>Ga0209208_10013676_pt1 | contig 10095 bp, 5 predicted proteins | sample S1TSphfallax_3_FD_187694 | JGI IMG/M metagenome (GOLD analysis project Ga0209208, IMG submission 187694) | Host-associated microbial communities from peat moss isolated from Minnesota, USA - S1T2_Fd - Sphagnum fallax MG (SPAdes) (version 2) | ecosystem: Host-associated > Plants > Peat moss >... | reverse complement strand
TTGTTTTCCATTTTGATCCTTTTTTTTTTGTTTTCCAGATTTCAACTTTCATAAATATCTTGCAACCAACATTCCACATGATGTTCTTCGTAAATTTCATCCAGTCATATGCAATTTTCTTGAATTTTCCATTTTTCCTAACCTATACATCATCCACTAAAAAGAGCATTTTGCATAATTTTGACCAATGAAAAATTGGAAATTGATGAAATCCTTTGCTAGAGAAGATGATTAAATAGTGAAATCCTCTCCATCAGATTTGAATTGTTGGTCCTACATATGAATGCATATTAAACCATTTACACATTATATTTCAACCCTAACCCCCAGCCGACCCCCCCACCTCCCCTTAAAAGAAGCCAAGCTTGATCCAATCCATAATGATGGGACATTTTTAATGAGAAATGAAACCCTAAAACCATAAGAATTTTCATCCAAATTAGGTCATAGGATAGGAAAGAACATTTTCTTTCCTAAAAAGGAAACAAGGGAGGAAAAAGCATGGGAATAATGAAATCCCAAAGGGCTCAAATGACTCACTCATCTCCCATTTTCGTATCCACTCTTATGTTGGCATTTAGCGAAAACAAAAACAAAAAAAAAAAGGGTCCAATCCATCCTTCCAAGGGACATTTATTCTATGATCCTCAGCCTCTCCTCTAGAGCCCATCCAATGCAATCCAGATCCAGATAAAGGATTCAAAGCCTTATCCGGAACTTTTCAGACGGCCAAGACAAAACCCAAGGAGATCTATAACCTTAAGTAGTTAAGTGGACTTTTTGTTTTCAGAGAAAAAGAGTCAAGACCTTCCAAAAATGCAAATCCCCCTTCCCTAGCACCATTACCATTCTCGGCAATAATTAAATTATTTTAAACATTTTTTTCAAAAATCAGCTACTCTCAATGCTGAAACTTCTAGAAAATTGTTATTATTATTTTTAATGGATTGCTTGCCCTAAAGCTTGGTGGTGCCATATGCGTAAGTCATGCTAAATTACTTGGGCATTTTGTTTTTCCCAACTCAAGTGTAAGAATTTCAGGAATTTTTTATTTTTACTACCATACAAGGTGAAAAACACCCTTTAAAAAACAATTGTCAAGAAGGGGCCGGAATAGGTAAGATATCAAGGTATAAAATTTTTTTTTAAAAATTATCGTCAAAATATGTGAAAGAAGAAAGAAGAAGTCGTGCTCAATGGTTACGTGCTCGCTTGGTCGAGTCTCGTGAAGAGAAATAAAACTATTAGAAACTCCCAAAAGAATGTATGAGCGGAGAGCTTCTGAGTTTTCAAGTTTCTTATTTTGTTTCTTTTTGTAGCAGATCCAACTTGGGGAGTGCCTTGTCCACATGACAAAGGTAGGACTTGGCCCTAGCCATTGTAATTTAATAATTTAATAATAAAATAATAATTTAAACAACCAAAAAAAGTGGGGGAGGGGGTAGGAGGGGAATATATGGAATCCTTTTCTCCTCCCTTATTATATTATAGTAAACCATGAATTATTATTTTTATTATATTTTATTTTTGGATCTAAGCATGGAGAGCTTGTTGCCAAATACTTTTGGGTTGAAAAATAATAACTCTTTTTTAGTCACATGGTGGGCCTTCTTCTTCCTTGTACATGGGGAAGGACATGATGTGTTTGAGAGCATCGCATCTATAAGTAGAAAGAAGTTCATAACTTTTTTTGTTTTTTTGTTTATTTTTACATGGGGAGGATATCATTGGCAATTGAGTTTCCAAGTGATGTAATGACACATGACACTATAATGAGTCACCTTAAATTGAGAGATAATAAGCTTCTCACATTGGTTGAAAAATGCCTAGCTTGTATAGGCACAAGAGTCTCTCTCTATTTACATCATCAACCCAGCAGCTAGCTAGTTACTTAATGGCTCTGCCCTTTGTTTTTAATGGCAGGATCAAACAAAATCATAAGTGATATAATGGAATTGTGTAACACAATAAAGATAATTTGACTACAAATATGAATTTGACTTGCACCCCCCCCCCCCCTCCGTCCCCAAGGAGAAAATTTGAAACCCAAAAAAAACAAGTGGTCTAGAGAATATAGAGTTAAGGCTCCAGCTATAACTCTTGGGTCCATGGGTTTAGGTGACTCTTATGTTGAACTCTAAGGTAAGATACTTAGAGTTCAGCATAAAGGTTTAGGGTTTAGTGTGTGACCTCTAGAGGGTTGCTCTGAAAAAATTGTACTTTAATACCAACTTGGAAGAGTGAATTTTACTTTCGACAAATTTTCACCATTGAATCTTGAGCTGAAAAATATAATTTGGATCTTTTAATGAATTTTTGAGGACAACTTTTCCAGATTTCCAGAGTTTTATATTAGGTTTTAATAGCTAGCCAAGAATATAGAAGGATCCTTATGACTTTACTAATTTGATATATGGTTTATAGCCAAATTTTATTAAATTTTCTTTTGGATGATTGTCACTTTGGCTACATAAAAAGGTTTTTTTTTAAAAAATCACTGCTCCAAAGCCTCTCTACTAGATGGTTCACAAATTGGACAACAGCATATTCCGAGACCTATTCTAAGGGGGTTGACTTGACTATCAAGGTTAGTTTACCAACCCAAAGCTTGGAGCCCCAACTACCAGTTTGGATATAATTGGAGTTAGAGGTGCATTCTTTTTGCAAGGGCAAAAAAAAAAAAAAACACACTTGGTTGAGGAATATGTGTGTAAAATGGGCATCTACCAAAAAATAGGACTGCCTTATCTATCTCATTTGAGTACAAAAGATATGCAGCTATGGTGTGTATGGTGCTCAACTTATCCCTAAAGAAATGATAAGGGGGTTGTGGTTTTCTTGGTGGGGTTGAAACTTGGGAAGAGAGGGGGTGGGGAGAGGCTTTTGGTTGCTATGATCAAGTCAAGAGTCAAGACATATATGTGGAGCCACGATTCACGACGGTGTCTCACTATGTCGTACAAATAGATAGTGTCCATATCTGGATCACATTAACGAACTCCTTCCTTTGCAAGTACTTCCTTTAGTTCCCTTTGGTTGGTTGATGCACCAACTTTAGATGGGTATTTCGGTTGGTTGTTGTTTCAATCGTGCAATTTTTTTCAGCCAGCATGAAAATTTAGAAAGTTGGTCTTCTACTTAAATCCAGTCTGACAATCTAGAGATTCTGGTATGGTTAAGCATCCTTTGCTTGAAGTTATCCATAAACAACCAAACAAGGTTAGGTTATAGCCACAAGAACACCGGGCTGCTAAAAATGGCAAAAATCTGCCAAAGCCCAACCTGTAGTGATGACCCTTAACCCCCAAACAAAAGTACAGAAGCTCCAAATGGGTTCCATTGGATATAAAAAAGTTAACTCTTCAAAAAGGAATTTACACTAGAAGAAATCACAGAGGTTTTCATGTGAGCAGGTAAAGCACTTGGTGGGTACAAGGTAGGTAGATATGTGAGAATGGTTTGTATATAGCTAACCACTTTGGTTAGCAATGGGACAAGAATAAAATGAAATACCATCCAAATACCATCCATCCTACATTAAATTTCTCTCTCTTTCTCTCTCTCTATACCTCTTGGAGGCTGTGCACTCTTCTTTATCCCTAGCTTCATCATGGGCATGGTTGGGTCAAAATCAATCCTTGTGCTTGTGTGTCATCATCCATGTACGAACATGAAGTTTTTTGTTGGATCAAAAGCAAAGGATATTTCGCACCCCGTTAGAATAACTAGTTGTCATTGGCTAGTAGATGGATTGTCCAGGGCTGAAAGTTGCTAGGTGGAGAGTCATGACTGTGAGACACATGGGATCTTGCCATGTGATCCAGCGTGGTAGTTGTCTGTTTGTCGTCTTTGTCTTTCCAACTTCTGGAATTAAAGGGGAAAAGGGAGTAAATAATCAGTCACCCATGGGTCTTTGAGAAAATGTGAGATAAGAAAGCAAGAAAAAACATGGTGGACCTGGAATTCTATAAAATGAAAGTAGCGTACTTGGACATGAATGGGTTAGCGTACTCCACTATACAAAAAACAATGGATGAATGAAGCTCTCCAATTGAGAGAATCCAATACGTGCCCACATTTTGCTGCATACGGATGATAAGATCACCCATAATGCCCTCCCCCCCACCCCCCAAAAGATATTTTGAGGCAGTCTTGTTTGAGCACCATTCATGGCCCATATCTTCACACTTCATATTTAGACCACCCACCTTCCTTAATTTTTAGCTTGTTAAGAAAATCTACAAACCTTTAGCACATTAAAGTTGTCCTCCTTAGTTCCCTTTCATTTATAGTAACTTTATTCTTACAATTGCTTTGTCTTCTCAAACATCTACAAAGGATTCTCTTTACAATTTTCAAGCATTGGATCAAAAGCAGGTAAAACAGTTAAAAAAACCTTCTCATACAAAAGCCTGCACTCATTTCCTCATAATGGTGGCAAAACAGGAAGGAGAAGCAAAAGTGGAAAAGAAAAGGGTTTTGTTTTTTAAGAGGTCACAAGTTGAGCCTAGGTTCTAACTTCTAACAACCTTGAAACTAACATGAAAAAATTACCCTCAAACCCTAAAAACCTAAACATAGGAGGAGGAGGAGGAGGAGGAGGAGCATACAAAAGTGTTTTAAAAAATAAAATAAATTTAACCCAATTGTTGAAAATTAAACCATAGTCAGTCGTTTTTATAAAGCCACTGACACTCATGAGATAGAGTAACAAATGTTGGGCATTTGAGAGTTCTGGCAGTTAGCTTCTGTGGGAAATCATGATTGAAGAAGTTTGTTGGCTGACTAACAACAACTGTAAATTCCCCATCAACCTAATTAGAACATGAAGAGACACAGACACACAAACACACACACAAAAAGTTCTCCTACAATAGTTAGTTAGTAGGTAGGTGGGTAAGTAGGTAATAGGTACTCAACCTAAATGAGGATAAAAAAGGCTTTTGTGTGTGTGTGTGCACTATGTGCACTGGGTGTGTTGGTGTGTGTTTCTGCCACTCCCTGTCTTAACTGCTAAATTCATGCATGATACTATGGTACTTTACCTACCCTCATTTGCCAAAACAAATATTGACCATTAAGAAACACACCTTGAGTGAGTTGCACAGGGTTTGAAGCAGATTCTGATACTTGTACTAAAACTTTGACCCTTACTTAGGTCATACATCACACTGTCAATTATCCATTTCCGTAAAGAAGACCTGGCTGGGAATTCCTAGTGTCGAACCAATGAGCAATAGATACTAAACAGAATTTTCTCTTTTGAAAAAATGGGGAAGGAATTATGTTTTTTGGGAAGGATTTTCCATTTTCATGGTGAGATTTTGCGTTATTGGGTGGGATGTTACATTCTTGTGCCATGGTCTCTCTAAGCATGGTTAGAGCCCATGGACCAGGCTTCACCGAAATTCAGGACACACACTTGACTCTCACCTCAGGTCGTCCCTTATTTTGGTAAATCCCCGAAACTGGGGCTTAACCAAAATTTGGGACACCCCCTTGACTCTTTTGCCTCCAGTCCCGAATTTTGGTATAGCCCAGGTCCTGGGGCTTTTGCCTTACACTTTCACGGCATCCTTGAAAATATAAGAGTATCATACATACGAGTTAACCTATTACGGGGAGGTTACAGGAGTCTAGTTGATTTCTTTGATACCAAGAGCAGTACCAATTTATATACCAACCAGGGTTCTGTCAAAAATTATAGGGGCCGGCCTGACAATGGTTATTACAATAATTCATTATCCTGATCCATTTTAATATGCTTTGCAGTTACTTTAAAATCCCATTTGGTAGAAGAGGTCCATGTGATAAGATTGACCTAGGTTTTCTTTTTGGGGAAAAAAGAGGGTGGAGGGGGGCCGGGAGATGGGTAGCGGATTATTGGAGGAGGATTTTTTCTTTTTAGTATGTCCAAACATAGGCCCGACCAGCCCATGCAAAATGGAGTATTAGAAAATTACAAGGTGGGATTTGTGGGAGTCGCAGGAGACAAGACATCGTGGACGTGGCAAAAATTTGTTGTAACTTGAATGACTGGTCTGCTACCACTGTTTTGGATATGGGAATTAATTTTGCTCAGCTAAGCCGTTTACATGGATAACTCTATCTCTCCCCAAGTTTTGAATGTGATTTGTTTGTTTGTTTGTTCGTTTGTTTGTGGGCCAATCCTCAACGTCACTTAGTAACAAAAAGGCAGGTGAATCACACCTCTTCTTTTGAAAAAATTTTAAGCTTATGTACACTGGGTATTATGCAAAAAAAAGTGAATATAATGAATTTTCTTTCGGGGTGGTTTACACCCGCTAGTGACCTTGGAGTGGGGTGTTCCTCAAATATCAAGTTCTCATGTGACCAAAGGTTGTAACTCGTAACTAACTCTATGGTGTGAAAATTTGTAGTGTTTTTGATCTCTAGAGTGGGCCATTCCCAAAATAAGCACCCTTTGGGTGAACCTGAGGGACACCTGGAGTTGCACTTAACTTGTGGAGGGGGTGCTTATTTCAACAACAACACCCTACACATAAAAATGTTACAAACTTTTACACTAGGTACAACAGAGTTGGACAAGCTTAGGGTCACATGAGAACCTAATGATTAAGTAGTGATTTGGGCACCAAAAGAATATGGGATTTTAAACTATTCTTTTGGCCTTGATAGAAGTTGGGTAATGCACCGCCCCCTCCTTCCATCACATCTCAAATTGGAATGGGTCTAACATAACCCCGGAAATTAATTGCTCATGCATGATGGCACAGGTGTAAGGGGGCATTTTAGGGTTTATGGTATTGAATGCATCCTCATCCCTCCCAGGGTTGTCCCTACTCGCGACAAGCCCTAAAGTATACTCCAAATACTTTGATAATCTATTTATTTAAAGGAAGGTTGTTTGTTTGTTTGTTTTGTTTGTCATAAGCCCCAATGTACACTCCAAATAAATTGATAATCTATTTATTTTAAGGAACATGAGTTTGTTTGGTTTGTTTGTCACATTGAGATCACCTAAACTATGGTAACCCACCTTGGGTACTATTGCAAAGACCTGCATGAATACGGGTGCATTGAGGTGGTTTAGACCTACCATGCAAGACTTATTGGAATATTAAACAAAATTTTCAAAGAAAATTCCCCAAAAAAATTTTTAAAGGAAATTAGGGCAAACTCTTGATATTGTTGGGAAGCCCTCGATGAGCGAGATTTTTTGGAGGTGATTTCATAATTTTGAGAGAGAGAGAGATAGTGAATTTTGAGTATGCTTCATTACTGAAAATTAATTAAATTTTAAAAATACAAAGGATCTCTATCCTCAGAGTTTTGTTCACACTTGAACCAGGTACATAGTCCTGGTTCACATGTGGGCCAATGACACATAACACCCTAGTTTGTATTACAAAAACAAGCAGGTGATAAATTGTTAGATAATACACACTTGCTCAATTACTCACACACATTCTCCCATTAAAAGAGCCAACAGATAATTGTAGGAATCTTCAGAGGATTAGTTCATGCTCAACTCCAGCTCTTAGGATTCCCCCTCTCCCCTCCCCTCCCTTCCCCTCCCCCAAGAAGTCATCCCAATTATACAATCACCGCCCCTATTAGCCTAGTCTCCCTATTCACACCAACACAATTTCCAACACTCCAACTGTCTTTCATTCATAATAAATTCTTGCTTTTTTTAGTATCATCCACAAGCCCATCCATCCATCTACTATACTCGTGCATAGCTTGATCCATCACCTGCCACTTAGCCTACCTATTTTGGAGATGCTATATTTGGGGCTTGTTTTCATGGAGTGAAAAAGTAAGTACCTACTACTACTACTACTCTGTCCAATTGTGCATAGGTATTTAGGTAATGAAACCACTCACTCAATCACACTTTCATCCATCCCCTGATGTCAATCACAACCCAATTGCTGATACCAATTCTCCTATTAAATTTTATTTTTTTTGGGGGTGAACAAATTGAGAATAATTCTCCTATTGTTTAGCTCCCTTGCTTGAAGAGGTGGGTGTTTTTAGACCCCTCCCCCCCCCCACACACACACACACAAAAATCATGCATAATCATTCAACAGTATTCATGCAAAGGTGCGTTAAGTTTCCAACTAGTCGACCACCATTATGGAATTCCTCCGTCTATCATGGTGCATTTTACATTATGTAAATGCTTCACTTTCCTAGTACATACACACACACCCACCTTATCCGTGATTGTAAAAGATATTTTCACAACTTAGAAAGATATTTCTCTTCATGGGGGGCCAATCGTATATTGTTTAGTGTTGTGAAAAAAAAATTATTAAGTCTTTCATGTTCATGGGTTTAAATGTATGGAAAAGAGAAGTAGTTTAAGCTTGAAATATTTGTTGTCACACCAATGCAAACAAAGTTAGTAGGGTGAGAAGTGGATCATGTGCGAACTTTGATGTTACGCTTTTTTTTTCCTTTAAAAAGAAAATTGGTGACCTCCTAAGATAAATAATGGTGCAAATGCCACCCCAACTCCCTCAAAGGAAATGTATACAAGTATATTACCAAGACCTATTAAAAGGTTACACAAAAAAGCCCTAGGCAAAATTAAGGCATTTCCAAAGGTTAATAATACGAAGTAGGCTGATTTTATTTTATTTTAAGTCTTGATTTGCCCACCTCCTAAAAGAAAAAACTAGATGTATGTAACAAGGGTTTTTTTTTTAAAAATGTTTTGATATCAGAAATTTTCGCAAAATTATTGAAATTTTAAGCTAAATTAATCGACTTTACACTAAATAGAAAAATACACGTTTCTCCAAACACAGTTCTCCAAAGATTTCCCCAAAATTAGTGAATTTTTTTGTCACGAAAGAAATTAATCTCAGTAAAGTAGAAAAGAAGTTCAAATTTTTGGGGCAAATAAAATCCAGATCAAAATGTGAGAGGACCTAGGAATAGTAAATGTCCCTATTTACTATTTCACTAGCTAGCTAGTAAGCTAGGCATTAATCCGGATTCGCCGGTTCACGTCCGATACCATAACGTGGCGAAACCTGTCTGGTGGCGAAATCTGCAGTCAAATCGACCTGATCCACTAGCTCCTAGTAATAGCCACAACTCATTCACAGACCCAAGGATAAAACTAGTAGGTACAGATCAGCCCTATGCAGGTAGGTAGGTAGGTAGGTAGGTAGGTACCAGGCACCTATTCTAGCAGCATCCGTCCATGTATCCATCCGCCCGTCCGTCCGTCCGTCCGTCCGTCCGTCGGTTCGTCCGTGCTGTCTTCCGTCGCCCAGGCACCCGGTTCCAGATTTCCCCTGTCCACTCTACCCGGTCGGTCTCCGACGCCGCGTCGCGCATCGGGCACACGGCACGAGCTCCCATTGGCACACGCCGGGCAGGCTGCGTGGACCTGAGCCACGGCGGGCCGGACCCGGCCCGCCCCGCGCACCCGGTGTCTGGGGCCGATAACGGAAACTAGTATAATTAGGGTATGACACGTCAGCTGGTCTTATCTGCAGCAGCAGCAGCCAGGTTTTGTTTCTCTCTCTCTCCTCTTTCTCTCTCCTCTTCTCTTGTGCTGTCGTTGCTTCTGCTGCTGCTGTTGCTGTTGTCTACCCCATTTCCTGCTTGAGACCGCGGAATCGCGCGGGATGTGTTGAGGAGGCGGAGCAGGAGGAGGAGGTTTGTTTGGGAGATGGGTTTTTTGCTATAAGCGACTGGCGTGCGGCATCGTGTTGCTGTCTGCTGTGTTTTTTGTTTGAATTTTTTTTTTCATTTTTTTCTGGTTTTTGGTTGGGGAGGAGGGAAGCAAGCAAAGGAGGAGGAGGTGGGGAGAGAGGGAAGAGGAGAGAAGAGAAGAGAAGAGAAAGCGAAATGGAAAGGAAAGAAAAGGTAGAAACGGGGATTGATTGTTGTTTAGAGAAGAGTGTAAGATGAGGTTGGATCGTCTTGGCGCGTATTCGTTTCCTTTCTGTTGAGGCGTAAGGGCAGGGCGGGGGTAGAAGGGGAAGTAAGAGTAAGTGTTTTGGGAGCTCGGGTTCCTGTGTGTGTGTGTGTGTGTGTGTGTGTGTGTTTATGTTTTGGTTTGCTTTGGTTTGGTTCTGGTGCTGG
>Ga0209208_10013675_pt1 | contig 10095 bp, 4 predicted proteins | sample S1TSphfallax_3_FD_187694 | JGI IMG/M metagenome (GOLD analysis project Ga0209208, IMG submission 187694) | Host-associated microbial communities from peat moss isolated from Minnesota, USA - S1T2_Fd - Sphagnum fallax MG (SPAdes) (version 2) | ecosystem: Host-associated > Plants > Peat moss >... | reverse complement strand
TAGTACATATTGAGTCGTGAGTGTCTCTATGATAATATTCTAAGGATTTTGGAAACCCCATAATTATGTGATGTGTCTAATGGATGCCCATGGGTAAGGGGCAAAACAGTAGTATGCATCACAACAACAATGTACCAGCCATTGTTAGAGGTGTGGTTGGGGGGTTTGTTTGTGGCAGACACAATAATAGCTCTAATACTCATTTATGTTTTTTTTTTTGGAGCTATAAACACTCAACCAGATTAGGAGGAGGATTAGATGTGTGGGTTTATTTATCTTAGATTTCTATCTTTCCAATTAAATTTTAATCTAAAATAAAAATTTCTTCTCCATTTTCTTTTGGCTAAACATGTGGATGTTCTGATATGATTACTGGTTCACTTCAAAATCAAAATTTTGAAAAAAACCTACAATTGTGGCCATTGTCTATTCCACCACATTGACCTTAGACCCTAAAAACAAAATTAGATCTCAAGTTGCTTGCAATATTGTAAATCAAACCATTGTGATGTAAAATTATGTTTGATGTATAGTTTAAAAGCATCTTATTTAGAGGACATTGAGTTCACACATGATAAACTTGAGTTGATTTTGAATTCGTTTCATCTTCTTGATTATTTCTTAATTATATATTATATATATTATTTGCATATGTGATTTCTAATATTTTCTGATTTGGTTCCATCTTGGTGATTACTCAACATTTATGTGTTAATTGTGGATATGAGTTGTAATTTTGGAGGATCTAACATTTAATTCTTAATTGCATTTATACTTTTTGGTGAAGGGCAAGGATCAGAACACCAAGGTGGGCCAAATAATGCACTAGAGTATTTATTGGCCAAGGTGATTGCTATGACCAACAAATTAAACCAAATCCTTGGAGAAGGTAGCTTCAGAACAGTGTGTTATGGAAAACTACTCAATGGACAAGAGGTGATTGACTAAAAGTCATTGGCCAATTCACAACAAGGGGCAACAGAGTTTTACAATTAGGTAAAATATTCTCTCATGTCAATGTATCTTATAGTTGTTGTTCACGGACTATAATCATGTTTCAAACAAAATAATTTGATTTTCATAAATTTTTCAATTGTCTCTTAATTTCCTTATCTTAATTAATTTCTCTAATACTTGTTTTGGATCTTCATACCTTAAACCCTAAACCATTAGCAAATTGATATCAAAACTAGAATTTGAGTGGTCTTAACCATAAAAGAAAATTTGGAGAAATTTCACCACTTGGTGACAAAAATAAAGTGGCTAGAAATCAAGCAAAGTATTATTTTGGGGGAAAAAAAACCCCAAAGTTGCCATATGTCAAGGAAAAGAAAGATGTAATTGCCAATTTAAACCATACCTTCTAGCATGCCACTAGGATACACCAGGGTCCCAACAAAATTATTTTTTCCTCTATGACTTGTAGCCAAATTGCACACAATTGCTAGTTCACCTACTTAGTGATTTTTTTGCCATTTTGAGATATATATTCTGGAAAAATAATATTTTGTCACAAATTTCCTTTTCTTAATAGAAAAATCCAAAAAATAAAAATAAAAAATGGCCACAATTAACTACAATATGAAAGGGTGCTTAAGGTTTTTCATTTCCATATTTTGAAAATCACCAAAATTAGCTAAATATATTTATGGATGATAATTTGCCACTTGAGAAATTTCACAAAATTGAAAAGAAAACACTGCATCCATAGTCTACCTCACACCTTGGTGTTTAATTATAATCCATTTCTTCAATATTTTGTAGGTTGATCTTCTGTCAAGAGTGCACCACAAGAACTTGTTGCCTTTGGATGGATATTGCTAAGATCACAAGGAACAAATATTGATATATATTCATATACCAAGTGGAACTGTGCGTGAAAGTCTTTATGGTAAGACTTGGAAAACAATAAAGTGGTGGTTTAATACTAAACATGCTGGTACAATCCTACTAAATATAAATAAGTAGTTGATGTTTTATATTACCAAGTTGATAGATAAATATTGCTTATTTATTCAATTGCTTATTTTTGGTGTAACATAGACCACCCATGTTTTTGGCACATTTTAAATGTATATATTTTGGCTGCCAATGTTGAGTGATACACTAAACTTATATTTTAGGCACTGCAAAAGACCACAACAATCCAATTTTGGAGGACTTGATTTCCCATTACTCTTAATGTTGCTGATGGTTTTGAATTGTTGTATCATAATTCTCACAGGATGCTCCCCATCAATGCATGCACATGTTGTAGGTTTTGATGTTGTAGGAGAGGTTCCTGTATGAGTGGGTTCTCCTAAGCAGGAGGGTGTGAGCTTGAGGGTGTTCTCAAACCTCATGAGAACCCATGAGTATAGGGATGTCCTCACACATAAACAACTCTCCTTTTATGGGAACTACTGTAGCCTGTGTTGTTGACCCAAGTGTGAACACATTGAGAGCTCAACTGATTTTCCTTCCAAACACAACTTTTGCAATTTATTTCAAATTTCAGCAATGAAATCCATTCAAAACTCAATATCTTTCACACCTTAGGTCTGAAAAGTGCGAAATAAACTCATCTAACTCACCGAAAGCATTCCAACAACATCAAAAATGCCCCCAAATTCCAATACAGTTTTCAGTTTCAATTTTATTTAATTTTCATTGAGAAAATGGTTCAATAATCAATAGCTCCACACCAAGCTCCAAACAGTCTTAAATGAAATTGGTGCACCCTTACTCATTGACAGCTCTCTAAAGATAGCTAGAGCCCAACATGAAGCATCATGGTTTGGGAAATCTCATCATGACAAATAGGACAAAACAAACTACCTTGCTTCATAGATAGATGTGGAAACATATTATAACAAGGGGTGTATCACACTATGGCCTTGACATGTACATTAAAAAGGATCTGAAGGCAAAAGAAAAATTATGGAAACTCAAATATTTTACCATGCAAAAATATAATCTTTAAAAAATCCTATACAAGAAACCAAAATCTTTCAAGATATTATAACACTATAACTAATCTCAAGTTTCAACACAAGTCAACATATCATCTTTCAAAATCCTCATATAAAAATGGAACTATTACTTGGGGGCCAAATTCCCTTGAGCTACTATACTCTATAATGAATCTAAACACAATATCCTTACCTAGGCATGGCCAATAAAAGGATCTCCCTGGCATAACATCCTAGGGTTCTCCTCTTGGGAGAAGTCCCTTAAAGTACATAGAAACATAAAAGACATTCCTTTTTCTATATACCTAGTATGATTTCTATAGAAGGTGTTATAGTTGTGAGCTCATTAACTTATACCCAAGGGGCAAGGGAAGGCTCCTCATTGAAGGTATTTTGATTTAAGCTCTCAATACCCAACATGGGTAGTAACCTCAAGAGTATATGGCGCTTACAACCATAATATATGGATTGGGTAACATTAACCTACATATAAACCTATTGAAACTAGTAGAAAATGGGAAAAGCATAAGGGTCTCCAAATAGAGGCCTTAATGAGCATAATGCCCTCTATGGGCAGCACTCCCAATAAACCCAAATTACCCCCCACATTTTCCATAAATAATAGGGGCAAAACATAATGTTTTAACTAAATTTAAGATCACCAATAATAGAAAATACATCAATTGTATAATATAATATGAATTATATCATTAATTCAATAATGATACAAATTGACCAATAAAGTTGATTAACATATAAGATTGTTGGATATATTTATTATCAATCCAATTTCTTTTGTGCAAGATTGGAGTACACACAGTTTGTATGCCTTCCATCATCCATCACAATGTAAAGACAAGCAACATTCTTCTTTCAACAAACATGATTCCTAGAGTTGCTTCCGGATTTTGGACTTTCCAAAGTGATTGTGAATGAAGGTGTTTCTCATGTTTCTCAACTGTGGTCAAGGGCATAACTGGTTATCTTGATCCTAAGTACGTGTACTAACAAGATTAATATCATTTGTTTCCCAAAGTCTACATATAATTTAAAACCATAAATTGTGCCTTGATTTATGTAATATATATTTGACACCGTTTAGATGCCTTTACTTTGTTGGCCTAGTTTTGGAAAGATGCACTTCAAACTAGACCATGGTCACATTTGGACCATGGTGTGTGAAACAAATGGGTATAATCTCTATCTTTGTTGTCATGTGACTAACTTTGATCTTTTACTTATTGTTCTAGGTATTATACAATGCAAAAATTTATAGATAAAAGTGATGTCTTCAACTTTGGGATTGTATTGTTGGACAACAACCTAAAGATGCAACATGTATGATCACACAAAATGGAACATTGGTGAATGGGTAAGTTGCAAAAATTTTGTATATTAAAAAATATGTTTGTTACATTGATCCAACTTTTCAACTTCCTTAGTACTTCGTATTCCACCCATCACTTGGGTTCAACAAATTGTAAATAAATATTCAACAATCAATAGTTAACCCCAAAATTAAATCAGGACAATTTAAGAATTTCTTTCAATCAACAATTCAATTACAAATTTGCTTGTCACTGTGACTCTAAACCCTAACCCTAATTTATCAAGAAGAATTGTTAGAGTAGATTTCAAAACAAACCAACCATTAAAAAAACCCTCAAGAGATTCATGAATATCTCAATTTGCATCCTTGATTTTAAAACTACACATTATGATCTTGAGAATTTCAAGTTTTGCCAAGAATTCAAGCTGAACATTTGGGGTGAGAAAAATTATTACTTGCTAAACCTTTCTAATTTAAATGGTGATAGTGGTGTATAATTGGTGCAATTAATAAAATTATTGTTGATTGGGTGCTATAAATTATTGTGCACTTAATGTTAATTGGGTGTTATGTTATCAATGTTAATTGAATATTGTATAAATCAATGTTGATCAGGTATTGTATATTTAATGTTAATTGGGTGTTATATAATTCAAATTGGGAGTTGTATAATTGACGTTAATTGAATTGTATAAATCAATGCTTATCAAGTATTATATATTTAATGTCAATTGGGTGTTATATAATTTTTTAAAAACATTTCCAAGTGAAACCACATATAAAAGTAAGAGCAATCAAAAACATAATTGACAAAGCATTGGGACACACTTACAAGCTAGAGAGCATATGGAAAGTAATAGAAATTGTAGTTATGAACCTTGCATCATTTTGTATAAACAAGTCAACAATGAAACAAGTGTCAAATGATTTAAGAAAAGCCATTGAAATGGAAACAAACATGCAATCACCTTAATATGATGTCTCACATGTGAGCATGTAGTTAAATCTATATATTTGCACCAATAATTACTAAACCCACAACATTCACAATGATGGCAAGGAACAACAACCATATTCAAAGTTCTAGTTCACATGTTTAATACATTTCCAACCACAATGAAACATACAAATTGCAAACCAAATTTTCCAATTTAAATAGAAAAGGAAAAAAGAAGGACAAGAACTAGATAATCATAATCATGTTGTTGTAGAGAAACCAAATTTCACAAACAAAGTGCAATTTGGCATAATGGAGTTTCTTTTGGGCGTGGATTTTCTCCCACCTTAAGCAACAAAAAAAATGTAGTGATCATGTGTTTTTAGTTTATTTCAATTTGAAATATTTATTTATTTTGTTGGTGAAGGAGGATAAATCACAACTTTGTGGGGTTTTGTAGTTTTAATCTAATAAGATCTAAATCCCATAAATTACTCTTATTGGCATTAGGGTTGTAGGGTTTTACAACTTGACAATCATGTCCAAAATTCCCTTAAAGAAAAATAAAATGTGACATTATGATTAATGTCAAAGGACATTGTAAACACGTGGCACCTATTTGAGAGAATGGAAAATATATTAATGAAACCCTTCAAGGTATAAATTCTGTGTGTTTTGTATATGTTGTTCTTCATCACAAGAAACTTGGCAACGTTCTTCTTGTGAAGAAATTCATTCCTAACACAAGATTGAACTTTTGAAGTAATGGATCTTTCTACAAGTTGGGTTGTGGAGATCTTTCTTGTTAATGGTTTAAGGTACATGCATTCAAATCCTTAGTTTCCATTAACTAGTTGGTGAAAAATGCACTAAAAAAATGAAAGGACATTCTTTCAAACTTTGATGTTGACATTTGTCAACCCACAAAGATTAAAGTGTATCCTTTTATAAAGCTTAAAATTTTCTCTTTTTGTTTATCTTTGCACAAGTACTCAAAAGTCATTTGATGTGGTGTTACAAAATATATTCATATCAAAGAAATTTTACACAATGAGCTCTGCAAAAGCCCATCTCATGACTATTACATTGAAAGCAAAATTATTATTTCTAAATGTTTTCCTTGACTAGAATGCCTTACTTTTGAATGGTATCATGGAGTTGTACGACAACTTCATTTGAATGTTTTTTCACATTGAAAGGATAGATGATCATGATGGAAAAGATTTGCTAACAACAATTACATCAATCGTAAGAGATAGTACCATTGTGGGTACAACAATTACATATTTTCCTTCCATGTACAACTATGATTATGGTCGACCTTCCCATAATTTCTTCTTATAAGCTCAAGTTTACATCAACAACACACATAAACATTAAATGTGCTTTTGAAATTATAAAATGTTTAAAATAAATTTGGTTGCTAGTTGTTGATAGTGAATTCTTGGAAGTAAACACCAATGGGTTAATGAAGAAAGTTAAGCATTGCACAATTGTGTTGTGTTTGATTGATTTGCTTCTACATTAAAGTTATGTTGTCTCTAATTTTCTTGTAGATTCTTGACTAAAAAAATTGATTATGAACATTCTTTAACCCAATGATGTAATTGCAAACTTTATTGCTCATGGAGATATCACAAATATGTGTATTATCTTATTTATATTAAATGTAAAATATTGGTATAAGGTTAGTAAATCAAATTGTGAAAATCCTCATCTTGCATTGGATCATGAATTTGGGTTTTAGGTACTTTAAGGTTCAAATACCAAAATGTTCTTTTTGCAAAATAAATTTGCAATAATTGAATGCATTTATAAGAATTTATTAAACACAATATTAGAAGATGGGTTTGAATTTTCCAATTTATTAAAAAACATGTTGCACTTTTACTTGTAAATGAAAAGCTTCATGTTACGTATATTGATACAAATATGCCATGTAATGCACATCACTAATTGTTATAGCAAGCATATGAATTTTTGTGTGAATGCAGTTGTTACAAAGAAAAAAATTAACATTTAGGGGATGAGGACAAAACTCGAACAACATGCTAAGGTATGTCCTTCATGTGACAATAGAAAATGGGCAAGAGTTGTTTTTTGGTAGATTTATAACTACCCTTCTAATTGGAATGTTACAACAAATTCTAATTTTTAAGGTTTAGGGTTATGATTTTTATTTTATTTTTTAGCTACATCAATAAATCTAATTAATCTTCGTTCTTTAAGTTTTTCTTCAATTCTTGAGTGATTGGAACATTTTGAAATCTTGATTTGCTAATCCTTGGTTCCTTAAATTTTTGGTTATCTTGATATTGCAATTTTTTTTAATGGTTTTGGAAAATTTATGTAAAGGAATTTGCAACTTCATACCTTCGTTTCAAAGATGATCCACCCACTATGCCCAAAGTTCCCATGACAACTCTTTTTTTACCTCCCTAGAAATGTCAAGAAATTTATTTTAGTGTAAAAGAAAAATTTGGCCCAATTTGCCATGGACATTTACTATAGCAAGTTTGTTTTCCAATTTGGATTCAATTTGTGTCAATTTACAAACAAAGATCATGGGGTAATCCCTAAATGGGAAAACAAATGAATTTGGTCTACCTTAGAATATATGTCTATCTTTCTTTAATGTTTAAGGGTTAACGCATTTTTTAGCCATGCATTGGAAGATTAACCAAAATTTTAATAGTGAAGTAAGTAGGAATTTCATTTGTTATACAATAAAAGACTTATTTGTTCACAAGATGCCAATTAGGAGAATTTATTTGTTGGCTTTGCTATTTCATGTGTTGAAAATATTACGCCAACAATTTTTTACTATTACTTAGTAATTCCAACACAATGTAATTTTTTAGCCGCAATAATATAAAGGTCCTATCATGTTCTTCACAGAGGTTTGCATCATCACAAATTATCATCATGATTCCTTTCAGCTTGTGATGAGGTTCCATTAATTTTTAAAACCTTGATCAAAAGTTGATGCACATACATACATACATATTAACTATTTTTTTTTTGGAAATGTTTGCCACCTTTTGACAAAAAAAAGTCCAATTTGACCTACACAAAATATTTTTTTGAAAAATTACACCAAGTTTTTATATTTCAAGGATTTTCTTTTCTAAAATTTTCATATTTATAAAGATAGGTTGTAGTTCAAATATTTAAAGGATAGTAAGATTCTTAAATTTTAAAATTTTCCATTTTGACTTGAAACCAAATTTGGTTTATTTCTCTTGTGGATGATCACTAAATTATGTGGCTACATCACAAAATTGAAAAAAAAACCTTGAAAAATACTCAATGTGGTGAATATTACATTAACTCTATGTGTAATAATAATAGCTTGGGGTTTTTATTGTTTCACACTACCAATGATGATATGAAAAAATGATTTGATTTTGTGAAAATCAAATTCCATTCAAATGAAAATATTGAATGACATTGCCTGCAATTTGAATTGAATCAAATCACTTTATGATCTTGATGTACTTGGGATTTCTTATAATTAAAAACAATTGTTCTTCCTTTAATTTTTCATCTATTTTTTAAATTACTACACCATCCTCCTCCTATCTTTCTAATTATAACAATAGAATGCAATGACATTAAGAACAAGGTTGTATTGGTGAATATAATAGCATAAGATGAACAAAAATCATGGTACATAATGTTCCATCGGGCTATAGGATATTAGAGAAATCTTGTCAATTATTGGATATTTGCTTTTCAATGTTGGGCAAGTCAAAGCAAGAACTACTAGGTTCCCACCAATTTTTTATCTTTTCCCTTTGCCCTCTCTTGACGTTGTTGTGCATGCATGAACTTGTCACTTTTCATTTCTAGTTATTTTCTCAATGTTTTTAATTATGATTCAAGGTAACTTTCTTTTTTCACCTTTTTCCTTGGCAATGGATTAATTATTTCCAATAGAAAAACCCACATTTTCAACTCTTGATTTTTTACTTTGATTTTGAGACCTCCCTTTTCAAGTGTAGATTGCCTTTATAGCTCTTTAATGGGATTTCCTTTATAGACCCTCTTCAAGATTCAAATGTGCCCACATCTACCTCATGTAGAACATCACAATTAGAATCCCCAAACCCTTACTATGAAAGAAAAAAGATGCAATAGAAAATTTAGGTGCCACACACAATTGGCCAAAACATGTATTTAATTAATTATGAATTAAACTATCATTTTTGGATTTTCTTAACTTCATGGTTGGGATAAAAGGTTCATACTACTAAATTGGAGGAACATTATTAAAATGTATTTGTTAAATCATCTAATGAGGCACAACATTGTCAATATTTATTGTTGAATCATATGATGGCCTCAAGTTTTTCTTCAATTTTTGATTTTCCAAATGATCAATTGATTTTCAAAACTGATTTTGTTCACCTAACCCCCTTGATCTAGGAAATATTGTTATATTTGTAGCTAAAAAACAAGAGAAAAAATAAGGAGAATAAAAGAGAAAATAGGGTCTTATAGCCTTGTGGCAACTCCCACTTATTTCAATTAGTAAGGGGTTCACTACCTAAAGGAGGGATGGACTTGAAGAAAAATGTTTGGGGTTTGAGTGTGTGTGAGAAAGAGTTGTGTGTGGTGATGTTGCTAAAGTTGCAAAAGGCAAGAGTAATAAGATTCTAATAGCAATAGTGGTGTGTGATTGGTTTAGCAAGCAATGGAATCTTAAATTATTAGATTGGGTTTATTATAAACCAAGCATTCTACCATTACTATAGATTGTGTTTTGATGTTTTCCTTTGTATTCTTATTATTGTAATAGTAGAATTGACTACCTATAGCAATTTTTTTAAAATAACAATTTGGTGAAAGCACATTAAGGTGAACCCAAATGGGTA
>Ga0209208_10013673_pt1 | contig 10096 bp, 9 predicted proteins | sample S1TSphfallax_3_FD_187694 | JGI IMG/M metagenome (GOLD analysis project Ga0209208, IMG submission 187694) | Host-associated microbial communities from peat moss isolated from Minnesota, USA - S1T2_Fd - Sphagnum fallax MG (SPAdes) (version 2) | ecosystem: Host-associated > Plants > Peat moss >... | reverse complement strand
GCCGAATTTTGCTCCGTTCCGCGCGCAACTATTGAAGTGGGTCGGCAACAAGCAGACCCAGGCGGAGTCGATCATCGCCCACCTGCCGTCACGATTCGGCACGTACTTCGAACCTTTCTTGGGCAGCGGCGGCGTGCTCGGCGTGCTCGCGCCGGCACGGGCGGTGGCCAGCGACGGGTATCTACCGCTCATGGAAATCTGGCGCAACCTGCGCGAGGACAAGGAGCGGCTCAAACGCCACTACGCGGAGCGGCATGCCTTGATCGCCACGCTCGGCAAGCAACAGGCATACGCTCAAGTGCTGCGTGGGTACAACGCGCGGCCGAACGGCGCCGACCTCGTCTTCTTGTGCCGGGCCTGTTACGGTGGCGTGGTGCGCTTCCGCAAGCTCGATGGCCACATGAGCACCCCGGTCGGCAGCCATGACCCCATTCCTCCGGCACGCTTTGCCGCACGCGTCGATGCATGGCACGCGCGCACGCTCGGGACCGATTTCGCCCACCTCGATTTCGCCGACGCCATGAGTCGCGCCGGCCCCGATGACCTGGTCTATTGCGACCCGCCATACGGCGACAGTCAGACGATCCTGTACGGCGCACAATCTTTTTCGCTACCGCGGCTGTTCGCCGCGATCGCCGGATGTAAAGCACGCGGCGCGCGGGTCGCGCTCAGCATCGATGGCACCAAGTTCTCGGGCCGCAAGCTCTGCGATGTGCCCGTTCCCGACGGCTTATTCGCCCGCGAGACCTTCATTGCGGTGGGCCGCTCCATGTTGAAACGCTTTCAAATGGACGGCCGCACGCTGGAGGGCCATGAGGTGAGCGACCGGCTGTTGCTCACCTATTGACATGCATCGACTGAACATGACGTTGCGCCCACGGTGGCGGCTGTGGTGCGCGGTACTGGCGGCGCTGATGGCATGGCTGTCGGCCGCGACGGCGCAGGCGGCCGCGCCGCCCGCGGTGACCGAATGGAATCACGCGCGGATTCACGGTCATCGGATTTATTACGCCACGCGCGGCAGCGGCCCCACGCTGGTATTTCTGCACGGCGGCGGCGAGTCGGGCGAACGCTCCTTCGCGCGGCAGCTCGACGTCTTCGCCGAACATCATCACATCGTAGCGCCCGACCAGGTGGGTCAGGGACGCACGCCCGACATCTCCGGACCGCTCAGCTACACGGCCATGATGGAGGACACGGCCGCGCTGCTCGACAAGCTCAAACTCAAGCACGTCGATGTCGTCGGCTTCAGCGACGGCGGAATTCTCGCCTTGATGCTCGCCATCCGGCATCCCGAACTGGTGCGCCGCCTGGTCATCAGCGGTGTCAACGTCGCACCGGAGGGTCTTAATCCGGAGGACCTGGAACAGCTTCGCGCCACGCAGATCTCGCAGCCGAAGACCATCGATGAGAAGCTCGCGCAACTGTGGCTGACCTCGCCCACCGAAGCGGAGCTGAGCCTGGCGCTGCTGGCGAAGATCACCCAACCCGTGCTGGTGATCTCCGGCGACCGCGACGCCATCACGCTCGAGCACACCGTGAAGATATTTCATGCACTGCCCCACGCAGAGCTGTGTGTGCTGCCCGGAACGGATCACGCCACGTTCACGAACCGCTCCGAATGGCTCAACCCGATCATCAGCAGTTTTCTCGACCGCGGACCGGACACGGTATCGCCGGCGGTTGCCGATCAGCCATGAGTGAGTGCGCGCCTACGCTCGGGTTACGGGGAAACCGACATCTTTGTCAGATCGTCTCCTTTAGTCTTCGAACGGCAGTCATGATCCGCGGATGCGTCAGGAGCTGGTCTTGTATTTGAATTCGATTGGCACGGCACTGCCGAAACGTCGCTTTACGAAACGGGACTGCTGGGACGCGTTCCTCGCGTCCGACTGGTTCAACCGCCTCGACACTCGCGCTCACCTGCTTGCCAAAGCGGTGCTCGGACGCGAGAACGGCATCGAGGAGCGCTGGCTCGCGGTCGACTCTCTCGACGAAGTGTTCGCCATCGATCCGGATACGCTGCATCGGCGCTTCGCCCTGCATGCGCCGCGACTCGCGGCAGCGGCGGGAGACGCGGCGCTGAAGCGCGCGGAACTCGATCCGCAGGCCATCGACGCCCTGGTGGTGAGCACGTGTACCGGCTACCTGTGTCCCGCTTTGAGCGGCCATGTGGTCGAGCGGCTCGGCCTCCGCCATGACGTGCGCTGCTTCGACCTCGTCGGTCAGGGTTGTGCGGGGGCATTGCCGAACTGGCAGCTGGCGGCGGCGCTGCTCGGCGCCGGATCCTGCGACCACGTCCTCTCCATCTGTGTCGAGGTGTGCAGCGCCGCCATGTATCTCGACAACGATCCGGGTGTCCTCATCAGCGCATGTCTGTTCGGTGACGGCGCCGGAGCGGCGGTGTGGTCTAAACGTCGGCCGCTCGAGCGGCGCTCGATCGAATGGCGGGACAGCGAATCGTTCATCGATCCAGACCACCGCGAAGCGTTGCGCTTCGAGCATCGCGGCGGCATGTTACGCAACATCCTGACCCGCGCCGTGCCGCGGTTGGCTGCCGAGTACGTCGACCTGGTGCTCCGCGCGGCTCTCGAGCGCTCGGCACTTGAACGCCGCGACATCCGCACCTGGATCATGCATGCCGGCGGCCGCGACGTGCTGCTGGCGCTACAGGAGCGGCTGGCGCTCGAGCCCGAGGCTCTGGCCTTGAGTAGCGATGCGCTGCGCCGCTACGGCAATTTGAGCAGCGCCTTCGTGTACTTCGTGCTGGCCGCCGCGATCGACCGCAATGCCGGCGGCGGATGGTGGTGGATGTCGTCATTCGGTGCCGGTTTCAGTTGTCACGGCGCCCTGCTGGCCGTGGAGTGACGCCGATGGAAGCCATGCCACGCGTGGTCACACCCGAGTTGCTCGACGATCTGGATCCCGGCGATCCGCGTGCCCTGCGTTCGCGGCGTGACCTCTCCCGGGTGCATCGCGCCATGCGCTCGGTGCACATTCTCAAGACGGTGATCGGCAAGTTGCCATTGCGGCCGCCGCCACGCTCGATCATCGAACTCGGTGCCGGTGACGGCACCTTGCTGTTGCGCCTGGCGCGTGCCTTGGGCAGCGCATGGCGCGGAGTGCATCTGACCTTGCTCGACCAGCACGATCTCATCGCCGAGGCCACGCATGCGGGCTTCCGCGAGCTCGGTTGGACGGTCACGGTGATCGAGGCGGACGTGCTCGAGTGGAGCCGGCCACCGGTCGGTGAGCGCTATGACCTCTGCCTGGCAAATCTGTTCCTGCACCATTTCCAGGGTGCCGAGCTTAAGGCTCTGCTCTCGGGCGGTGCCGCCCGGACCGACATTTTCATCGCCTGCGAACCGCGGCGCGATCGCTTCAGCACGCTCGCAAGCCACCTGATCGGCTTGCTTGGTACCAATGCCGTGACCCGCGTGGATGCGGTCAAGAGCGTCGCCGCCGGATTCACCGGGCATGAGCTCAGCACCGTCTGGGCGACCGCTCCGGGGGCTTGGGCGACGACGGAATATCGCGCGCTGCCCTTCAGCCACTGCTTTACGGCGGTACGCCGCGGCGGGTCGGGTGCGGCTGATGCACGCTGATGCCGACGCGCTGATCATCGGCGCCGGACCGGCGGGTTCCGCGAGCGCCATCTTACTGGCACAGGCCGGCTGGCGGGTGCTGCTGGTGGAGCAGCATGAATTTCCGCGCCAGAAAGTCTGCGGCGAATGCATCTCCGCCGGCAGCCTCGCGCTCCTCGACGCACTCGGGATCGGTGGCGACTTTCGCCGCCTGGCCGGTCCGGAGCTCACGCGCGTTGGCTGGATCGGCAGCCGCAAGACCATCGAGGCGGACTTTCCGCGCTGCGACGGCGGCGCCTATGCCTATGGACGCGCGCTCGGTCGCGACGTGCTCGATGCGTTGTTGCTGGAGCGCGCCCGCGCGGTCGGCGTCACGGTGATGCAACCGGCTAGGGTGCAGCATTTGCGCGGTGGCCCGGGGAACTTCCTTTGCGATATCGTGGGGCCGGGACGGGATCATCGCGAGACCCGTAGCGTGCACGCGGTGATCGATGCTCATGGGTCGTGGGAGGCGGGGCCGCGTATCGACGCCGATGCCGTAAATCAGGCGCTGCCGCGGGCACCGCGAAGGAATTCGGACTTGTTCGCATTCAAGGCACGCTATCGAGGTTCTGGATTGCCGGGTGGGCTGCTTCCCGTGTTGGCGTTCGACGGCGGCTATGGCGGTCTGGTGGTCGCAGAGCACGGCGTGACCACGCTGGCCTGTTGCATCCGGCGTGACGCCCTGCGCGCCTGTCGCGCGGCGCTGCCCGGCGGGTCTGCCGGTGAGGCGGTGTCGCTTCATCTATGGCGTTCGTGCCCGGAGCTGCGCGAGCACATCGATGTCGGCAATATCGACGGTACGTGGCGCAGCGTCGGGCCGATCCGGCCCGGGATCCGTGTCGCCGATCGCGTCGATGTGTTTCGCGTCGGTAATGCCGCCGGCGAGACGCACCCGTTGATCGGCGAAGGCATCAGCATGGCGCTGCAGTCGGCGTTTCTCCTGGCCGGCCAGCTCTCGGGACATGCGGCCGCCGCACTCGGCCGATGCAGCACCGAGACCCTCAATCGCCGCTATGCGGCAGCCTGGCGCGCCCGCTTCGCACCGCGCTTGGGCGTGGCCAAGGCCTACGCGCACGCCGCGATGCGCCCGGCGGTGGCCCTGCCGCTGCAGGCACTGCTCACGTCATGGCCTTCCCTGTTGACGCGCGCAGCACGTTGGGCGGGCAAGGCCGCACGGTCGCGGCAATGAGCACTCTCACGGCGCTGCAGGAAATCTTGATCAAGGATTATGCAATTCCGCGCGAGCGCCTGATGCCGGACGCATTGCTGAGCTCGCTCGGGGTCGACTCGCTCGGCATGCTTGAACTCATGTTCAAGATCGAAGATCGCTTCGACTTGAAGATTCCGGGCGATCCGCCGACCGGCCTTGCAACGGTGGCGGATGTGGTCGCGTACGTCGACTCCCTCATCACCGCTGGGCCCGGGCGCCACGGACCCTCATGATCGGGCGGCGGATCGCGGTCACGGGCATGGGCGTCGTGACGCCGTTGGGCAATTCGCTTGCCGAATTGTCGGCCAATCTCGGCGCCGGAAAATCCGCGGTCAGGCGGCTCGCGCCGTCGCTGGCCGCACGGCTGCGCTCGCCCATCGGCGCGCCGGTGGACTTCGACGCGACGCCGCGGTTCGATCCACCGCGGCTGCGCATGCTCGATCGCGTGAGCCAACTCGCACTCGAGGCGACCGGCCAGGCCGTGAGCCACTCGGGCATCGATTTCCGGGCCGAGGACCTCGAGCGCTGCGGGGTCTTCGTCGGCAGCGGCATGGGCGGCGCGACGACGACCGACGAAGGCTATCAAGCGCTTTACGCCGAAGGCTCCGACCGGATCAAGCCCTATACGGTGCTGGCCGCCATGACCAGCGCGGCGGCATCCTGGATTGGGATCGACCACGGCATCACCGGACCCAACATTACGTTTTCAACCGCCTGTTCATCGTCCGCGGTGGCGATTGGTGAGGCGGCGCTGCGCATCGCAGCTGGCGCGGCTGATGTGATGATCGCCGGCGGCGCGGAAGCGCCACTGACCTTCGGGGTGCTGCGGGCCTGGGAAGCGATGCGCACACTCGCCGCGGAGAACCTGGCCGACCCATCGGCCTCTTGCCGGCCTTTCTCCCTGAATCGCAGCGGTTTGGTGCTCGGCGAGGGCGCCGCATTCACGATACTCGAGGACTGGAACCATGCGCTCGCGCGCGGTGCCACCATCCATGCTGAATTGTCGGGCTACGGCCTGACCTGCGATGCCGTGCACATCACGCGCCCGACCGTGATGGGCCAGGCCGGCGCGATGCGCGCAGCGTTGCGGTCCGCCGGCTTGGACCCGAATTCGATCGGTTACATCAACGCGCACGGCACCGCAACCGTGCAAAATGACGCGACCGAGACCGAGGCAATCAAAACCGTGTTCGGCGACGATGCCTATCGGGTGCCGATCAGCTCGACCAAATCCATGCACGGCCACTTGTTGGGGGCTGCGGGCGCACTGGAATTCATCATCACGGTATTGTCGCTGCGCGAGCGTCTCGTGCCGCCGACGCTGCATCTCGACGTCGCCGATCCCGCCTGTGATCTCGATTACGTCGCCGCGGGGCCGCGCCGCGTCGCGCCGTTTCGTGCGGCGATGTCCAATTCATTCGCCTTCGGCGGCACCAATGCGGTGTTGATTGCCGAGGGCCGGCAAACCTAGGGTTTGAGTTCGACCGCCGTATTCGCAGGTGACAACAGTGCGGTCGCGACGTTGCCGCCGCTCTGCAGCACGAAGATGCCGCGATGCGAGGGGTCGATGGCGAAGAACAACGAGTAGTGCAGCATCAGCTTGTGCGGCGGCCCTGGGCATACCGCTTCGAAGAATAGCGCCGCGTACGCACCGTCCGCATGGTCGTCGATCAGCTGGCGATCAGGTTTGATCGCACAGGCATTGCCCGGTCCGTCACCCAAGCTCAAGTAGCGATACGCATAGCGCTCGATGGCGGCCTGATGATGACGCACCTCGCCCCAGGTCAGACGGCCGTCACCGTCGTCATCGAGCTTGAGGACGAAATCGAGGTCCCGCAGCGCGATATCCCATTGGCCATGCAGCGTTATCTTCCCTGCGGTGCGTGCCGCATCGGCGGTCAACGTCAGATACGCATCGCTCGCCGAATGCGCGACGGCCGTGCTCGCGGCGGCGAGCCACGCCACGGCCGCGAGCAGCGCCAGATCGAACGGCCTCACCGACCCGACCCCACGAGCTCCGCGCGCAGGTCCCGCGCCAGCGGTTGCAACAGCGGATCCTCCAATTTGGTTTGATCCAGGAACTCGAGTACCGGCAGCGCCGCCTGCGGCTGCTTGGCCGCGAGCGCAGCCTCGAGTACCACCCGAGCGTCCCACGGTGCGCGCTGCAGCTGCCAGTTGCGCAGCGCCAGGTCGAGCGCGGTCTGCGGATCATGCTGCAAATGCAGCGCAAAGCGCGACTCTTCGCGCCCGAAATACTCGCTGCCACGCAGGCGCAGCGCCTCGAAACGGGCGGCCATGATCCAGGTGTAGCGCTGCAGCTGGTCACTTTGCAGCGCCTGCTCGGCGAGTGCGATGCGCAGGAAGGCCGTGTCCGATTGCGTGTGCTCGGCGAGCAACGGCAACACCTCGCGCGGTCGATCGCGATCGAGCAGAAAATCGGCATACGCGACCAGCAGAAAATTGTCCTGCGGCAGCAATTTCAGCGCATTGCGGTAGTGGCTCTCCGCCTGCGGCCAGTCGCCGAGCCGCTCGGCGCTCTCCGCCAGCAAGCCTTGCACCCACGCTTGGGTGGCGGCCGGGGCGGCGGCCACCGTGGCTTCGACCTGATGCAGGATCGCCAGGCTCTGCCGGGCCTGGCCGATGTAGGAGCGCAGATTGCCCGAGCATCCCAGGCCCAACTCCACGCCCGCCGTGTTGGTCACCTGCGTGCAATCCTGGCTGGCCGTCTTGTAATCACCCTGCACCATGTCGAGCGTCGCCAGCGTCAGCCACGCCTGGGCGTTGCGCGGATCCATTTTGAGCGCGTGCTGCAGCAGCACTCGGGCGTCGTTGAACTGGTGCCGGTATTGCAAAATCGTCGCCTGCGTCACCAGCGCCGCGGCGGCGGGCGGAGAGGCTTGCACCCACGGCGCGATCACCGCCTCGGCATATCCCGCATAGTGCGCATCACCGATCTGCCGGCTGTAATCCACATAGGCATCGGCCAGTTGTTTCGCCGCCGGCAGACTGCGCGGTGCCGTGTCCAAGGCCGCGCGCAGCCGTTGCATGCCGGCCACCGCCGGATCGGTGGTCGACGGCACCTCCTGCAGCACCTCGTCGTCCCGGGCGGGCAGGTACGGGGCGCGAAACGGCGCCGCGGGCGCGAGATCCGTGGGCGCGGAAGCCGCGGCCGTACACACCGCCAGCCACGCCAACCCGACAATTGCGCACCGACGCATGAGGTTCATGCCGGCCTATTCGCACGCTGCATCGCCCCAGATGCAGCCTGCGGGCCGCTGGGGTGCATCCAATGCCGGAGCAACATCGAATATCATGCCATCGTGTCGAACTTCGAATTTGTCGCCCCACCCCTGGCTGCGCCCGCGCGTCGCATCTTGTTTTCGCGTGCCGAATGGTCGCGGCTCGGCGTGTTGTACGGCTTCATCGGCATGCTGCACGTGGTCGGCTGGGGCACCTACCTCCATTATGCCGCGTACCACCCGCAACTCGTCGGCTTAGGGTTCGTCGCCTACATGTTCGGGCTGCGTCATGCGTTCGATGCAGACCATATCGCGGCGGTCGACGACACCGTGCGTTTCATGCTGCAAAAGGGCAAACAGCCCCTGGGCGTGGGGTTCTTCTTCTCGCTCGGGCATTCCACGGTGGTGCTGGCGTTGGCCATCGGCATCGCGTTCGCGGCGAGCGCCGTCAAGGCCGGCTTACCGCAGCTGCAAAACTGGGGGGCGCTGATCGGCACCGGTGTGTCCGGCGCCTTCCTGTGGTTCATCGGTGTGCTGAACCTGTTGGTACTGCTCGACATCCTCAAGATCTGGCAGACCGCGAAGACCGGCAATCACAGTCACGCGCATCTCGAGGCGCTGCTGCAAAAGCGCGGCCTGCTCAACCGCCTGTTCGGCGGTCGGCTGCAAAAACTGATGAATCACAGCTGGCAGATGTATCCTCTCGGGCTGTTGTTCGGGCTGGGGTTCGACACGGCATCGGAGGTCGGCCTGCTCGCCATGACCGCGGGTGCGTCGGCGGGTGATCTGCCGCTGCCGGCGGTGCTGTGCCTGCCCATTCTGTTCGCCGCCGGCATGACCGTGATGGACACGACCGACGGCGTGCTCATGTCGAAGGCGTACAATTGGGCATTCATCAATCCGCTGCGGAAGATTTTTTACAATCTGACGACCACCGGATTGTCGGTGGCGGTGGCGCTGTTGATCGGCAGCATCGAAGTTTTACAGGTGCTCTGCGGCATGCTGGATCTGCACGGCCGGTTTTTTGATTTCGTGGTCGGACTGAATTTCGGGATCTTGGGGTATCTGATCGTCGGCCTGTTCTTGCTGGCGTGGGGAGCTTCGGTGGCGTATTGGAAATTCGGGCGTATCGAACAACGCTATTCCCTTCACGGGGCACCGCATACCCACCGTCACGTGCACGCGGACGGTAGCGAGCACTCGCATGATCATTTGCATGTGCACACCGAGTAAGACGGGCTGCTGACGTGCGGCGGGCAACATGGTCGTGCCTGGGCATGCGTTTGTGCTGGCTGCTCGCGCTCGCCGCGGGCGCGGCGCCGTGCCGCGCCGATACGGTGGCCAGCCTGCTGGGAAATTTCACCATCAATCAATATTGCGGCTTGCAGCTCGCCGCCGCGACGGTGGACGTGCACTACGCCGTGGTCTTCGGTCAGTTACCCGCGTTGCGCGAATTGCACGTGGCCGATGCCGACGGCGATGGCGTGACGTCGCAACAGGAGCGCGACGCCTATGTCGGAAAGCTTGCTTTAGGTCTCGCGGATGCGCTGACGCTGCGCGTCGATGGTGTCCGTGTACCTTTGCGTGCAACCCGCTGGACCAGCAGCCTGCCCACCGAACAAGGCGGCTTTTCACTGCGCCTCGATGTCGAGTTTGCGGGCGCGATGCCGCCGGCGGTTGCGGGCTCCCGGCATCTCACGTTCGACAATGAGAACTATCCGGGCCGCATGGGCTGGCACGAAATCGTCGTGCAGGCATCGCCCGGCCTCGCCGTGTACGACACCAACGCCTACAGCACCTCGCTCACCGGCGGCCTCACTCAGGCGCTCAAGTCCCTGCCGGCCGCCGGTCCGCTCGACGAACGCGCGGTGCACCTCGAGTTTGGCGCTCCCCGACCGGTCGCGGCGCGGCTGATCGCAGCGCGCCCCGGAACCGTGGCTGCGCTTCCGGCTGCGGCCAACAACGCCAACGGCAGCGCCGTGGGCGCGCTGTCGGAAACAGCGTGGATCACCCGGCACACA
>Ga0209208_10013672_pt1 | contig 10096 bp, 11 predicted proteins | sample S1TSphfallax_3_FD_187694 | JGI IMG/M metagenome (GOLD analysis project Ga0209208, IMG submission 187694) | Host-associated microbial communities from peat moss isolated from Minnesota, USA - S1T2_Fd - Sphagnum fallax MG (SPAdes) (version 2) | ecosystem: Host-associated > Plants > Peat moss >... | reverse complement strand
TGGGATTGCTGAAGTTGCTGCCAAAAAGTGCCAGAAAACTGTTTGTTAGTGTTTTTGCAACAGTTATTGTTGTTGAGAGTGCGTGCGTTTTTTGGGGGTGTGCTTGTTACTTTTGCAGGAAAGTGTTGAGTTGATTGGGGATCGTGTGTAGAAGAAGAAGAAGAGGAGGGAACGAAAGAAGCGAGTTTTCCAAGGATTTGCAAGCGAAAATGGATCCTTCTTACTCTGTTTACGAGGATGCGGTCTCGAGGAACAAAGAGTCCGCCGCCAGAGGGGTGGTGAAGCTGGAATTGCCTGCGGGAGTGCGAGTGCGGGGCTTGTTGCAGAGTGGGTACCAGAGCGTGTTGACCCGTGAGGCGTTAGAGTTTGTAGCGGATTTGGAGCGTCGATTCCGACCGCGTGTGAAATACGTGCTAGCGTGCAGGCGCGAGGAGCAGGCGCGCTACGACGCCGGCGAGTTGCCCGGGTTCGATCCCGCCACGAAAGCCATTCGAGAGGGCGATTGGGTTTGTAGTGCTCCTCCTCCCGCTATTGCCGATCGCAGAGTGGAGATCACGGGCCCCGTCGAGCGCAAGATGATCATCAATGCTCTCAATTCTGGTGCCAAAATGTTCATGGTGAGTGTGCCACTGATCGTGAACAGTTCTATTTTGTTATTTCCGTTTGGTCCTCGAGAAAATGCATGCAATTGAGTAGTTCAGATCACAAGTGACTTTTTGTAGTTTTCGAGACCACCATGCCGACAATCTGCAGTAGCTCGCATTCTGATTTGTCATCATCTGTGAAATCTGAGCTTTTCTAAACCATCATCACCATATTGATCATGTTGCATTTTGTTTCTGGAAGAATTTCTGTGTGCGACTGAAAAGTTCCAGTTTTTGTTGGCGGATCCATGCAGGCAGACTTTGAGGATTCACTTGCACCCACATGGGACAACCTGATGCGGGGTCAAATAAATCTACGGGATGCTGTGAACAGGACCATCTCCTTTGAAGACAAAGCCCGCAACAAGCTGTACAAGCTCAATCCCAAGACTGCAACTCTTCTCGTTCGACCAAGAGGCTGGCATCTGCAGGAGGCACATATTGAGATCGATGGTGAGCCTGCTACTGGTGCTTTGGTTGATTTCGGTCTCTACTTCTTCCACAACCATGTCAACTTCCGATCCAAGTATGCTTCTTGCCACAACTCTCAAAACCCTTGAATTGAAATTTCCTTTAAAACAATCTATCTGAGTTGCAAAGCTAACACAGGACTACAGTTCTTCAACTTTGCACATCATGGCAACATGTTTTTTCCCCTCACCAGAATCAAAGCACACTGGCTTCTGGAAGATTGAAGAGTATTAATCCTGGTAGATTGAATTCTGGTGGAGTCTGAGGTTTTGAAAATCTTCTCATGCATATGTACCTGTGCATGTGTTTTGTGACAGGCATGGGGGATTTGGCCCTTTCTTCTATCTTCCAAAGATGCAGCACTCAAGGGAGGCAGCAGTGTGGAATTCAGTGTTTGATCAAGCAGAGGATGTTACTGGAGTACCTCGTGGCAGCATCCGAGGAACTGTGCTGATTGAAACACTGCCTGCCGTGTTCCAGATGCATGAGATTCTGTATGAGTTGCGAGAGCATTCAGCAGGCTTGAATTGTGGTCGATGGGACTACATCTTCAGTTTCATCAAGACTGTTCGTGCACATCCTGACAGGCTGCTTCCTGATCGTGTGCAGGTAGGTTACTTCCATTCTCATCAGCCTCAAACCCCAAGTGTAAAGCCCTGAAGATACTATGGCAGAGGACAGCTGAAGAAGCTAGAGTTGATTGTTGGGAGATGGTTTTGAAAATCCAGAAGCTATGATGGAGGTCAGGAGATGGTTATATTGTCCAAATTCCAGATTTAGATTTTGTGAGGAGTCTAGAACAAGAGAACAGAGGTTGCATTTCATGCTTTGTCTGAGTGGTCCCAGTGCAGGTGGGTATGAAACAACATTTTCTGAAGAGCTACACAGAGTTGTTGATTCAGACTTGTCACAGACGTGGTGTTCATGCCATGGGTGGAATGGTATGTAACCTCTCTTCCCCTCTCTGTCTTGATAAGATGTTGAATGTAGACACCAAGCACAACAAGTGGTTTCGCATTCAGGATCAGTTTTGTGGATATCAGATGTAATTCTTTGGATAATGCACCAGTTGCTGAGACACCCTCCTCTGAGAGTGGCACAAAACCTGTTTGTGATTGTGATTGACAGGCAGCACAGATTCCCATCAGGAATGATCCTGCAGCAAATGAAGCTGCATCAGCACTGGTGAGGGGTGACAAACTGCGTGAAGTGAAGGCAGGCCATGATGGCACCTGGGCTGCACATCCAGGACTCATTTCATTGGTTGTGGAAGTGTTTGATTCTAACATGCCTCATGCAAATCAGCTTGATGTTAAGCGTGAGGATGTCCAGGTAATGTCCATCTGTTGCAGAAATCCTGTAAAAATTTCCAGTGATCTTCAAGCTGCCACAAATTGTTAGAATGTCAGTTCTCTTGTCCATGGCTGGCAGCTACAAATTCAGCCCAGCTGGTACTCATGTATACTGTGGAGAAACCCTTGAGCTGGTGCAGGTTATGGAGGATGATTTGCTTCAGATGCCCAAGGGAAAGCGTACACTGGAGGGTCTGCGACTGAATACCCGTGTGGGAATCCAATACTTGGCAGCTTGGATGACAGGAACAGGCTCTGTGCCTTTGTACAATTTGATGGAGGATGCAGCCACAGCTGAAATCAGTCGTGTTCAGAACTGGCAATGGATCAAGTATGGAGCTGTTCTTGATGGTGGCTTGGTTCCAGGTGTGCACTGCTCCATCAACCACCAATATTCTTTGAGCTGGAGACCTAATTTTTCATTCATTTCATTCTGGATTGTGCCTTTATTGTGGCCTTTTATCTTCCAGTTGTCTTTGGTATTCTGGTAATGTTACATCATTAGTCCTAGATCTTCAAGCAGGTCTGTGTGTGGCCAAGTGTTACAATTGATATAGTTCTGTTGCTGAACTGCAGTTGAACTTCTAGCCCAATCTTGGGTTCTGAGTTTGCTTTGGGTGAATGGTAGGTGTGCGGGTGACAAAGGAGTTGTTCGCCAGGGTGCTGGATGAAGAGATGGTATGCATCGAGAGGGAGGTAGGACCTGCCAAGTTTGCAGTTGGCCGTTACCGAGAAGCTGCAAAGCTGTTTGCCAAACAATGCACATCAGAGATATTGGATGACTTTTTGACTCTTGATGCATACCGCAACATTGTGCAGTTTGCACCCACTGCTCGCATGTAGATGGGAAGGATTAAAAAACATAGCAAGTCAGCAAATGAAAGTTGCAGCATGAAAGGAGTTTCCAAAGGTAAGTCTGGAGAAACAGAAAAGGAAGTTGGTAGATGGTGGGAGAAAGAAAAATCTCTGTATTCTGTGTGTAGATCAGATCACATCTAATCTGAATGTGCATTAAGGACAATAAAGCGACAGTTTCCACTCATGTGAACAGACATTAAATCCCCCTGTAGATCTTTCTACTTAGTGCTCTCAGAATGCCAGCCCAGTCCTACAAATCACACTGGTTCTGGGGATTCTACAGTGCAGATGTATGTATGTACCTACCTGCTGTGTTTGTGCTGTTCAAGACCTTGTTTAAAGAAGGTTTTCCATTTCCAGTACAGTGCTTTGTGTACTGGAAACTATATGAAAGAACTGCATGGCAGTGGGGAGCTGTTATTGCATGTCATGATGATGGTCTCCCTCACCTTCTATTCAAGCTGAGTTTTACTCTGAATTGCATTGCATTGTGTGCAAACTCCCTTCTCCAATTCTGCAATAGTCTCTCAAGGAATTACCCACCTCACTGTTAATAGGGTTTTCTTGGGTGTGATTGAGAATGCCAAATGGTTTCCAAGGCATCCAGTAGTGTGTATCATGCAACTTCTTTTAGGGGCCACCAGATCACTTCCCTTGATTCTCATGAGACAATGGCACGGTTCTGGCAGATAATGCGCATGTCCAACTGAATAGGCAAGTAACCTTCGCTTCCAGGTTGTATACAGGAAGAGTGAATGCTGTTTCACTGCAGTCCTAAGTTCTTCATATGGCCACAGATAACAGATGCATTGGTTAACTGGGGCAGATTATGCCAGATTGATCCCAAGTATCAAACCTGATTAGCTCATGAGCTGTGGAAAAAAAGGCAGTCTTTTGCTGGCAGAAATCTTAAGCCACCTAATTCCTTACCTAATAATAAATCATATGTTCCATGGCTTGGCATCCAGGTTTTGATTACTTTGCCAATGGTTGTAGAACAAATAGATCCACTACTGCAGAACTGCATCTAGGGTGAGCAGCTAGCAGTCTTGGGCAGGACACATTGATCTGGTGCAGAAGGATCCATGCAGATCAGGAATTACTATACACTTAGAAAACATGAAAACATTTTGCTTGCACTAAGATGTGAGTTGCTGAATTTGACATTGTAAACCCCATGCTTATGTCTTGTGGGTGAGAATTTTGCAGAATCCACACAATGCAAATCATTTTGACAGACTCCATATTCTTCACATGAAAGATCATCCTTGCAGAAAGAAAGAAAGACAACAACAGGCTCAGTATTGCATTGCATTCTTCACAGAACATTGTACATGTACAGCATATCAGGACCCCTGAGGTAAATTGATGGGAAGATCTTGTACTAACTCCTCATAGTTAGTCTAGCTTGACTGTATTGAACAAGTTCCTCACAGGAGCAAATTCATGGCTGCTTTGACATCAGTTCCAAATCTCAGAGAATAACAAACGGCATAGCACAGAACAGAACAAAACAGAATAAATGAGGAGCAGATTTGCTGATGCCATCTGTACCTGTGGAAAACCTGAAAGATTTTGTTACATGGTATCATGCCATCCCAACTAATCCACACTTATTGTAGGGAAAGCTTTTGCTTCAGGACTTCCATCACTGAACTGAAATCAGCACCTACTTGCACAGGAGGATTTGCAAACTGGCTGGAAATGTCAGGAAGCTCACTCGAGTGATATGCCACTTTTGATTGAGTGAATTTCAGACCATGTGCAGTGCTTACAACCACTGTTCGGTCTGATGGCTTAATGATGTTGCGTTTTCTCAGCTTCAGCAAAGCAGTAAGGGCAACTCCTGTGTGGGGGCAAGTGAACATCCCTCTGCTATCTGCCTGAGCACAAACATCCATGATCTCCTCTTCCGATGCCTCCTCAACAATCCCATCTGAATTTTGCAGCGCATATATTGCCCTGTCAATAGAAACAGGGTCTCCAATCTGGATTGCAGATGCAAAAGTGGGGAGAGCTGTAACTGGTTTGAAACTCTCATACCCATCTATGTAAGCTCTGTACAGAGGGTTGGCATTTGCTGCCTGTGCGCAAACAAGCCGTGGCATCTTGTCAACCAGGCCCAACTCTTTGCACATCTGAAACCCCTTGTAAAAAGCATAGATGTTGCCTAAGTTGCCACCGGGTACAATCACCCAGTCTGGAACCTCCCAATCAAACTGCTGGAGTATTTCAATGGCGGCTGTCTTCTGTCCCTCCAAGCGGAGACTATTCAGAGAGTTTGCAAGATAGATTGGAAGCTCTGTTGTGACTTCTTTGATCAGCCGCATGCAACCATCAAAATCAGTATCCATACTCAAGACAAGAGCTCCATTTGCGATCGGCTGCACAAGTTGGGCAATCGAAATGCGATTTGCTGGAAGAAAAACAATTGCTGGAATTCCAGCTGCAGCGCAGTAGGCCGAAAGAGCTGCAGAAGTATCACCTGTAGAAGCACATCCAACACCAAGCAATGGCTTCCCGAGCCGCCGCAACCTGTTCACTTGCGAAACAAGCACTGTCATCCCCAGATCTTTGAAGGATCCTGTGTGGCTGATGCCACAATGCTTCACCCACAGATCGCTCATCCCCACAATCTGCCATAAGCAACCAGTGTTAAGACATGCATTGATCTAAAAAAATCATGTTGTGTGTGCATACACTCTGCTGCAAAACACTGCAAGTGCAACTGTGTTTGTGTATGGAGAAAGCACTTACCTCCTTCCCAAATCGCTCTGCCCAAAACAGATTTGAATTACCCTCAAAGACACTGACAATATCATCATCATCGATCTCTGGCAGCACCCATTCCTTCTTGCTCCAGACACCTGAACCATAAGGCCAGGTAGTCTTTCCAACTCTAGAATCAAACAGATCTCGCCAGTATGCTCCATCAAATTTCTTCAGAGCTGCCATGTCGTGCTGCACATCCAGCAATGCGCCAGACTTGCTTCTGTAAACCACCTCATCAATCGAGTACTCCTCATCAGTTTCTATACCTGGACAGAACGGCACATACTTGGCTGAGAATGTGTTGGGAGGATTGGCAAGCCCCTGCCGTCGAGCTTCATCTCTGATATTCTCATCTGCATGCCGTTTTGCCGAATTCGGTGAGAGGGGAGTGGCGGAGTTGTTGGCCACAGACTCCAGCGTAACTGTCTTGGCACTCGGGGGTAGCCCTCCATTCAATCCCGGATTCGTCTCGATGGTAGCCTCCACTCTCAAGCTTGGATTCGTTGCCCGCATATCACCCCGCCGCCGACCCTTCTTGCACTTTATGTGCAGAGGAAGACGAGCATTCGACTTCAAGCCCTCGAAATGCGTTACACGTTGTACTAGGCTATCTCTTGTGCCAGCAACATCTGTGCCCACACCTCGAAGCAAAGTTGTTCCTATCATCACACTCTACAGATTTTCCTCTTGCTCCCAAGCTGCAGAAAACCTCGAAGCTCCGAGCTCCCGAAGTGTTTTCAACTTCAGGGATGATTTTTTTGCACAAAGAGAAGAAGAAGAAGAAGAATCCACAAGAATTGAATACACCCACTCCCTCTTTTTTCCTTCTCTCTGCTTCCTCACAACAAAATTTCCAACGAAATTTTCTTACTTCTGAGTCTTATGAGTCTCTCTATCTCGCAAGCGCCAAGCTCCAAAAAAACACTCCCAACGCTCCGAACTCCTTAGGCTCGAAAGCTCCGATCTCCTCCAAACTCTCAAGAAATAAAATAAAACGAAGAAACCACAAACAGCGTACAAATCTCTGTCGTCTATGTTCTCGCAACAGCTGCAAAAATCCAAGAATACATCGAAAACACTAGTTCCTCTCCACCCCAGGATTTCCTGAAACCCACTTTTCTTTCACCTTTTAGGTTTCCTGCAAAAGATTTGTTAACACAAGATCCCTTGCCAAAATCGAGTGCTACAGTTCCTCCTCCCTGTTGAAGCTGCTGAAACACACTAACTTATTGGAACGCGTCGACGACTCGTGGAAGATGGCGATGGTCCCCACTTAGCTACGATCGATTGGTCATCTGTTTACCATCTCAGATTTGCAGATAGCATTTTAGGTCAACTTTTTTTCGTCTTCTCCCCCTGATAGTTTTCTTCATAAGATCATCTTCTCTTATTATTGCGCATGTGGTTGTTGCTCGTTCTTTTGCATCGGTCACTGCATCTTCTCTTTGCACGTGGTTGTTGATGGTTCATTGACCAATGCATGCTGTTTTGCGTTTTATGTGTCTCCTTTCCTCCCATCTCTTACTGTACATGTGGTTCTAGCTGGTTATTTTGCATCACTGCATCCTCTTTTGCTTCTTATGTATCTGCTTGTTTCGTTGATGATCAATCTGGATTCTTAGCTTGTTTACATTTGCAAAACATGGAGTTTTTGTGATTGATCAATGTTGGTCCTCCCTTGTATGGCTATCTTTAAGGATAGCTCAAAACTCAGTATGAGAAAGCAATGGCAGACCCAACAAAAGCCATGCCTGAAGACAGGACGACTTTAAGGATAACTCTAATGTCACAACAAATGTTGGGTTTGTTGTGGCCTTGATGTGAGTGCAGCAACATCATCTATGCTTGGGTGCCTTCACAGTTGACAACTCTGCATACCTACACTAGAAAACTTCAGAGTCTCAGATGAATTGTTGTGATTTTTGGCCTTAAGTTCCTAATGCTCTCTTGAGGAGTTTTGATCTTCATGTTGACAGACTGTTGAACTACTGTAAACTCTTCCTCAGAAGAGTAGTTTCAGAATGCTGCTTGTTGTCTATCTGCTCAGATGACAGAAACCACCATGCCTTTGAACTTTTGTTCTTGGTGCCTTGATGGAGCAAATCTAGAGAGGTAAGTAATGTCAAACCTGGCTACAACAGCAATTCATATCTACTCACAAAAGCCAACACCCTCCGTAATCTTCAAACCCAAACATTGTTACTCTCCAGATACCTACTCAATTTGCACAAGGTTCATGCCACAATCCTCTTGGTGCTGGAAAGCCTTGATAGATTTCAGAGTCTAAGAAGAAGAAGAAGAAGAAACTCAAACTCAAACAAACAACGGCATACAAGAACGCAATCGATTATCACCTTGCTCTGGTTGCAATTGTGACAAGAAGCTCCTCAATTCAAAAGCTGATGAGCAACAACAGTGAGATGCTACTACTTATCACGGCATTTCTCCAAAGGATTCGATCATAGAAATATTGTGGAATCATCCCTCAAAAGACCACAACAAAAGAAAACTTCGAATACGAAGAACACAAAAGATTTGTCTCTACACAACATGAGGGAGGGACAATCTTATCTAATTTGCAAGCAAAATTTCATCAATGTCGATATGAATGTACTCTCCGTCTTCGGACTCGTCTTTCTTCTTCGGCCTCGGAGGCATCGGCGTCACTGCCAAACCTCTGCTTTTGGTGGAGTCTTTGGGTCGAGAATTCCCAAAAGAGCCTCGGAATCTCTTCCCTTTAGCCGTTCTCTTGTCACCCCTGCCACACATCACCAACGGGTACCCCCCTTTGAAGCTCACACCGCCTATTGCTGCTCCTGCTGAGGCTGGAGATATCCTGAATGCTTGCAACTGCAAACCTCCTCCTGTTGCACCAACCAAGACAACGGAAGACGCCAATCCTGCTGCAGCTTGAACATATGCCATTTCTGCAACTACGTTCTCCAACAAACTCCCCGACAAACTCCTTTGTGCAAAATCGTTGAAGAGCCTTGGTGCCACAAACCTTGACCCTATGGCGAAGAAGAGGAAGATAAGATCCTCACAACAACAAAGCGCTGCCGTGAAAGGAACTGGTGAGAACCTATTGACCGTAGGGTTTCATTTTGAAGCATCAGAGAGCGAACGACGTTATCATGAACCTGATCACCAGGCTTACCAGGACGATGTTACGGCCCCTCCTTAAGACTGGAACGGATCTTACACCTAATCTTTCAGGCTCACTCTTGAGGCGTAGGAGCTTAAGGAGGAGGAGTAAGGACCTTTTGTGAATCACTTTGTTCCAAACGTCTGTCACAGGTAAGGTATCCATGGATAAATGGTGCCCTCCAAATACACTAGGAACTTTTTCGAAGTGCTTTACTAAGCTCTTGACCAAGTAAAGCCCATTGCCATGGGCTTTAGTAGCAAATTTTTTCAAGTGCTTTACATGGTAGGTAAAGCCCCTTGGCTATGGGCTTTACCAGAATAAGGGCTTTGCATGGGCTTGATTCTGGAAATACTTGCAGCCAATGTGACCAAGAGCTTTGCTGTACATAAAGACTTGTAAAAAAATATTATTATTATTATTATTTTTCCAGTGATGCTCTCATGGAGAAAAAGTTACAGTGAGGAACATGCCCTCCAACTACACAAAAATAATCCTCCCAGGTCTTTACAGTGATGAAGGAGGATGTGTTGAGAAATGAAGTTGGGGACACAGATGATGAGAGGAGAGGAGGGAGGAGAAGGACGATTTTTTGGAGTCGCAAATTGAGATGAGGAGAGGATAGGAGCTGAAGGACAAGAGGAAGAGGAGAATCCTTTGTGCTATCACTTTGTATTCAGTGAATGCTTCAATTTATACTCATCCTCCTTGTGATTTCTTTCATTTCAGTCATTCTGGAACATTATTGATAGTTAGAATTCCACAATTGGAAGCAACACCAGATTTCTTGATTGTCCCACTTTCAACAGCTTTTTTTATTGCATTTCACAATTAGACAGCAAGAGATGTCAATG
>Ga0209208_10013671_pt1 | contig 10097 bp, 3 predicted proteins | sample S1TSphfallax_3_FD_187694 | JGI IMG/M metagenome (GOLD analysis project Ga0209208, IMG submission 187694) | Host-associated microbial communities from peat moss isolated from Minnesota, USA - S1T2_Fd - Sphagnum fallax MG (SPAdes) (version 2) | ecosystem: Host-associated > Plants > Peat moss >... | reverse complement strand
ATCATTTGGATGGATGTGCCAACCTCTCTCACCTTGACCAGATCCAAAGAGTAAAAAGTAAAAAAAAAAACCCCTTGTTTTTTCCTCACCTCGCATGATCTTAATCCAAGCTGTAGAGAGGGAAAATAGAATAGGTAATTTGCCTTGGCTGAACCAGCGCATACCTACATTGGTACGTACCATGGTAAAAAGTAAAACACCAGTGTTGGGTGGATCTTTAAGGTAGCGCCCCTTCTTTGCCGGTTCTCACTAGCCCAGATATATAGGTATATATATATATCACCGGTGGTTCTCATTTTGTGAAACCTCTGCCCCCAGAATCGACTCAGCAAAAAGAAAAGGGAAAAAAAAAAGAGGGGTCAAAGAACCGGGGAAGAACTAGGTTCGTTTTACAGAAAACCAACATTCTTTGGGGGCTTTAAAATACTCAGAACTGAGGATTCTTGGCTTCTGGGGTTTTCAAATACCCGGAATCGATCGGTTCTTTGATCCTAATTTTTTTTCACATACCCACAAGTGCATGCTCTTTGATCCTGATATTTTTTTCACATACCCACAAGTGCATATACTCTTTGATTCTGATTTTTTCCTAATACCCGGATCCAGCGGTTCCTTAATTCTCATTTTTTCTAATACCCAGAGCCAGCGGTTCTTTAATTTTGATGTTTCTTTCAAATACCCACAAGTGAATATTCTTTGATTCTGATTTTTCTAATACCCGGATCCAGCGGTTCTTTGACTCTGATTTTTTTATTTTTTTTTCAAATACCCACAAGTGAATGTTCTTGGATTTGGAATTTTTTTCTAATACCCGGAGCCAGCAGTTGTTTTTAAATCAAAAGAACTGCACAACACCGGTAAAAAAATTAAAAATTAAAAATTAAAAATAAATCCCAAAAAACTTTAGGGTTCTTCTAAACATTATGAATATCCCATTTTGAGGCAAAATTTAGGGTTTAAATTTGGGCCTCCAACTAATCATAATGGCCTGTCAATGAAGAGCAGTCTTTGTTTTTGCTGGAACTGGGCCTTTGTCAAGACCACTGTATACTGTGCAAATGTACAGGTCCAAACCAAACATTAATGTACATTTGTCATACTGATGAAAGGCTGTACTTCATCCAAAGTACAGTGTACAGTCTACTGTGCAAATGTACAGGTCCAAACCAACAATAATTCAAATCTGTCATACTCATTAAAGGCTGTACTTCATCCAAAGTACAGTGTACAGGGATCTTGTACTGCTGCTGCCACTGCACCTGCTCTAAGATCACTCATTGTAGTGAAGTGCTTGTACCAGAGGTAAAGTAAGTCACTTCAAATTTATGCAAAATCAATCAATACGACTATACTCTACTTCAGGCTGGGATTAGGGTTTTCTTTTCCCCCAATTTTGTGATGTAGTAATCACACTGGGTGATCATCCACAAGAGGAATTAGCCAAAAGTATTAAAAGTTTAAGAATTCAACTAAATTTTGGCAATAATCACCATTATCTAAATATGGAAATTTTCCACCCCAAAAAAATTAAAAAATGGAGCATTTTTTCCACAAAAATCCTTTACACCATGTTGCACTGGATTTTTATTTTTTTTGTTTTGGTTGCTGCTGAGCCAAAATTTACCCCCAAAAACAAAAACCACCTTCTGGGAGACTTAGCACATCTACATAAGTGCAGGGAGGCTGGCTTTAATGGGAATAAGGGCCTCATGAGGTGGAGCCATATACAGGCCCCATTCTTGTTAAGTCCAGGCCCAAGGGCTTTCTTTACATGGCATAAAAACCACTGCAGTTCATTTATTAAACATCTCCCATTATACCCGGAGGGTGCGTTTACAGATACCCTCCGGGTATCAGGGAAAAGAACAAAAAATCACTTGCGGAAATTTCCCAAAAATGTGGTGGCCAAATTGAGACTCCAATGCCTTCTCTTGTTGTCCTCTCTTGAAAAGAAAAGAAAACAAAACAAGGTTGTCAGGTTTAGCTCACTTTTTTCTGACCATAGTTTACTAAACTATCATTGTGTCGGTGCAGTTGTCTGGCCTCACGTATTCAAGTTTGTGCTCTTAAGTCTTAATTACGAACCTACTACTACCACGACTTATAATTTCCTTGTAGTTGTTACTAGACTTATCCGTAAAGTAAGGAAAACACAGCACCAGAACCTTGAGTTTGGTCATAAAGAAGGGTGAAATTCAAAAAAAGCTTGCAATGAAGTACAGTGCATTAGCATTCAACTGGGGGTGAAACATCAATTTTTTGTGGTAAACTTTGAAAACAAAGCACATGTGTGCACACACAAATTATGAACTCACCCGACATGAGGGGAGATGAAAAATGAGGTTGTTCACAGCCTTTGTTTTGGGTGGCTATATATAGTCCAAAAGCTATATAAAAAAGTTTAATGTGCTCAAATCAAGTTCTTTTAAGAAAATTCAACAGCCAAAATTAGACCATAATTTATGAAAGATTGCCACATTTCTATACACAATTCAAGTATGTACCCAAAAATATAGAAGGATATTTCAAAAACAAATCTTTCATATTTATCTTGTAGCCAAAATTGGCTACATCTTCATGTGGGTCACCATCACTTTGGCTACATCACAAAATTGACCAAAATTTTTAAAAAGACACTCATCCTTCGTAGTTGAGACTGGAGAGCTGCATAGCCTCCACTTGAGGGATGAAATGCAATCCTTAAAAATAGACATAGTAGACTTTCAAAACAAAAACCTACCCACCCACAAGGCACGCTTTAAATGGGACTAGTAGACTTTTGAAACAAAAGCCTGCCCACCCACAAAGTTACGAACTCACACATCAAGAAGGGTGATGAAAAATGAGCTCATTTCATACTTGTGACCACAAAAGCTACATAGCCTACCTTGGAGGGATGCAAAAATGGACCTTAGTTCAACTGCACATGCCACACAGACCATGCCTCCACCTCATATAGCATGGACTTGTCAGTTCTTCTCTCCTTTTAAGTAAACCTTCCTTTCCAAGGAAAGAGAATTTAATCAAGGAGACACACCCTAGGGTTGATGTCACTTTTGAATTTAAAAACTTGAATTTGTTGTGACTGACTTTTATGGTTGTGGATCTCGGACAAGGAGAAACCAAACCATTTTTACCATTATTATAGCCTGATCTTTTTATTGACATGAATGATTGAGTGTCTATTAAATTTAACCGTCCACTTTTGTAACAACAGAACAATGTCAATTAGAATGTAGTGTACAGAGAAAAAAAGCTGAGGCAGTATGGATGGAGAGAGAAAGGGGATTGCAATGAATAGATGTCGGGATTCCTATGACTCATCATGCAAGACAGACATTCTAAAAAGATCATGTCACGATAACAGGAAGATAATACAAAATATATTATGATACCTTGCAAAAGCAAAACATGCAACAGAAATTGATGACAGACAGAATGGTTGCATTTGGTGTCCTATTCAGATCACAAACTTTCCTCATTCATGTATATATATGTTTTTATAACATTTGAACAATGAGTTTAAAATTAAGTGTTAATTAAGTGTTGATCAGTCATTGATATGATGTTGTAATTTTCACATTTGAATGTTGATTTATTATCACAATGTGTTATTATGTCATTATAATATGACATCATTGATTAAATTAATATTTTGTTAATGGTTAAGTTTGAGAACGCATTGTTAAAATGTTGTAAAAGTAGATGTAAAGCACAATGCTTATACAAAACAGAGGTGCTAGAATAATGGGAGATACCTACCAAAAATCAAAACGCCCTATGACAAAATGTAAGGCACTGTTAGTGACTCAATGAGAGATTTTGCTCTAGGAGGTGCCCTCGAACTACACTAGCAAAAACTTTGGAGTGCTTTTCCACAGGCAATAATTTATCCACCAGTCTTTTGAAAAGTTGGTTAAATTTCACCTTGGGTGAACTAGCACTCAAAATAATAAAATGGTAAAAATTCCAAAAATCCATTTAAATTATTTCTGAATATTAAAAATATCCCATGCTCAGACTAAATCATGGTCTCTTTGTTCAAATTTAACATTATTTGAGTTTAATATGGCCTAGTAAGAGGCCTCATTCACACAAAGGTGAAGGTACCAATGTGGGTCCTGGTTCACACTGGCCATTCAATTTCAACCTATCTTTTGAAGGGCTAATTTTGTTTTAAATGACAGAAAAAAAGATTACTTCAATGAATTTGAAACCGAAAAATCAAGGACCATAGTTTTTTTTAAAAAATTCCATGGCAGGTTTGGATCAAATCTTAGCAACCACCCAATGAGAAGACATACCTACTTTGCATGTATTTCTCTAAAATATAAGTATTTCTGTATCTGACAGACCTAAAACAGAGCATAATGCCATCCAGGAACACAAGAAAATATTAGTTGACAAAGTTACATTTACATGGGTTTTGCTACAACTTCCACATCAAGTCTTAATATTGAACAAATTATTGAATAGTGAATTTTTCTTTTTCTTTTTCTTTTTGGCACAAATGAGCATTTACAAATTCAGGCATTTTGATGACCCGGTAAAATTCCCACTAACAAAAGCTGAGAACTGCAATATGATGTTTGAATGAAAGTCCTCTCTTGGCTTCATGGAGTGGCAGGATGAATCTAAACCCCACACTACCCTTTCATCCAAGGTTAGGGTTTTAAGAAACTACTTGAGCAGATACACAGTCAGCGGTAAATGGGCCTCTAAACATTGTCACTAACTAACTTGAATTATAGCCTTTAAATTGTGTGAAAATAGGTTTGGCGTTGTACACAAGGACAGGTGCCATTTTAATAGTTCTCTATGTTGTCGAATTCTTCATGTTTATGATTATTTTAGAAGTGCCAGAATTTTGAACTATAGAAAATTTTCCCAAAATCTTAATTGTTTTTGGTTTAGGAAAATGAAGCATCTTTTGGAACATTCTATACAGTGCCAAACCTTATTTTTCCAAATTAATTAATTAATTCTTCAGCAGAGACCTGGGCAACCTGGTACCTTTTGGAGACACGTTATATATTATTGCTCCCAATGCTATCATTATCCCAATGTGGAGTACCAAAAGGGCCATATTTTTATCATACCTTTGTTTCATGGAATATTGCATTAGCATGGAATGGATTTTTATTTTTTGTCTAGACTTGCAATTTCACAGCCCTTAACATGAGGTTTGGACCCATGCAAGTGATGCATATTTAAGTGCTTTCACACCCAATTTCAAGTCACAATTCCAAATTTTTAATTTCAAGTGTATTCAAAAAATCAAAAACCCATGCTAGGGGTTGTGAAATCATTAGCTCTTGAGACAATTTTTTAAAAAAAACCTCATGCTAGTAAAAAGCTTTGCTGAATTAATGAAAATTTCTTTAAATCCAGGGTATGGTAAAAGCTTCATCATTGCAAGTATTCGATAAAGGTTACCTTCCTTCCTCATCTTCCTTTTTATTTTTTCTTCCCTTCTTCCTTCATTCAAATATAATAGACCGCAGTTACCTTATTAAGCTAAAAGTAAGAATTGTCAAGATCAACATTAATCCAATTAGAAGGCATTTCCCTGATAAAGGCAACATGCTAACAATTGTGCACCTCCTTGATAGACTTTTCAATTTTAGATTGTGCTCTTTAATCCAACAAACCACCTGAATATGAATAGACAAGGACTTATCATACAATTTTACACCTAAACCACATGGCCCCCTAATAGACAAGCCTTTCAACTTCCCCTCCCCCACTAAAACCCACAAGTGGTTTTACAAGGTCACAACCCTAAGAAGTTTTATTCCCCACTATTTGCTTCTTTAATTCGTTTTAGTGTATACCATAATACTTGAATAGATTCGACAATTTAGTGCTGAATAATTTATTTATTTATTTATCAAAATGCATTTTGACACATAAAATATTAATTTTAATATTTTCGGTCTACATATATATATATATTTGGCATGGATGAATGCAAGAATATTTTTTCATCAACTTGAAGTTCTATTTAATTGTTATGTTTCTTTATTTAATTGTTTACCTTCATAATCTTGATTTTCTTTCTCTCCTAATTCCCCTTTCAACAAACTTAGAAGCATCAAGTCTATATGAAAAGCTGGTGAAAGGCTATTCATAGAAGTTTTCTTGAATGATATTGAAGGTTTTGGTGGGGATTCCACTTTTATGATTTACAAAGCTTTTCGTAAAGGTTTGCAACATGTCCAAAATGGGCAAAGAAAGATTACTCACAACAATGTTCAAAACCATTACAAGTGAGGAGAGAGAAGCATAATTGAAATGTGATGTACAAATTATCTATGAACAAGTTGTTCAAAATCAATTGGTTGACAAACAATAGAAGAGTCATGTTGGTAGGCCAAGAAAGGTTGCAATTGTAATATTATCTACACTAGAGATAAAAAAAGAGGACGAGGAACCTACTAAGGATGGAAACAACAAAAGAGGAAAAGATTGTCACCTACAAAGGATGATGGGAAGCCATCAAAGGACAACAAATCCTACACAAATTGGTTTCAGTTTCATTTGTGGCCTCTCATTACTACTACAATAATTTTTTAAAAATGAAACATTACACTTTCTAAAAATAATGTTCAAGAGGCTTAATATGCCAAGTCCTCATGAAAAATTGATTAGGACATGCTTATGGGATTGGTTCACTACAAGTGGTGAATTAAAACCAGACTATAAACATGTAATGTAGGTTGGGACAACAGTGAAATCCAACAAAAAATCTATGCAGTCATGTTACAAAAAATGAGAGAAGTTGGACAATCACTTTCAATCGACATTGTGTAGGTTATTTTTCGCGGAATGATAGAATCTACAACACTTAAAATCTTGCAAGAAAGCCCTAGAAGGTTTATAATCACAAGAAAATGAACCCATGAATTTATAAAACAATACATGAATTGGTCTTTTAGATTGGCCACAATAGTAGCAAGTAAATTACCACCTAATTGGTCTAAACAAATATGCTACACAACTTATCAAATAACTTACTTTGTGAAGGTTTATAACATTCCTCCAACCTTAGTTGTTAATAATGACTAGACATATGTTCATCCCATACCAATAGTAGGAGAAAGGACTTGGGAGAGTAAAAGATTAAAGCAAATTCAAATTTTAAGGGTTGAAAACAAAAGACATATTACAATAGTTGTATCTTTAGTTATAAATGGTTTCTAATTTCCCCTTAAATTGTGTTCACAAGTACTATTCATTGTTGTCTACCACCATTTAATGAGGGAAAAAACAAATGCATGAGTTTAGGTTGGGATCTTACCTTTGTTGAAAACCATTGGTCGATATTGGAAACAACGAAGCAATTTGCCCATAAGATCTTGTTCCCATACCTACACACTCAAATTTGCCATTTAAGGTTCTAGGAAAGTTGGAACATGGTGTGGTTGATAGATTGTCAATATTTGCAAAAGGGTCATGATTTTTTTAATTGGTTGAAAGAAACACACCCAAATAACTTCATGATATTTATTCCAACTAATTGCACCAGTCTCCTCCAATTAGTAGATGTCATTTTGCAACGTCCACTAAAGCATCATGCATTTAAGGTACCATTCAACTATTGGACCATTACAATCATCAAACACACAATTAAGGATGACCAAAATCAACATATTGACTTCAAAATGAATAATCTAAAACCTCGCATTTATGAGTGGTTACATTGTGCATGGAAACAAGTGAAAGGCATGGAGGAAACCATTGTGAAAAGGTGGGGTAAAACAAGAATTACCAAAACATTCAAAAGTGAATTTTAGTTTGTTGCAATGGAGGCAAATGCAACACTTCCTTATTCAATGTCACACCAAACATTGAATAACATAATGAAATAAAAATGGAAACATATCCAACAAAAACAACATTGACAATAATGGAGGAATGTTTGCAATAAGCAAGTGTACTCACAACATCAATTACAACTAAAATTTATACACTTGTTGGTAGCACAAGAGGACTAAAGTAGTTAGCTAAGAAATAGAAAACATTCATATAGGTGAAAGTTTCATGGCTTTGAAATCATACCATGACAATTTCACTTTGACCATTGTTGGCTTATGCCATAATTGTGTTAGCTATGTTCGCTTGCTAGTGATGGCTAGTCCTATAAACCGTCCAAGGAGACAAAAACATTAATAATCCATAGTTTTTGGAAGTATGAAATTTATTACACCATGAATGAAAACCATGATGCTAACAAGCTTACAAAAATTTATGAAAATTTTGTGTCTTTTACTTGTTTGTTCTTGTCACTAATACCTAATGTCAATCCTACGTAACCACCTATCAATGATAGATGTTGTGTAGTTATCATTTTCTCATATGGCAACAACCCACATAAGCTTGATGGTTTTTTCAATTATAATCATTTGCAAAATGTTGAACCAAAAGTGTGAACACATTGTTGAACTATTTCACACCATGGATTAAAGGTTTATCATCTCATGATTCATTTCCATCTATGCCAATCCTTAGACACAAATACACATACATAATAAACTTACATAACTACTCAAGAAAAGGAAAAGAAAGCCAACATGAAGAATGTCATACCATTTCATTATTGTCCACACTTTGTTTTATGCAAGGATGAAGTTCAAGGAGAAAGTTTTCCAAAGAAAGCAAGCTTGCAAAATCCTGGAAAAAAAAACACCCATCTTAACAACAAATGTGTATCACTTAAATCTCACAAGCTCTCTAAGCTGGAAAATAAAATCCAACCTTAATAAAAAAAGTTACAACATAATGCTTATTTTTATTATAAAATCTTAACCTTATATTCATCAATTTTCTTTTGTAGATCTTTTGGGTTTTTACCATTTTGATTGTGTAACAACAAAAACACGTGTCAAACCTTTTAGAGGGATAATTATAGCAGATCAATTTTGGGGGCAAACAACAAGGTTACACCCACCTCTCCTCCAATGATTTGGACATATACTTCCACCACTTGCTAAGGATCCAATTTCAGAAGCATATTTCCTTAACATTGCAATGGAAACAACAAACAAATGTTACTCCAACAAGTAGTAGCTCCCTTAATGTTATTACTACAAGTGTTATTGTAACAAGCAATAGCCCCCTCAATGTTGTTATGTGTGTTACTTATGCTACTAAGTTAAATCCCATTTAATTAGGGATAAATTATATTAGTTAAGTAAATTCATTTTATCTTGAACCAATCCAAATGTGAACAAGGTTTGAGATATTTTGTCATGGAATATAATCCCAAGTTGTGTGATTTCAAATCACCTTTGGTAATTTGTGATTTGAGATTTCAGAGCATAGTTTTACGCTTTGTAGTTTTCTTGTGTTTATGCAAATGTTACGATTTTTCATTTATGTTTTCAACTTGGATTTTTGCGTTGTTGTAGGTGAGTCACATTTTGAATCACTAAAAATGTGTTTAATTCAATAATGTTATAGCTAGATTTATATTTTTTACATTGAGTTTATGTTTATATGTTTTGCATGAAAGCTTGATTAACAAGTGCTATGTAGTTTGTTTTGCATTATGGTGTTACATGTTGGTTTTTGCAAGAGTTTTATTCATGATACAAATATTGTTCATTCATGTCTTGAGCGAAAGAAACTCCACAAGTGAAAGTGTTGATTTTGTGGAGGTTTTTTATGAAAAATTATTTTGGGAGTTGAACCCAAACATGGCCTAGTCCTTGGAGTTTGAAGTTTGCACAAAGTTGTGAAGAGAAAAAAATCCAAAGGAAGGCCTTCTCACATGGGCCCTTCATGTTATTTTTTTTTTTCCCTTTGTTTCCCACTATTTCCTTTCTCTCCCTTTTCCTTCTATTTCTTAGTGTGTGTGCAAGTGACAATGGTAGCAATAGTGTTATCACTTCACCATTGCCAAGAGCTTTGAGCTCCTGGTTAGTTTTTGATGGTCGGGATTAAAAAAAATAGGCATAGGGCCACATGGCGTTCTCACGTTCATGGTGGTTACATCACCATGCAATCTACTACAACAAGTGATGTGCTAGTTTAGGGCAAAAAGAAGAGGGAACTCGCTTCCTTCTTCATTGTGTTATTTGTCATTGTCATCAATA
>Ga0209208_10013670_pt1 | contig 10097 bp, 7 predicted proteins | sample S1TSphfallax_3_FD_187694 | JGI IMG/M metagenome (GOLD analysis project Ga0209208, IMG submission 187694) | Host-associated microbial communities from peat moss isolated from Minnesota, USA - S1T2_Fd - Sphagnum fallax MG (SPAdes) (version 2) | ecosystem: Host-associated > Plants > Peat moss >... | reverse complement strand
AGACATCCATCCACCTGGCTAAAAGAACTGGCCAAGTCAGAAATCAAGTCCTGCATAAAAACCCATGTTAGGTTCTCAGGTTAGGGTTAGAGTTTAAACCCTAAACCCTAAACCAATTTATATAAACCCCGGTCCTCCATGACTTGAGAACTAACTGGTTTCACATATTTGACTATTACCATGATATGGGAGAAAACTGTTTGACAAGTATTCAGTTGGAGAAAAGAATTGTTCTTCTTAAAATACAAGTTCTTTTGCTTCAAGCTTTGGTTTTTAAAAAAACCGATAGGAAGTGATCTTTAAGAAAAGTGATGTCCACCCAACACTGGAGTTGTGTTCTTCACAACTGGGAAGTGTGAAGGGTTTAGGGTTTTAGGGTTTAGGGTGTCATTAAATCTATGACAATGTAGAAATGGGCATGATTCAGTCTGTACAGTTCTGTGGAGTACCATTTGCACACTAGAAGAGAAAAGTCAGGTCTGACACTAAAAATTGGGGGCAAATTTCAGTTTGGGCTGGGTACACTCTCTCTACATACAACTACTTCAGCTTTTTGGTTTAGGATAGGATTAGGTTTTTTTATGCCAATTTTTTGGTTTTCAAAAGGGTTAATCTCACTATTGGTTTGTGAGAAACATACCAAAATTGGAAAAGAAAGTGAATACAATGATGGATAAGGTTGAAAAAAAAGGGGAGAAAAATATGATCTCTTTTACTTGTTCACAACACATGATGTCAAAATTATAAATGAACTATTTGGAGGAGACAACTAAAAACCAATAGTATTGAATAACATTTCATGGAAAAGAATTGAAAGGGAAACAAATATGAATTGGTGTAGATGAAAAGCCATGAAGCATATGACAAACAAATGCTTAAAATCCTTGTGTTGCTTATTAAGTAACAGATTTTTGTGTTGTTAAGTAAGTTATTAGGAAATTTAGAGTTTGGACAAAAATAAATAGTTAGGCTTGGATTCACCCAAATTTGAGCTTGTCACACATAATATGCCTTTTACCACTTATCACATCTTTACCACATATGTTCAGGCATTGTGTTTACATTATTTTTAGTTAGTTTGGATGGTAGACAAAAAATTCTATGCAAGGCAAGGGACTTACAAAACTGGAAGTATATTTCAAAATTGATGGAGATATGCCCACCCAATTGTTTAGATCATTAATGTATCCTTTGGATGTAAGGTAAATGCCCTATGATCACTACTTTAAACTTTAGGTCATTTCTTGGCATGGAATCAAAGAGGCTTTGAACATACAATAAACAAAGCCTTGTAAATAATTGAAAAATACCAAGTCCAAAACTAATTAATATGAATCATAATAAGTACCCAAGTTTTTGTGAAAGCTTATTCCAAAATTGTTGATGCACAACGTTAAGAATGAATATTCAACCCAAACAATAAGGTGGGCCAACATGCACCCAAAATATTGCCCCAAAGTTTGTCCCTTATCCTTTGTGGGATTGTTATTATGTATTTGAACTAAAGGGAAGCACACACAAAGTACCTTATTGGTAGTAAAAGCTTCTATTTGGGGAGTTCTAGACGTATTAGAAATTTTTGTGAAGGATCAACCAAAGTGGCCCATTACTAGCACCTCTAGATAGCATGAGTTGTAGAACTTCTAGAACTTGTGTGCTAGACTCATCCGTGAGAAGTTCTAGATATTATATTTTGCGCTTCATGAACTCAGAGATCTATAGAGTCTCATAAAACCTTTAATGGCAGAGTAATTATGTGATGAGCTCCTTGTTCATGGATGTCATGGACACCATGTTGTAACTTTGTCATTCAAAACCTTCTAGATCATCCAATTAAGAGTAGACCAAATTGATATTTGGGAAATGAAAAAGGAAGAGGATACATCTTGACCGAGGAAAAAAAAGAAATCAATCTTAAATTGACCCTATGAAATTGCATAAAATTACTCAAGGTGTTCCATTGTTATCATGAATTGGAACCATGTTAACAAGGTTAATTTCAAGTGTGGTTCCAAGTGTGGTCCCTTCTCCTAGATTCCAACTAATAATTTACCACATTTGTTTGGGTTTCCAAGAGCAATTGTAGTTACAACTTAAAAGTCTTAGCCATAACATCATCTCCTTTTGGAATTATCTTTCATTTAAGAATGTGCTAAAACACAATATGGGGAAACCAAGGAAAGATCAATAAAAACGCCATTTGATTTTTGCATGTATGAATGAAAGGGATATGATAATAAAGACAAGAATACCGTGCAAATCAGATGGGACAAATGTGGGAGGTTTGAGGCTATATATCATTGAGTAGAAAATAGATTGTTAAGGAAAATCATTGTGAGTTACAAAATCCCAACTAAAATGTTCTTTAAAAATATTAAAATTTTATAGATGTCATTTTAAATTTGTAATGAGAATGTCACAAAGATTTGGAGAGAAATGGGGAGATTTTTTTGCAAAAAAATTCATTGCAACTTTATAATGGGAAATTCATAAACATAATTGCCACCCAATTTCTAACTTGTGCCAAAAATATGCATGTACATTATTATCTCATCTGCACTGACTTGATGCACCAACCAACCATGCACCTAAAAATAAGTTGCATTCATGAAACCATGCACCAACCCAAACACCCACAATATATGTAGGTACACCCATTCCATGCCACTACCATTAGCCTAAGTTAAAAATGGCAAAGAACACATATAGGCAAAAAATATTTCTTACAACCAATGAGGTGAGGGGGCCCCAGGTTTTTTCTTTTGGGGGAGGGTAGGGGCGTTGGATTTTTGTTGTTCCCATGAAGTTCTCAATGTGTTCCCCAACATATTCACAAATAGCTCCTCATTTTATCCCATATCCTTCACCCTTAAAGTTCTATATACTCTTATAAGCAGCCCAAAGGAGGACATTACAACATATCTATTTGGGATTAGGATAAAGCTTGTTCTTTTGTTTTGTGATGGTCTAATCAAAGATGCCTAGCATAAAAGAAAAAAAATTGAACTTTGAGGGTCCCCATAACTAATTAATATAAGTCGCAATATGTTTAGAGATCAACTAAACAAAAAAAGATCAAATGCATTCAGAGTTCTCTTGATCATGTAAAAACTTAAAAGGAGGGAAAAAAAAAAAAGACAAAAATCCCACAAGAGTGGGCCAAAGCCATGAATTCTCTTGGTGACTGAAAATGTCAAAAATAACACCAAAAATGAGTAAATTGAATGCCCAATATAGTTTAATGATTATGGCCAAAATGAGCAAAAACAAAGCTCACTAATCAACAAACCAACTTCACCAAAAAAAACACTCGATGCCCAAAGTGCCCCTAAACAAAATAAAATGCAAATTTGTATGGACCATAGCAAACTAATGGGTAAGCAATTGGGTGGTTGAATAATAATATTATTATTATTTAAAAAAATAGGGTGGTTCAGCATTTGGTTGCACATATGATACATATTTGGTAGTTGGGCACATAAGTGTTGCATCTTGGTGAATATATCCGAAAAAAGCACATATACCATGTCAATAAAAATGATGACCAAAAGTTGGGTAAAACAAGTACTAAATCCCCCACACATGATAAAATCAATACCACATACATTTGATGCCTACTATTAGATGTTCAATAAAGGCTTTATGGAACATCAATACAATACAAATTGACTCTAGAGTGTAATCAATTTTGGCCCCACCATTGATTCACATCTCAAAGTCATGGATTATTTTGGATTTTGAAATTTTGATTCGAGTTTTGTAGAAGACTTCAGGCTGTATCTTTCAGTTTTGAAAAAATGAGATTTAGGTCAAAAATGGAAAATTGCCATGCTTGAAAGTCTAATTTTTGAAATTTGGGGCAATCTTCAAAATCACAAGTTTTTGGAGGATTGCATCAAAATACTATTCTTCATTGACACCAAAAATTCTAGACTAGATAGAAAGCATCCATATGAATGATGTAGAAAAAAGACTGTGTGAAATGGAGTTGAGATGAGGAAGAAATGGATAGTCAAAAAAGTTCATCATCCAATGTAACTTTAAACAAAATCATAGAGATTCAACTATATGGTTGTGCACTAAACCTCCCTAAGCAAAACACTTCCTTTTTATTTCACGGAGTAGGTCAAGGTTTGTGGAGCTTATTATTGAAGGCCATGATGCCCATGGATGTTTCCCAAAAGAGTTGGTCACCATTTTTGGTGTGGGCTAATACCCTTTGCAAAGAACACCCTACCTTTGCAACCTGAGGTACTTAAAAACCTTTTTCAGATTAATTAGTTGGGGTTGCTTCACAAGTCCAACCTTTTTTTTTCCCACAAAGAGCCAAATTGATTGGCCGATTGCAAAAAAAAAGTTAAAACTATGGAGGCTCCCCAAAATAGAAGATTCTATGGAAAGATAGAGTGCCGCCCCTTTGGCCCACCTATATAGGTGAGAAGGGGAGGACTTTAGGCAAAACATATGGGATTAAAGCTAGGTGCTATTGGGAACACCCGTGGGGAATACATTGGAAACCTAGGGAACATATTGGGAACCCATTGGGAATTTGAAGGGACCATGTTGGGAACAAAGGAAATATAATCCTCCCCCCCCAACCCCCAAAAACTTAAAATGACTAAAATCAAAGCACTTTGAGTGCATGCTGAGCTTTCCCATTGGTTGCATGAAATTTCTATTTCCAAAACTGTTGGTCACCATTGTTGGCCTGGGCTAATACCCCCATTATAAACTAAACTGGGGGTACTTATTTATTTATTGCCTTGGGTGAACCAGCAACCACACTGGTACTATGGGAAAAACTAAAAACCAGTGTTGGGTGGGGTACCCAATTTTATTTTATTTTTCCAAAGAACTTAACCTCAAACTAGAACTGAGATTTTGGTTTTTAAGAAAAAAAATCAAACTCAAAATGAAAATTAAATGTTTTTCATCAAAGTTAAGAACCACCCAACAATGATAAAAAAAACACTATCAGAAAATTATGTTTGTTACAATTTGTTCAATGCAACTAAAAAATGTTCAATAAAACTAGATTACAACTAAATAAACAAGTTGTAATAAACATGATTTTTTTATAGTGAAACTAAAAACCCCAAATTATATTTATCACGTCCCTAAACTAAATCAGGGTCTTCGAGTCAGGGTCTCCATACATTTCCATTTGGAATTAGCTAACTCACGAGTATTTGATCAAACTAATTACTAGACTTAGGATAGTACTTATGCATTTATTAATTATGATGTTTATAGCAGTGCTTATGACAGAAGGTACAATTTTTATTTCTCAAGTTGTTGTAGAAAGGAAAAACTTGAAGAAATGGACACAACACAAAACAAGAAAAAAAACAAATGAATTTGCAATTTGTGAACTCCAAATTCAAAGGAAGCTACTAGGTCTACTCTAGTTGATGATTAGAGAATATCCTTAACAAAATACTCTCATTTTAGCCAAATCTGATTAGCCTGGAAATAATGGTAGTGAGATTTAGAACCTAAAGTTTGGGAAATGTTAGGGAATCCAAACATAAACCTGAACCCTAAAAAAATTAAAAACCCTAAATGGTGGTTATAGGGATGTTAGGTGAAGGATTACCTAGATAGACCATTTGAACCTCTAGGGTTGAAAGTGATGAGATAATAAACACACACAATGTGAGAACTTAAGTGTTCACTATCTACGTACCAAATGTCCAATATATAAAACATGTAATCTGCCCCCACAATGTAATTATAATCCCATCGTACCTCACACACACACACACACATATGAAGGTGTCGGGAGATGTACCTAAACAAAGAAGGAAAATGCACACGGATCCTTTACAAGCAGAAACATGCAAACAAACACTGAGAGAGACACACACAAAAAATGTTTCTTGCAAGATTTGAGCCATGATTAAAAGATAGCTCTTGATTAGTTTTAGTTCAAACACCACACAACGACACTCATGTTTCTAGCCATTAAAAATAGCATGTTTTGCAAAATCTGAAGAATCCACTAATCACTTGTTCATGTGTATCATGTGTATTCAAATGGAAGTAAGTAGCTTGTACCTCTTCGAAAGCTTGGCTTAGCAAATATGCATGTTTGCAGTCTTGCAACGTAATATTATTTTGAGAGAAGATCATCAAGTTGCACATTACCCCATCTCCAGCCCAAGTGGAAGTAGAAGAAGGTGGGGGCTCTATTTTGCTCTCTCCCCATTCTTATGCAATAGGTAATTTATTTGACCTGTGTTGAGTGGGTTCTTAGATTTAGTTATAAAATAACTACGGGTTTTTGAAAAGATTCAAAAAATTGGCTGGTTTTCTAAAGGAACCAACCAAAAAGAAAAACAAAAAAACTGGTGGTTTTAGGGTAAGTTCTCTCACTGGTTCTTTAAATGTTTTTTGAACACCGCCCATTATGCTTGGATCAAGTGCTGCCCTCATCCCTAGCCCTACAAAAAGGCAAAGAAAAAAAAAAAACATTGCAAACATTCAAAGAATGTGTAGCAACAATTTTGGCCTCTTGATGAGCCAGCAGTTTCTTGATGAGCCATTGATGCGTATCTCTGTCTCTGCAGATTCAGCTTTTGTTGTTGGGAGAGTCTTTGATTTTTGCATAATTTTCGTTGACCTTTTGTTGTTTAGAAAAGTAAAAGTGTTTGATATGCATAATTTCAGTTGACCTCTTGTTATTTAGAACTTAATATGTTTGATTTTGCATAACTTCAGTTGACCTAAGTTTGTTATTGAGAAAAGCAACAGTGTTTGATTTGCAAAACAATTTCAGATTTAGCTTCTGTTGTTCAGGAAAAAAGTGTTGGATTTGCCATCCCTAATTTCAGTTCAAGCTTGTTTATTGTTGTTGTTTGTTTGCAAAGAAAGTTGGGGGAAATTGTTTTGCAAGTAAATTTGTTAGGATCTTGGGTAGTGGGTTGTCAGCAGATGGAGACCAACAATGGTACTGTGGTGGAAGACTGATAACATTCTGGAGACTTGTGTTAGAAATTGTACTGAAAGCCTTACAAGAGTTCTTCTCCTTACATTTGTGGAGGAGGAAGGAAGCTCTTTTGATTTCATTCGGACTTCTTCTTCTTCTTCTTCTCTCAAGTGATGATGATGGTTGGCAGTTTGCTTTGCCTTTTTTTTTCTCTTTTTTTCTTTTGCTTTTCTTGTCCTCCATTCCCAATTTGATTGTTGCCGCTGTTGTCGGCGGCATTGTTGCTCCTCCCTGGTATTGCGCTAAGTCTCGTGCACTGATTTGCTATTGTAGTAGTAGTAGTAGTAGTTGTTGTTGTTGTTGTTTGTTGTTGTGGGTGGTGGGGGGGTAGAACATAGATAGTCTCTGTTTTGAATGCTTTGCACCACAGTAACTGCTTGCTGCGCTTCTCCGTCCTTTTCTCTCTCTCTCCCCATTTATTTCTCTCCACTTTGAAGGTCTTTGCAATCAATGAGCAAGCCGGCAGCTTGTTATTCTTATCCTTGTTGCATTTTTGAATCATCATTATGATGATGCTCGTGAGGATGATGATCTCGAGCTGCTCTCCGGCATCACATAGTGTCGTGGGTGGTGGTGGTGGTGGTGGTTGTGAGAGTTGTGCGAGTTTTGAGGCCATTACCTTGATTGCCATTATTATACTCATGAGAGCTCATGAGCTCTGAATATATCAGGGATTTTAGGCTTGGTAAAAATGGTTTCCGGATATTTTGTGGTGCTTCTTCTTCTTCTTCTTCCTCCTCCTCCTTGTCCAGTAAGTTTTGTTTCCGAGTGCAAATGATTCATCAGCTAATTCGTTACCATATATATGATCCTGAGGTGCTGCAGTTTCATGGCTGCTGTTCATGCGGGTTCAGCTCGACCAGGAGGTCTGAAGCTTTCTTCTTGTGTTGACTTCTAGCTCCATGAGCTTTGAACTAGTCCTCCTCAGTGGTTCTCGATCGGTTTAGACTCTGAAGTTCAGCTCAGTGGTGCAGCTCGCGGGACAAGTTACCCTCTTCCAGCTGCTGCCCCTGCAGAGGAGAGCTTGCAGAGAGGGTTCAAGTGTCGATTTTTCGGAGTTTTGAGTAGCGGGAAACTAGCCGAGTTATCTGCTCCAGGAGGCATCAACCGTTTGAACTTCAGTTTCCGAGCTTGCGATCTGCTTCAATGGGTCATGCTGCGAGAGCTAGAAGAGGCCAGCTGCAGGTGCTTGTGGCGGTGAAATTGGCAGTAGTTTTGGTTTTTTGCATATTGATTATAAGGACTAGGGAGGCGGCAGCGAGTAGTACCGTCGACTGCAGCACACAGTTCAACGATCTAGAGCCTTGCTTCAACTACGTGCAGGGAAGCGACCCGGCGCCGAGTACCACTTGTTGCACAGCTTTCAGCAATGTGCAAGCGACCTCTCCTGTGTGCCTGTGTGCGCTGCTCCAACAATTCCAAGATCCGAGTTCAGGACTGGGCAATGTAACACGGGCTTTGGACATATCCACGCTTTGCAAGGTTCCAACGGATGTCAGCAGATGCGCAAGTCTGCTGGGAGCTCCCGCCCCTGCTCCCGCCATGGCACCAGTTCCTAGTCCTGTTCTCGCGACTCCTCCTCCGGCCCAGCAGAGTCCTCCTCCCACCGACGAGTCGCCAGCTCCCACAGGAGCAGAGGTAGACTGCAGCGCAGCGTTCAACAACCTGACTCCATGCCTCACGTACGTGACAGCAAACGGAACACAACCACCTGCTTCCGATTGTTGCACTGCTTTGAGCGGTGTACAACAGTCGCAGCCCATCTGCCTCTGTCAGTTACTGGCACAGATGAACGACAGCAGCCAGTACGGCGTCAACGCTACCAAGGCTATGGAGCTTCCGACGATCTGCAAGGTGCACGCGGATACTAGCAAATGCTCAGCTCTTCTCCAATCCCCTATCGCATCCCCCGCCGCCCCCGTCGGCTCCCCTAGTATTCCCTTCTCCGCAGCTCCTGCGCCGGCAGCTTCGAGACCCACTGTCGCACCTCACGTTACCGCACCTTCTCCCGCAACCAAAACCCCAGCTGCACCACCACCCGCAGCGCCTACACCTAGTGGCCTTCACACTCCAGCGCCGTCTGGACCTCAGTCGTCATCCTCTTCTCCTCCGCCCGAAGCTGGCACTGCTGCATCTGGTGGTCACGCAAGTCCGGCATCTGCACCAGCTGGGTCGTCGCCGTTGTCTTCTACGCTCAAAGGTGGTGCATCAAGGCAATTCAGGTCTAGTATTTCACAGCAGTCTGCAATGCTGCTGCTCACAGTTGCTGTTGCAGCTTTCTTTGCTAGCTAGCTAGGCTGCCTTGAAGATCAAGCTAGTCTGATTTCCTTGGCTTTAATCTGTTCTGTAGATGATCATCTACACTTGAAATTTCTCTCAAGCTACAACAAATCTGTTCCGCCTCACGAACATGTATAATTCTTGGCATGAATTCATTCTTTGCAAACCAAGTGACTGATCTTTGTCCAGCTTTGCAAGTGATTTGTGTCTATTTCTTCTTCTTCACTGATCACATGGATGCGTCGTGCAACTTGCTGCTGGAACAGATTGAATGCTGGGCTTGACCAATTTTCTGTAAGTATTGTGTTGCAAACTAACATTCAGGTGTTGTGCTGATGGAATTGATTGCTAGCTCAATATGAGCCCCACCCATGTGATCAACTTCTTCTTCTCTAGCTGCAACAGAAAGCTGCAGTACCAAAGCTGGTTGAGTTTGCACAAGCTTTGCTTCCAGCTCTTTGTTGATTTGTGCCAATTGACATGCTCATAGCTCAAAATCATCACTTGGCAGCAGCCACAAGGATTAAGGCTTGAAACTCTGGATTTGCTGATTCTGCAAAAATGTCAAGTCTACTGAAGTGAAATATTATATTCTTAAATGAGTCAGGAGGTGGAAGTTGCTGGCTTCTTCTTGTGCTCCTTAAGTGCATATATATAATCTCATGTTCTTCAGATACAAATTTTTCTCTGGAAATTTTTTTGCGGGTCTCATGCTCTTCAGTTACAAATTTTTCTTGGCCTCTCCAATTGTGGATTTCATGCTCTTCTTCAGAACTACAAACATGCTCTTCCTGGCCGGATACAATTTTTTCTCTGGAATTTTTTTCTC
>Ga0209208_10013669_pt1 | contig 10099 bp, 9 predicted proteins | sample S1TSphfallax_3_FD_187694 | JGI IMG/M metagenome (GOLD analysis project Ga0209208, IMG submission 187694) | Host-associated microbial communities from peat moss isolated from Minnesota, USA - S1T2_Fd - Sphagnum fallax MG (SPAdes) (version 2) | ecosystem: Host-associated > Plants > Peat moss >... | reverse complement strand
GGTGAAAGCATTCCCAATATGTGGTACTAAGTTTGGTTATGCTTCACATAGGCCCTTAGTTTGGGAATGCTCCATCATAGAGTAGGTTGAGAATCAAGACTTAGGACTTAAGACCCATAGGTGAAATTATAAGCCCCTTCTTTTGGGTATTTTCCCCCCACTAGGTTGGAAGTTGATTGAGTACACTTAAACCATTCTTTGAAGATATTATAAAAAAAACCACAAGATAAAGTGAATTCATACAAAGGACCATCTTTGACCCAAGCAAAAATATGTGCATGAAACAAGTAGGAAAAGGCAAGTGAACTTGCAAAAGGATCGTTTTGAATGTAATTGGAAAATTCCAATTCAATTTCAATGTTGTCATTAAAGGTGGTTTTTTTGGGTTTAAAAAAAAACACACACAACACTACATGCAATATGTAGTTTGGGTATACAATACTCCCTGATTGGATTCAACAACAAACTGCCAAATAATTAATTAGATTTTAAATATTAACTTTGGCACTAGGTTTTTAAATTTTCAAATTTTCAAAAGGTAATGGTTATAAAAAACAATAAACACATTCTTGTTATGTTCATGGGATAATGTAATGTGTGTAGACTTTTTTAGTCCTAAGCTTTTGAAAATTTAAGGTTTATAATTCAAACCCAACAATCAAAAACTTGCATATTATTAATTTTATAATAGTTATTTTTTAAAATGGCACAAGTAGTAAATAAAGTTTCAAAATGAAAAAAATGAAAAAAAAATAATGATATTGAAACCATGCATGTACTATGGTAATGCAAGACAAAATTAAGAATATTATTTACAAAAGTGCAATAACTTTGAATGGGTGTGAAATTACTTTTATAATAAAATTGGGGATAAAAGTAATTTCATCTTGATTTTGCTACTATTATTATAACTCAAATAAGTTTTTTGAAAAATCACATGTAAGAAATGAAAATTTTCAATATTTTATGAAAAAAATTAATTTTAAAAATTCCTTTTGCTGATGACAACATTTGAGTTTTTGAAAAGGCTAAGGGTAAAAAAGGGGCCAAATCATGTGTGATTTTAAGGATAATTTTGTTGTTTACTAGTTCATTCTAGATTTTCATGGTGTTTGTTTCATTTGGAATGTTTTACTCATATTGTACATGCATGGCTAAAATATATGGATGTATCTACAATGGAATGTATGGTATAAAAATTGTGTTGTACAAAAAAAACAAACATTGCACACCTAGTTAAGTAAACAAAAACATATCATGCATGGCCATTAATATTTTAGTATGGTTTCCATCCCATTCAACATGGAGTTAATCCATGGCCAAGAAGGGCATGTTTGGTGCAATTCATTTGACAATTATCAAATTTGAATAACTAAACCACCACTTCCAAATACAATTAGATTTATGCATTAAAGATTATATTATTTTAAGCATTTGTGCTTGAAGATGAATATTGATGAATGTGGCACTTTGTTAAGTGCAAGTAGATTCATTATAACCTTAAGGGAAAAAATCAATTGATACATCTTGCATGATCTTCTTCAATGTGCCACCAATATGAAAATGTTGAGTTAAAACACAATGGCACACATTGCACTTACGTAACCTCGGATGCTAGTGAAAGTTGCCATCATAAAAAAGTTTTGTATATGTTATAGGCATTGTGTCTTTTAGTAGTGAACTCCATTATAATTTTAACACAAAAATCTAAATTAACTATTTTATATGTTGAACAATAAAATGTCAAAAATATTAATGTGTAGTTAATCATGCACAAGCATCTACATAGTCTAGTAACTATGAAGATAAAACACAATGCACATTAACAAAAGGTTTTCAAATCATGGAAGTTATGAGGATGCCATTATTGTACACTACCATATGAATGCCTACAACTATCATTGTCCCCATAACATAAAATCCCCTTAAATGTTGCATCAACTCCAAACTTTTAGAATATAAAATCATTACAATTGATTTGAAAGCACATGACTTGGGATTATATCTCAAACATGAAATAGCTTGAACCCCATTTGCACGAACTACTTTCAAGCTAAAACACAATTAATTATGTTAAACCAATTTAACATTAACCTAATTAAGACTTAACTATGCAACTACATTGACATTCCTAACAACACACATTTTGATTACAACACAAGGAAAGAAGGCAGTTCAAGGATGTGGAAGGTTTTTTTGAAGGAAATTGTTTTATGCCCATTAAAAAAAATTCCATATATTGTTCATGAGTACAAAGGAGAAGTGCCAACAATGGTTTGACATAAAATTTCTTCATTGAAATATCCAACAATTATCAATTTGGTTTTCAAAAAGCCTGATACTACAACACTTAATGACTCAATGATGCACTTAAAAAATACCTTGAAATTTGGAAACTATGTTTGGAAATTTGCAAAACATTGTGGCATTCAATGCACATGAACCATGTTTCTTTTCTTATTGGTTTGTGAGGGATTTTGGTGAAATATGTATGTTGTTTTTAAAATGAAAGAAATAAAATATGTTTATCAAGTAATTCAAAGTTAATTTACATAATAAAATAATGATGTTTGCCTATTTGTTTGAATCATGGCAAACCTACATGTATCTTGGGCACCTTTTGAATATTTGAGAAATTGTCAACTGTATTGTGTCCATTTACAAATTGAATAAAACGAATTTCCAGCACACATAAGAAACTCTAACCATCACTGGTGTGGTTCCTTTTGGCCAAGAACCTATCTTAATGTTATATACTTCACTACCCCTTTCTTCCTTACCTTTGCATTTGTAAGGGGTGGTGACATCCCCGTGTATAGGAAGGTATAGTATTGATGCATCATGTGGTGATGCAACCAATGAGCTCACACTTGAGAAAAAACCTAAGAAATGATAACGAATCGGGAGCCTCCTAACTTTTCATTGTCTTTTGCACCTGCACATGAGAAAAAAACTAAAAAATGATGACAAGCCTCCTGGCTTGTTGTCATCTACTACACCTGAGAAAAAAACAAAAAAATGACGATGAGCTAGGGAGGTTTTCCGTCATTTGTATTATGCCCATTTACAAATTGAATAAAATGAGTTTCCAACACACACAAGAAACTCCAGCCAACATCACTAGTGTGGTTCCTTTTGGTCAAGAGCTTGTCCAAATGTTATATACTTCATTGCCCCTTTCCTCTTTATTTTGCATTTGTCAAGGGGTGGTGACATCCCCATGTACAAGAAGGTACAATAATGATGCATCAAGTGGTGATGCAACTAGTGAGCTCACACTTGAAAAAAAACCCAAGAGATGACAACGAGCCGGGAGCCTTTCGACTCATTATCATTTGCTACACTTGAAAAAAAAACAAAGAGATGACGACAAGCCAAGGAGGTTTGCCATCATTTGCTAAACTTGAGAAAAAAAACAAAGAAATGACGACGAGCCAAGAAGGCTTGCAATCATCTACTACGCATGAAAAAAAAACAAATGACGACGAGCCAAAGAGGCTCGTTGTCATTTGCTACATCTGAGAAAAAAAAACAAACAAATGAAGACAAGGCTCCTGGTTCGTCATCATCTTTTACACCTGAAAAAAAAATGAACAAAAGTGAAAAAGAATCAAAGAAAAAAAAGTTTGATGTACATTTATTTGCCACAGATGCACTAGTTATCTTTTAGAGGAGCATTTTCTACAACACCACTTCAACAACATCTTCTGCAACACTGCTTTAACACTGCTTCTATAGCATCATCTTCTGTAGAATTGCTTCAACATTGCCTTTGCAACATTGTCTTCTGCAACAACAGGTCAACATTGCTTCTATAGCACCATCTTCTACAACATTGCTTCAGTTCTTGAGTGATAGTGAGGTTTAAGGTTTTTGGTGGGGCGAAGGTAAGTAGTTGGGATTGGAAATGCTTGGGCAATCAAATAGATTTTTTTATGGGTAGCCTTGAGTAAACCAGGGATTTTTTTTTTGACCCAACCTCAATGCATGCAGCATATCCAATAATTGGGATGAACTTGAGTTCATCCCAAATGAAATTGGTGCAGTCATGGGGGCTAGGTCACTCCAGCCCAACAATCATTTGTATCCCCTAGGTCCTTACCTAAGGAAGATTTTTGGCCAAATAGATTTGCTTGTCAATGTTTTATTGTCTATGTAATTATGAGATTTTTTAACACAAAATGGTTCCAATCTAGCTCCATGTCTTTGTCCTAATTATTAGTTGTTGTAATGTTTTCCCCTCCATGTTTTTAGTATCCTAATAAGTTCAATAGTTATTGAAACGTTGGGTCATTGTGGTGCATTTGATATTGCAAGAATTAAGCAAGCAAATGCCTTCAAGTCCACATCCTCCATGATTTTGTTGCCTTCCTTAGACCCCTCTTGTGGTTGGATTGGAGTTTCAACTAGGCTTTTTATGTTTTTTTCAAAAATCTATTCTAATTGTCTTCTAAATTGCTAGTTACTAGCTAGTCATCTTTATCTATAATAGATAGTCTAAGTAGATCTTTTTTTCCTCCATTATTTGATTGCATCAAATGTAGTTAGGTTGAACTTACTAGGTTAATTTAATTTGGTAGTATAAAGTGGTACCAAAGTCTCATATCTTTGAAGTTCATGGGACCTTTCCTACCCTTGTAATAACCCATTCACCTTACTATTTAAATATTTCTCAATGATGTGTTTCAATTACATCAAGACCCAAAGGCCTTCTTAGTTCATTTGCATCATAACTCATCAATAGTTACAAGCAAAAGTGATCTTAAACAAGACCTTCATTGCATGCACATATATTTTGCATTGAAATGAAGGATAAAGTTTACCTCACACATGTGTCATGTGCCATGATCCAAGGCATAACATCATAGGGAAAACCACATATGTTTTAAAGGGACATTGTTTGACTTACACCTTTGATATTGATTCAAATCTATTATGGGTTCCATTGTTGTTTTTCAAAATAATTCATTTTGCACTCCCAAATGAAATATGTATTTGTAAAGCTCAAAGGTCAAGAATGTAAATCTAGAAAAAAATCGCATTACAACTAGAAGTTTCATCCAAACAATCACATTCTTCTAAAGGATTCAACTAGTCACCAAGTAGCCAATGTTGGGTACCATTGTTCATTTATTATAATTTAATTAGTTGATTTAATTAGCTTGTGTATAATTCATTAAATCCAACCCAATGGCCTACAATGACGAAAGGGTTAATAGTGAGACAATCACAATTCACCACCATGAGATTGAAGGTGAACAAGGTGTTTATTCTATCAATGAATGATGATCTTCTTCATGGAAAAAGGACCTTTGAGTTTCCCAACATTGGATGGCACATGTTTGAAATGCAAAATGCCATGAGGAAGCTAAATTTGTATTCAAAACTCTAGAAGATGGAAGTGTATTGTCGCAACCCTAGCTTTGGGCTCGCGACCAAGGCCAAGGGGTCACAAGGGGGTGGGCCAAGAGAAAGCCCGGGAGTCACATCACATACTCTTGGGAGTGTAGGAAAGTGTCCAAAAACTTCAAATAGCGATTTCAGGGGTCAAAAATCAATGGCTTGTAGCGTTCTTTATATAATTGGAAAGCTCTTAGAACGTAGATGTTTAAAATGGGCTCGCATTGCTCATTTGGACATCTGAAACACAAGTTATGGCCAAAAGAAGGGCCAGGAGTCAAATTGCCAGTTTAACTCCCGACCAGAAAAGTCAAGAATCGACCCGATTTACTCGTCTGTAGACAGCGTGCGACATACCGTTGGAAAACTCTCGATGAGGGCTACAACTTTGCTTCAAACCGAATCTCGATCTGAGGTCTGCTCGCAAAGTTATGGGGCTTCAAAGTCGCGAGAGTCCCAACTTGGGCGATTTCGGGACTCCCACTTGGGAGTCCCTGGATAAAAAGGACATTTGGATGTGGGCCCCGTGGAGAGGTGCAGAGTATACTATAAGGGGGAAAGTGGTGGCTTCCCCCAAGTCCGGGCTATGGTGAGTTTTGTGTGTCCGTGTTGCATGTGGCTCGTCTTAGCACCAAAAGTGCTCCAACTACGCATTAACCACCTTGTGTGGGTTTTGTGCAGGCCCATGTGAGTGAGTGAAGTTTGTCAACTTTTCTTAGTCTCATCCCGGAGCTCCGGCACACCCCTCTACCCCTCAAAATGCTGTGAACTAAGGAGTGCGCCCCGACTCCTCCTTTTTCCGTTGTTTTCTGTTTGGGACTCACATTTGAGCCCCTAAAGGAGTTGGGAGTGCGTCATGTATGAGGGATCATCCATGACCAACTTCATTAAAGAGATCAAGGATATCAGGACTGACTTGGTTATTGTGGGAGAAATTTTGATTGATAATATATTGGTCCATGCATCGTTCAATGTCCTACCTTCAAGTTATGAATTTTGATCTTATCAATCACACCTAGTGATACTTTGCCACCATATGAAAGACTTGTTGACAAGTTATTACACAAAAAATAACATAAATGTAATCAAACATGCTATCTAGATGAAGAAAACATTTCGATTTGAAGAATTAAAAAATAGAACTTTAGTTCCAAGTTAAAGTGTGACCAATCTTATAAACAACACATTATTCAAATAACAAGAAGCCACAACATGGCTGATGTTATGTTTCTAACAATGAAGGTCATTTTGCACAAAAAGTTTGATATTGAAACATGAAACCAAAAGGAAAAAGGAAAAATCTCTAAGAAAAAAAAAAATGAATAATGTAAATGACAATAGAAGAGATTCCACTATTAACTACAAAGGATTGTACATGTATATTCAATTGCAAAGGTCTTTGAAATGTCCTTAATTACCATGAAAATAAATAATAATTAAACTAATATCTTGATTCAAGTGTTATTAACCATGTCATGTGATAGAAGAAAACTAGGTTCATTCATTGAGGTAAGCAATAAGGCAAAATTTGAAATGATAAAAAATAAAATAAAAAATAGGTTCATTCATTGAGGTTGACAACAAGGCCACAACCAAAGTTATTGATGGAGAGGACCATATTATAAAAGGCAAGGACCTTTCATCATTGCATCTATTGGACAAATAAACAAAGACCATTGTTCTTCATGTGCCAAATTTAGTTAAGAATGTACTGCCATTGGGACAATCTTTAGATGAAAGCTACATTTTGGTGTTCATAAGAAAAAAATGTTGGATCTTGTCAGAAGAAAGTCTAAGGAAGATTGTAAGGAATGCAACCCACACAAAAAAGGAGTACTCTTTACATAATAAACATGCAAAAAGAAAGAAATTCTAGGAAATTAGTATGTGTCTTAATAAATGTTGTGGAAAAAAAGGTGATTCATGCATGTGGCACCAAAATTTAAGCACCTAAATTATCGTACCTTACATGAGTACTTCTCTAATGGATGAACCTTAGGATTTCTAAAACTAGTTCGTATTGTGAAGTTTGCAACAATTATTTAATAATAAAACAAGCTTGAAGGGGTTCAAATTCTTTAAAGTGTAATAAAGTATTATCACAACCTCAACCTTTTATGTACTCCCTAATCTAATCCTATTTTATTATACACAAGACACAATATGGATGATATTGATGGAATCTAACATTGTGGTGGTATAATATATTGTATTGTTAAATATTTGACACTTTTTGATTCATTAATATCGAAAAATCAGAATATAGGGGGAAAATAACTTCATTAAGGACTAGGTCATTTTTGTCTTGAATGGTACACGTTAAAAGATTTTCACCCAAAGGAGTTTTTCCAAGCAAGCAAATTTAACATTAAAAAATGTTTTGGAGTTTATTTACATAAATGTTTGCAATCCATTGCCAATGAAGTTGTTCAATAATCATTGATACTTTTTGACATGTATTTATGATTTTTTGAAAATAAACTTCGATATATATCAATAAATTAAAAAATTGAAACATTTAACAAATTTAAGTAGTTTTGAAAAGAATTATTTGAAAATGAAGCAAGAAAAAAAAATCAAAATGCTTAACATTGATTGTGGGGGTGAAATGTTTTTTTAAGAAAATATAATCTATACTTTGAAAGAAATGTAATTGAATGTCAGTTAACACACACTAAATCATTAGGTCAAAATGGTGTTTATGAATCAAAGAATTTCTCAATTTTAGGAAAGGATCATAACATGTGTTTAAAGAGTGGTGTGCCAAATTATTTATCACATGAAGCAAGGAACATGCTAGGACCTATTTGTTAAATTGATGTCCAATGAGGAAAAAATGGCATTTCTCTTTAAGAAATATATTAATTAATATATCAACTAAATGTGAATCATCTTTAAAAATTAAGTAGTTTAGCTTATGTGCATGTATTGTATACTAGAATTTAAATCAATCAAAATTATATTCATAAGGTATGCACTACAACACATTTTGAGTTTTGCAATTTTCATTCGTAATTGAATATTAATTGCAAAAGACAAATGCAAGTAACAACTTATGAGTTGTAAAACTCATGTTATTTCATCCACTTAGTTGCAAAGGACAATGACGTGGCATCTAGTTACAAAGGCCAATCGTATTATTAATTAGCCTTTTTTATTTTGTGATAATATTAAATTTTCATGTCATAAATTTTCCAAGGTGTGATGTGTAAAATGATGTGGATGTCATGTCAACCTAATCATTTATGTGACTACGTGTTATATATTATGTTTTTTTGTAAAAGTGACATGTGTCAAAAAAAATCCACAAATGTTCAACTATGATTCACACATAACCAAAAATGAACTAGGTGTAAAATCCACAAGTGTCAATATTTTATTACATGTTAAAAGCTAATAAGTATGTAAATGTTTAGGTTAATTCATTACACCAAAACATGGCATATATGATTACACGTTAAAACCTAAGCTAGTTAAGTTAACTAGATTAACCTATGTTACTTAAGCTAGGTAGGTTAAACCACCTAGTCTAAGTTGCCTAGGTTTTAAATATAATCTAAGTAGGAGCCTAGGTGGCATAGCCTACACATCTTAACCAAGATTAACCATGTCAATTACCTAACTTAATCTAGGGTAGATAAGTTGCAAGAACAAAGATTTGAACTTTTCACCTCCACATTGAAAGGCAAAGTTTTTACCATTGCACCAACTTTTTTATGTAACATAAAAAGTAATCACATTTTAATAAAAAAAATCTTTTTGAACTACCTAAATGACCTACTCAACTTAATTACCCAAACTATCTAAGCATTTACTTAGGGGTTATTTAAATTAAGTTACCTAAGGATTGTTTAGGTTACCAAAAGGCTTACCTAAAGGCTACTTAGCTTACATTTTCATTTATAATATCTATGATGCCATCTATGAGTTTATCATTGAATAACTAGAGACTTATAACTGCAACGTTCATCTATTAGTTGCATGTATTGTGTTCTATGATATTTCTTCACTAGGAAATGCAAACATTCACTATTAGTTATGCAATGGGGACTAGTTGTTGTTGCCATGTGTTATGATAATATTGGTCACAACAATTCATATTTGGGTTTTTTATTTCTTTTGTGATGCCATGTGTTTATGTAACTAGGGACCTATAATTGCAATATCACCCAATGTTCATTTAATAGTCACATGTATTTTGTCTATTGCACTCATGTGTCAAGTTTCTGATTGATATTTAGTTAGTGGAGGTAGGCCTGAGGCCTCAAAACGCAATCTGAATTTTCAGGGCGCCACGTACGTGGCATCATTTAAAACACCTTCAAAGTAAAGATATTTTTCAGTCCATAATTATTTTCTCATTCTTTTAATTGTTCCTGTTGTCATTGCTGTAGGTGAATGGAAGGAACATGGGTTTGTTGTTCAAGCTGGCCGAAGAATGGCTTACAAAGAGTTTTAGAGGATTGAGGCTCTCTGAATATTCTCTTAAAACTTTTTCACTAGTTAAAGGATTTTGCCTTTTATCCCAGTACAGCTTCTCATGAACTCTTCATTGCTCCATCCTTCTCAAAGATCATCATCACCAGCAGAGGTCATTTTCCGCAAGCTCCTGAAACCTCTGGTAGATTCTCACTTTTCAGCTCCTGTTTCATGTTTGACATGCTGCCTCTCTTCCTGTGCTGTTCCTTCATCCAAGCAG
>Ga0209208_10013668_pt1 | contig 10099 bp, 11 predicted proteins | sample S1TSphfallax_3_FD_187694 | JGI IMG/M metagenome (GOLD analysis project Ga0209208, IMG submission 187694) | Host-associated microbial communities from peat moss isolated from Minnesota, USA - S1T2_Fd - Sphagnum fallax MG (SPAdes) (version 2) | ecosystem: Host-associated > Plants > Peat moss >... | reverse complement strand
AATTGGGGAGCTTAGTGTGCTTTCACCTTGTTTTGCACACTCAAAATCCAAGCCTCTATGTTCTAGCAAATTAGACCTTGAACCATCAAAGTTTGTAAAGCTTTGTGATTTTTGTACTTCAATGTTGGAAAATAATTTAAACAACTAACATGGATTAAAGCTCTTATTCTTTCTATTATATATCATTATGTTTTGCAACAATCTTATGTAAAAACTAAATGCACACATTTTGCACCTAAAGTGGTCAATTTGTATTTCAAACTTATTGGAGTAATTTTAATCAACAATGTTCACCTTCTACATCTATGTGGCAACCAAATTAACACATTAATAAATTAATTCATGACTTACAATAATCATAATGGTGTTTGCAAGGTGGTTCGTAGTGTATCTCAAATGTGGGATTATAACAATCATCATTTTTATTATAAGATCCCAACAATAAGCTTCAATGTAAAATTGCACAAATCTTGATTTCATTTTTAATGCATTCAACCAATTCAATAAACTGACCATAACCTGAAAATATGTGCTTGTGATCACTAGAAAAAAATTTATCATCTATAATCAACTTTTGTAAGAAAAAAAATGTCACGTGCAATTACAAAATATCTTCCTATTTACTTACATTCTATTGGTGCTTGTTATTCTTTCCACCCTTTGTTCATTTTTTCTTGATTCCATTATCTTGATTAGTTTTCTTCTTATTTCCTCTTTCACTTGTTAGTACTTTCCCCATTTCTTGTTCTATGCAAATATTGATGTTGTTACATTTACTTTGTTGGTGGTGCCATGATCCAATTTCTAACATTCATTAAATTTGTTAAATAGTTTGAAATTCTTTCAAATTTTTCATCACGATGAACCTTTTTTCTTCCATTTGAGTAAAATGTTAATTTTCTTGTGTTGATTGTTGGTTTTTGTGAACCTTCGAAATGTTGTCATGGGCACAAGAACTATGAAGATGAATAATGAAAAAAAACCCCTAAATCTAAATCTAAACACAAAACATAAGAAATGAAACAAAAATATGAAGTTTACAAACAAAATTATAAACAAATATTTATTGTTGCAACCTTAACCTTAGGCTCATGACCAAAACAAGGGCTTGCAAAGGTGTGAGCCAAGAGTGAAGCCTGAGAGTTACATTTTATGTTATTGGGAGTGTGCGAAAGTGTGAGGGAATGAACCTCCACATTCCCAAGTGAATTCCCACTTTGGGAGTTGGAGTTTTGATAGATTTCCGAAATTTTTAAAGAGCAATTTCAAGAGTCAAAACCCATTGGATTGAAAAGTTCTTTATATTATTGGAAAGATCTTAGAACGTAGATGTCTAAAATGGGCACTTAAGACCCATTTGAGTACTTAAAACACAAATTATGGCACAAAAAAAGGGTTGGGAGTCAAATTGCCAATTTGACTCCCAATCACTAAAAGTCAGGAATTGCCCCAACTTCCTTGCGTATAAGTGGCATGTCACATGCCATTGAAAAGTTCTTGACAAAGGCTACAACTTTACTTCAGACCTCACCTCAATCGAAGGTTTGCACACAAAGTTATGGGCCTCGAAAGTTGTGGGAGTTCCAATTTTGAGAATTTTAGGACTCCCACTTAGGAGTCCTAGAAGAAAATGACATTTGGGTGTTGACCCCGTGGCCAGGCATAGAGAATACTATAAAGGGGAAGGTGTTGGCTTCCTCAAGTATGGGCCATGGTGAGTCTTGTGAATTTTGTGAGTCCATGTTTGCTCGTGGTTCGTCCATGCACCAAAAGTGTTTTAGCTACACACTAACCAACTTGTTGTTTGGTTTGTATACGTTCGTGTGAATAATTAACTTGCTTATCAATCATCCTAAGCCTCATCCTGAAGCTCTAGCACGCCTTCTACCCTTGAAATGCTACGAGCCAGGGAGTGCGCCCCAATTTTTTCTTCTTTTGTTGTTTTCACCTTTAGAGTCATAGTTGAGTTTTTCAAGGAGCTTGGGGGTGTGTCATTTATTGTGATAAAACATGAAAATGTAAACAAAAAAGGAACAGAAAAAGGTTATGGAACAAGATCATATTTCAAATTGGTGTTAAACAAATTGAAAATAATGAGGTCTTAGTTTTATTTATACCCTTTTAAAGCATTAATTCAAAAAGACTTTCATGGAGGTTTCCATCTGTAGGTTTTTTTTTAAATGTTTGTTAATTACAAGTGAATTATGAATTAATTAGCATGTAATTAAAATTGAATTAAAAAAATGTGAATCAATTAATAATTAATTAAAAGTGCATTATAAAAGCTTGGGAATGAACTAAGAATGAACTAAAAGTTAATTACAAGTTATTTAAATGTGAATTACAAATGGATTATGAAAATATGAATGAATATCCATGTGAATGAATTCCATTCATCATGTGACCATGTCCAATATTGGCATTGATGATAGGTTTTAGAATTCTTAAATAAATGTTCGTCAATTAATTAAAATGAACCCCAAAACTGAATGTAATTATAAATTTGTGAAAGTTAATGTGTATATTTATGTTAATTACATTATTCAATAGTGGCATCCTTAGGTCACCATATCATGCATACGAATCCTTCATTCTTATTTTGTTCATGTGCATAGATTGTAAATGTGATTGTATTACAAATATTTGCATTGCTTTTATAATATAAGAACAATTTTGAAAAATGTGACAAATTGAATAATTGAATATTTCCCCACAAAATTTGAAAACCTACATATAATATGAAATAAATGAGATAATAAAATAAAATAAATGGAACCTAATCAAATACTTATATGCAAAAGACATTTCTAACTATTTAAACATCATTATTTGTGTGTGATTTGATTATAACAAAGTTTTTTTTTTTTGTTATTGTACAAAAACTAATTAGTAACAAACAATTTTTTTGTTTTGAACTTTCAATCTTGGTTTGTTGAAATTTCTTTTGAGAATGAAACAATAAAGGGAGGATGAAAATGTATATAAATTAATGAAATGTATGTGAAGTTTATTTCAATAAAACTAAGGTTGCAATAAGCAAACTAATTAGAGAAGAAATGTCTAAAATAATCCCAACTTCAAATCATAAAATAATAAAACATTAAAAAATGATTTTTTTGTGTGGAAACCTCACAATGGAGATTTGTTAATTTTGGTTTCCCATTTATTTGAAGACAATGAATGCAAGCAATGCACATGTGATGAGGTGCATTATTTATCACAACAATAAAATGAATGCATTTATTTTGTATAAAAAGAAAATATCTTACTTGAAAAGTTATGGTGTAATGATATTTTTTTAAAATGCATGAAAGCAAAACATATATTAATTGCATAGAAGTCTCAAAAGTAATTGAACAAAATGAAAGGACAATTGGAAAATCAACATGGAAAAACAAATCCAATTATTTTTTCAAGTTTTTTTTTGGGGTGATGCCATAGATCTTTTCAAAGTTGATAATGTACAAATTACACACACAATATTTACTAATTTAGTTATTTTATTTTATTTCCATTGTTAACTTGATTATGAATATTTAAGGGAATGCATGTTTTTTTTTCTTTGTTGTAAATTTTTTAGGTGATAATTAGAGCCAAACTATGTTACAATTGTATTATTTGAGGCAATACAAATGTAAGGTTAAACATTCGTGCAAAAGTTTACAAAAACTTTTAAACAATATGGATATGAAAAAATATAATATGCAGATATAATTGGTTGTGTTTTGATTATTGTCTTGGTAGGTTATCAATTGTAAAATGCTAACTTGTTTATGATGTAAAAACTAACTATAATGTTTTTTTAAAACCTTGAAAAAGTTTAATAATTTGTAGGAGAACCAATGGTCACCGATTAATTATTTGATCTTATATCTTTATGCATGGTTATTATTCAAAATGTTGATAACCTAACTCACACTCAAAATTTGTTTGATTTTAATATTGATAACCCAACCAACACTCAATTTTTTTAAAAATAAATTACCTAATGGTTATGAAAAAAATTAGTAACCAACCAATTGGTAAGAACCAACATTGTGTGGTTATTTACTTTATGTAATAATTGTTAATTTTTCTTTAAAAAAATCAAAAATTGAAAAAAATTGGTTGATTGTAATAAATAAAAAATTCTCATTTTAGAGAACCAATGTCACCAAAAAAAAGGTGAAATGATTTCTTATGTGTGGAAATCCTTGATATTGGGTATACAAACTCAATAAGAATTGATAAAATCTTCTTGAGACAAAAAGAAGGTTATGACAAATATTATTTCTACATCTATATCCTTACATACACAAAACTTTATTATCTCAGTTCTATGGACCTCAAGGGATCATATCTTTTTTGATTTCTTCTCAATGAGCCAACTAATTACTTAATGAGTGGCAACTCATACTTCAACAACAAAAATCCCACAAGTGCAATCCCGACATCATTACATGGTTATTTTCAGAAATTGGACAAAGACTCAAAACATAATAGGTGAATGTGATTTTATACACTACATAATATCCCCTTGTTCCCAAAATCCTTAGAGCTCCCATTATCCAATAGGTATTCTCTTCTTAGAATGACCACATTGCACACTCACATTAAGACCCCCAAACTGTCAAAGATGATGCTACGACAACAACCACTTTTGAAATCCTTGACTCACTCATCATTTCTCTTATGTTGGTCCTTAAAATGAAAATGCTAAACTTTTTAATCTCTTCTTTATGTTCTTGGCACATTGGAAGATCAAACGTCATGTTCATGAGAAGAAGAAGTCCATATCAATTTCTACCGTCAACTAATTATTCAAAAATCCCAAAGCAATCCCACACTTCATAATTATCATAAAGTCTAAGAACTTTACTTCCTTCACCAAAAATCCACATTCCTTTTCCTCGACCAACTTTATATATTTTTCTCCTCTCCACCTCCCCTCAATCCCTTGAAAGCTCCGCACCAATCCTCCACTAGACCTATGATTCACACAACTCATAAAGAATATCCATTGAGCAGCCATGATCGCACTCCATCACTGAAACCAATTCACCAAGATCATTCCACAATAACCTACAAAACAACAAACCAAGCTAAAAACAAAAAAACAAACAAAAACAAATTTCAACGCCCTTGAAACACCACCTCTAGCAATTATGCCATATAACTAAATTAGGGTTTCTACTTTCATCCACAAAAAACGTTTGACATTGTTTTTAGGTCACACCGGCTAGTTTCAAGTTTTTAAATTTTTTACTTTCCAAAGAACCAACCAATTTTGGGGGTTTGATTGGGAAAAATTTACTTCTTTGGGGTTGGTTTTTTTAATAGGAAACCAACTGGTTTTGATTCAAGATCAAGGTAAAACACTTTGCCAATTATGGTAATCTAGTTACTAGTCTAGGTAATTTGGTTTGGAGCTGGTGGTCAACTTAAACCCTTTATGTTTACCTAGGTACAAGGCTGATTATGAAGTCGATATCGAAAACATTATTCCAAAGCACTATCAACTTCAATTATGTGGAAAATGGAAAGCTTGAACAAATGCATTACAAAATAAAAACTTCCAATTTCAATGCAATTCAAAGAATGTGTTTTGCCAAATTCATTTACAACTTACAAGTATGGAATATGGAGCCTATGAAATTTTCCATGGAAAAATTCAAAAATAAATCAGCCAAGGAAGAAATGAAAAAATCACTAATGGGAATTAACTAATAGCAAACTAACATGGCAACCATAATTTGGCACATGCGAAGTTATAGGATTCACTTTAAAGTTCAAAAAACTCAAAACAATAGATGATTAAAAATTCCATATGTTTGCCCATTTCGGGCATCAAAGAACAATTGAAAACAACAAATTGGAAATCAAGTTCACAATCACAAATATCTAGGAAATCTTCATGTTCAACCTCCTCTTCAAACTTTGCATCAAGCTTTTCCAACAACTCAAATTTTGCCTTGCATGCACTTACAAAGTTAGAAGGCTAAGAACACCCAACCCTTGGATTGGTCAAAATGGTTAATCTGCAATCGACATTTTTTTAATGTTATGAGAATTCTAACAATCAAGAAAATTCACTTTGTTTTGATTTGGCTTGTTGGAATCCCAATGATTTATTGAGCCAACAAGCCCACCAATGGCCACCTTTGTTGATGGATGTGCCACCAAGACAATGCACATTTGTAGTTTTTCACATTAACATGGTGGCGACTAAATGCATCAAACTCCCGTGTCACAATTTGGGACATAGACTTTGCATTAGTCTTTGAGGTTTGAAACAAATCCTTGTTTTCAACCTAAAAGCCTCCCACCCAAACCTTGACTTCTTGTACAACTAACATCATCATCTTTAAACATTACACCAACAAGGGCAAAAACAAACAAACATCATGTTCCTTTACCGATGCAAATGCATGTTCACGACCATGGCAATTAGCCCACCAACCACATATTCTTGAAACTTGGATCCAATATTAACACCAACATATTGTGCCCCCTTTTCTTATCAAAACCATGCATAAAGGAAAGGAAAGGTTGAAGAACTTCCAAGATTTGGAGCTTCATGCGGAACATCAATTTTGTTGACTCTACATCAAAAGCATTTGCCTCTAGATCACCCAAGCTATTAGGGACAACCACATTAATAAATTCATCACAAACCTTATAGGTCTTGTTGATCACATATTGTAGCATGTCCCTAAACAACTAATGTTTACAACTTTTGATTTAGAACATAACTAGTCATGATTAGTGACAATACATTCACCACCACTTCACAAATTGCCCAAGTTCTTGGAGACAAAATATGACTCTAGAGTACCATTGTTTGTCAACTATAACACAATGCAATTGCATTTCAATAAATTAATGCATCTTGAAACAACAAGACACAACTTGCAAACTTGTAAATCACATTAGGTAAAAGAGATGAAATTAAATTATGGGGGGCATAAATAGCTATGAAAAAGAGAAAAATGAAAAGCTCAAAATAAATCAAAGGAGGCATAACAATTTCAAAATAAATCACATCAGTGATGGAAAGGCTGAAATTAAATCAATGTGGCATAACAAAGCTAAGAAGGGAAAATCTCAGCCCAAGAAAAGTTCGAAATAAATCAACATCGGCCACTAACAAGTTCCAAAAGAATCAAATCAGCCATAGAAGTGTTGATATTAAATTAAAAACAAAATCAGGCATAATAGAGTTGAAAAAAACAAAAATCAGCCCATAGAAAGCTCAAAATAAATCAACATTAGCCACTAAAAAGCTGGAAGAACACCAAATCAACTAGTAAGGAGCTAAAAAAAAATCAAATCCTTCACAAACAAGCTCAAAATACATCAAATCAGCCACTAAAAAGTTTAAAAACAATCAAATCAACAACAAACAAGCTCAAAAAATTCAAATAAGCCACTAGGAAGCTTTAGATAAATCAAATTAGCCATTAAGAAGTTTTTTAAAAATCAAATCAACCAATAACATGCTCAGAAAATAAATTAAGGGGACATAACAAAGCACCCCAAAAAAATCAGCCTAGGGAAAGCTCCAAATTAATCAACAACTACTAACAAGCTTTATGAAATTCACATTAGTCGTTAACAAATTCAATTTAAACAAAATGAGGCCATTACTATGGAGCCCACCTAATTAGAAGTCAGCGATGGGGGAACAAGTATGAATGGAATCAACAATGGAAAAAAACATTGAAGAACCCAAATCCCAATAATTAGCCACCACACCACTTTTGATTAATCTCTGAACAACCCAAGAAAAAATTGGCATGAGTGAAAAAATCCATTTGAACAAATAATGAATGAGGCATAGGAAGAAAACCAAAAGAAAAAGAAGAAGAAGAAATCCAACATGTGGAAAAAAAAACAAAGGGATGGGAAAATGTTACGTACTTCATTTCATGAAGGTGTTCAATTTGCGAGGGCTAAAACTAGAATCCACACATACCTTTTCCCATGCTTGCCTCCCCTTGTCGAATTTCTTCAAACATGTGATACACTTTTGCACATTTGCTTGGGCAATTTTGATTGAGGCATAATGAAACACACGAACCACCTTGGCATATTGGAATATTGATAACGCATGCCCAAAAAATAGCCATTGAATGGTTTAATTATGTCAACATCACAACAAGACACAATTGTCCTAAAAGCTTGAGCACAAGTTTACAGGTTGGAGCCTTTGTTTTTTATGTAAGCTAGAGTCTTTTGGGTGATCCCAAATTTGTCAAGGATTTGTTTGAGCTTCACAGCTATGGCAACACCACTTGTAACAATTGCCTCAAACAACCCAATTGTGATGTGCTTGGGCTCCCAAGTGGTGGACATAAAATTAAAAATTATCACAAAAACATCGTGTGCCCCTTTGGACATGTGCAAATTGATAGTGCAAGTGATTGTCAAACACTTTGCTTAGGCAAGTTGCACAATGGTCAATGTCATGTTCATCAATGTGAAAAAAACCTACTTAGTGAAAACTTATATGGACAAAAAACTCACCTTTGGACACAACGAAAAAACCAATCTTTGGAACCAAATAAATTCCATTGTCCTTAGTGGAAAAAAACCTTTAATCATGAACAACATAACATTTTGTAAAAACCTCTTTTACATGTCATGATCTTTCAGGAAAAGGTTTGGGGAGGAACAGAAAACCCAATACAAAACACAACGCTACTTACTATCATTTAATTGTAAGTTCATGATCATGATGAAACCAAGGATGACCAATAATTTCCTTTTTGAACTACCTAAGCAAATAAGCATGGTCTTGCTCCACATGTTTTGTCATTGCCGATATGCCATTGCACTTACTATAAGCAATGAAGACTTTGTGGCACCTTGTGCATAAGGCCAAAATATCAGGGCTTGATGTCTCTTTATGGCAAACAATGCATCACATAACCTGAGATTGCTTCAAATCAATTTGTTGATTATCATTTACCTTTAAGAACACCCAAGTTGGTGAAGTCCTTTGGTGAGGCTTCCACCAAACCGATTGTTTTTTCACGGTTTCCAACAATACCTCTTGATCCAAAAGATCCTCCTCACCAACATTGTAACATGACTTTGTCATTGGAAGTCATTCATTATGTTGGTGTTGTTGTTGTAACTTGTGATCATTCTAGCAATAACACAAAGCTCATTAGATCCAAGCACATTAGCACTAACACTCATCAACAATTGAAAATGATGCCATTGTAATAGATAGTAGAAAGAAAAATGGGTAGGCTGTAGTAGTCCTTGTTGTGAAGGTGAATTCCGACAATGAAATAGATTGGTGAAGACTTGCAAAGAATACTCAAAGCTTGAGCTTTTGAGCTTTGGAAGAAGAGAAAATGAGGGCAATAGATGGGAGATAACAACATACAAATCGTAGAACACAAAACATTAAACATAGAATATAAATGATGAACTTGCAATTGATTGAAAAAATTATGAAATTTCCTTATAGAGAAATAAATCACCTTCCTCATCCTCATCACTTTGCAAGCCTACCAACACCATGTAGAGTGATGAGTAAAAACAATATGGAAAACAAAAAATGGTTCGATCGCATTCAAAAAGGTTGCGCATTGCAATGATGGAGAAAACCTAGTGGACATCACAAAGCTCAAGTGAAAGGTCAAACCCCAAAACCCTAAAACTAAAAACCTTAGGTTGTTTTGTGTTTACACATCCAATTGTTTTTGGAAAATAACCCCAGTTTTTTATTCCACCAAATGAGGTTTTCAGACAAAGAACCTCATGTTTTTAATTCTAAGTATTTCCAGTTTTTGTTTAAAGAACGCCCGTTTTCTAATTCCAAGAAATTTGGTTTTTTTTCAAAGAACCTTGCTTGTTTTCTGAGGGTGGGTCGGAGGCAGATGGTGTTAACATCCATCCAAAGCCACTTTTTTATTTAGCAAATTAGGTTGGCAATGGATGAATGAATGAATGAATGAATGAATAAATGAATGAATGGCAGACATGTGTGAAGGGCCCCCCAGCAAGTGTCATGAATGGGTTGTTTCAAGCATGTTCATTAAATGAGGAGGGCTTCACCAGCACCAAAAGGAAGGGAGGTGGTGGTCTCTTCTGTTATGAAAGAAGT
>Ga0209208_10013667_pt1 | contig 10099 bp, 8 predicted proteins | sample S1TSphfallax_3_FD_187694 | JGI IMG/M metagenome (GOLD analysis project Ga0209208, IMG submission 187694) | Host-associated microbial communities from peat moss isolated from Minnesota, USA - S1T2_Fd - Sphagnum fallax MG (SPAdes) (version 2) | ecosystem: Host-associated > Plants > Peat moss >... | reverse complement strand
ACAACAATGAGTTGTTGAGGAGAAAGGTTTATTGAAGTAGGTATTAAATCTGGATTATGGGGCACAATCCCATGATGTACAATGGCAGTCCCATGATAGGTAGTGGTAATGGGTGTGGCACAAGTTGGATTGGGGATTTGGGTGATGCCCAAAAATCTCAAAGAATGTTGCTTGTAGACATCCAATCCCTCATAGTGCACATAACATGCCAGTTGTTTAAATGCGAACGCCTCGGTGTAGTTAGCGTATACTTGAATTCCAATTCATAAGCCACAATTGAAAAAGTTATCTTGAACTCCATATGAAAAATAGTACATGGCCTTCCAGTGAACTTTTGAATTTTCCCAGATGAACTACTAACCTCCATGGTGTATATGGGTGTGGAATTAACGACTTGCAATGGAATATACGATGATGGTGTGAAAGCTGGTGCGGCAACAAACATACCCCATTGATTAACCCCTCTAAATGGACTCTAATGTACAATTGATGTAATGTAATTTGAACCTGAATTCTTGGTAGAAGTTGTATTGGATGATGGTGGCGCTATAGTTGCTTAATGTTACCGTTGTGAAGATCGTGAATTCAAAAAAATCAGCTCAAATGATTGTGTGTTACTTCGTAGCTGATACCTTGGCTCTAGTTGAACGTTAATGCTATCATCATCTGAAGACATGGTGTTGTCCCATGACCAAATTTCTTTAAGGGATACAAAGCATTAAATACAGTTAAAAAAAAATGATATTAGATACATTTGTACGCAGGACATACGATTTGAAGAATATGGTGTGTTGACGAGGATCAACGATGATGGATGGACGTCGGTGGATGGAAGGGGCCGGATGGACAAAATCGAACGGACGAACATTCACAGACGTCAAATGAAATTGTGATGGACACTTAACGAAATTGCGATAGAATTGCGACGGATGTTAGAAGGAATGGCAATGGATGTTGGACGGAATGACAACGGATGTTTGATGAAACAGGTTTAGTAACAAAACGAACGGTGACGGTGCTACAAAGTAATTTGCGTTCGCAATACTGTAGAGCGATCCATATTCGTGGTACTTTAGAATGATCCACGTTCGTGGTATTCCAAAGTGATCCACGTTCGCAATACTGCAGAGCAATTTGCATTTGCGGTAGTGTAGAGCAATTCGTATTCGCGAGCTCTGCAGCGATTGCATGTAGAAAAGAATACATAAATGTTTTAAAAAAATTCTCCTCTTCATTTTTTCAACGGATCTTGTAGCTTGTTCCTTTGATAATTTGTGTAGAGAGCTGGTAAAGATATAATTACAACAAAAAAAAAGTTAAAATATAAAAGAAGAAGAGGAGGAACTAATCTGGATGTAGATCAGTGCATAAATGTTGGGCAAGTACTTAGCAGGCTCATGAGTGAAATCGAAAGCTTAGGTTTGTAAAAGCTTGTAATAGTAACAACAACACTGACAACAACAATAATAACAATAACAATAATAACAACATTGGCAATAATTGTAACAATAACATTAATAGCAACAATAATAACACGAGCAACAACAACATGAGTAACAACAACAACACTAGCAGTAGTAACAATAACAACAACAACAACATTAATAACAAAAGAAACCCAAGAAACTCAAAGCTAAGAAAAATTTGTCGCTTTCAATATTAAGCAATAGAAAGGAGTTTTTTCTATAATTAAATTGAAAAGAAGGAAAGAAAATATAGTGTATGTATATGGTGGCCATGTAATAGCTGTCATGAGCATCTAGAAATCTAGTCTGACTATGGAGGAAACTCTCCCTAATAAAGGAATTTTTAAAAAATTGACAAGAAAAGGGAAGAGTTAAACCTTTTTTACAGCTATCAACAAAGCTGAAACCCTAAACAAGCCATAACCCTAAAACACCTAAAACCGTACACTAACCCTAAAGGCATGATTGGCATGCCCGTAACTGGCCGTCATGTATGAGGCCATACATGTCTAAGCCTAGACGAGCAAGGGCTCCTCATATTCATGGTGAAATGCAAAGTGCACACAATCTTGAAATATTAGGGTTTGTTAAAACCTGAAACCTTACTATTTTATCCTACTCCTAATTTGAAATTTTAACCTTAGTGCTTTGATGGTTAATAGGTAGGTAGGTGCATTTTGAGGATGTTTTAGTACACATAAACATTATGTTAGCTATGGGACAGGAATACATTGGAATGTACTCCCTGTCCACACACCATCCATCCTGCATTAGTAGGTGCTGGATCACACTAAGTATATAATCTGTAACTTTGGGCCTTGGCTGATTCTGAAGTTTGTATTGAACATGGGAGCTCAGCCTTTTACTTACTAGAAAAATTTTGAAGTTATTTTTGGGGTTTTCAATCACCAGAAGCCAGAAAAAGGAGAAAAAAAGGAAAAATGGTTAAATCACTATTATATTTACGTCTAGTAAGTAGCCAAAAACACATTTGTGTTTCATATCTGGTTTAGGGTTTAGGGTTTAGGTTGTAATATCCCTAGGCTAAATCTTCTAAAATAAAACATCTTTAGACTATATCAAGTTCTATATATCAAGACTATTTTTAACATTGTTTTCCACTTATGCTCATGAGGATCAAAAGCTGTTGAAACATTACCATACTTTCACTCGGGTTTAGATTTAACTGAAAGAAATTAACTCCTACTAGGCTAGGGTTTAGGAGAGGAAAAAACATATTGCTACAAGAGAATGGGATTTTTCTCACACAAAAAAGCCACAGCTCATGACAAATATTGTGAGATAAATTTTGTAGTTGAATCATCCATTACAATGTACAATATGTGATGTTTATTGTGGGAGATATTACATTCTAGAATGACAATTTTGACATTAGGTAATATATACCACATGTAATATAAATTTTCCTGGGTGAGCTGCATTGAACTAGAAGACTTTTGGAAACAATATTCAACAGATCATCTAAATCTTGACATGTCGGCTTTCAATGTGTCTGAAACTGTATATGATTTAAGAATGACTAGAATTTGAAGCTGAGCTGCTGCAAAAGCTTTCAATTAAATCTGTACACAAATTTTTGTCTAGCTAGTGTTTGGGTAATGATCCCCAGCTACAATTGATCTGTACACAATTCACCCCTACAATTGATCAGTGGACTTACTGAACCCAGTCCAAATTAATTAAAGTGTTCTAGAAATTAATCTAGCTAGCTTCTACCATTAAGGGTTTCATGGCCGCAGCTACTGCCATCCATGATCAGCAATGAACCTGTAATTACAAATTAGTGTTAGATCTAGCTAGTTTCTATGAAGGGAGCTTCAACCCCGAATGATCTAACGTGCAAATTAGCTGCTGCAGGACTACAGATCTAGCTGCTACCTAGGGACCCACCCGGAATATTAATTAATGTTGGCAATGGCCTGATCTAGAGAAGCTGATGTGGGACTCATGATGGGAGGTGATCACTTGATCAGTGTGTGTATGAATGAATGTTCAGCTGATCATCATGTAGTCTATGATTGTCGTGTGTACAGTAGCAGCTGGTGACTAGCGATGGCGCAGCTACTGACCCATAGCTAGCTAGTACACCCAAAGGGATTCTGAAACTGAGTCTCCAGCAGCAGAATTATCGGAAATCTCAAAGCTAGTAGTACGGTTGACGTCGTTGGAGCTGCTGGTGTTGTAAAAGAGTTCTTCGCCTCCTGCTGCTGCGTGGTCCTCCTCCCGATCCCCGGAAGAATTATAAAAGCTGTCTGCACTAACGCAGGAAGACTGATCAGGACCTGCACTACAAGTATTAAAGCTTGACTGTAGCTGTGCAACTATATTGGAATCAGACTCATAAAGGTCATCGACGACGTCTTCATTATACAGATGCTGCAATACATCTTTAGCGCCATTGCAGTTAGATCCGGCCGTTGCACCCCATGTGTTTCTGCAGGCCGCGTTTTGGTCGCACTTTCTATGTAGAGTACTCTGGGCTTCATCCTCTCCTCGCGCAAAACATGTAGAGAACTCGTAGTTACGTCCTTCCATCTTGGTTCGCACGCTCCTGTATCTAGATGATTGCTCATAAGCAACAGGAGTGTCGGATTCAATCAGTGATGAGATGCAGTCTGATTGCTGCATCACAGCCGCCTCTGAGTCGCTGATGATCTTTCGCTTCAATGTTAGCTTTGACAGTACGGGGTCGGAAAAATGTTTGCCCATATAATTATTCTGCATGTGATCCATTCCCGGAGAGCGCATAGCTGCTACATGAGATCCGCACGCGGCATGATCAGTAGGACGAGTGCTCTTGCTGCAGGTTCTGACGATCCACGGGAAAGCGGACCAGATTTCCTCGTCGTTTATCGTGTTGTCAGTTTGCAGATCATCCGCTAATTGGAGCTCCTGCTGATCTTGCAGGCCACTGCACTTGTAGCAGGACTGATAATTTCCAGTACACGATATTGTAGTACCGCATTGATCAGTGCACACGGTCCCTGCTCCGTCAGTCATGACTGACGGAGTAGTATTGTTGGTCGAGTGATCAGCACCTGCAGCTGGTAGTAAAGAGTGTGCGTCGCGGTCATTGAAGTCTTGCAGGTACGCATTAATGTAGCTGGAGCTTCGAATGTCTGTGGCGAATGGCTTGATCGTCGGTTGGTTGCCCGAAGAATTTTTCTGGAAGATTCGGCATACAACCCATTCATCCTGCAGCAGCAATCAACAGATTCATTCGACTGATTTGATCACAGATTCTGTAATCAGAGCGGGTTTCCATTATGTTGTTCCAACTACCTGTGCTCATGTAAGTCATGTCAGAGTTCTACCTGTCAGGCATTGATCAATTGCAAGAGCTCTGAGAGCTGTGATTGCGACTCGGCATACACTGACATCTGGGATTTTCTTTCTATGAGAACTTGTGTTCCCGAGTTCCTAACATGATAAATTCATATTTTCAACACACTTGCAGCTCTCTTATTGGAAAGCGATCGTGCGCTTCCGGAAGAAACAAGGCCCTATGTCAGTGGCTTTCCATTAGGTTGCTGTAGTTATAGCACACTGTGTGTACCTGTGATCACATGGAAAGAGACCCTAACACGACATATATGGCCAAACGTTCAGGGACTCAGAGCCTCGTATGGTTGAAGTCTATCAGGGCAGCGAGGGCTGGAAATATTCTCGGAACATTTCTCAGGGTTTTGTGAAGAAATTCTGGATACCTTGGATAGGCGTGGATGACGGTGCCATTGAGATGACGTTGTGTCAACCTCGGACCGATACTCATGCATAATCCAGTTGGTTTTCTCCCCCTTGGGAGCGCGGCCTCGGTAGAAGACCAAAGTCTTCTTCATGCCCACAAGACGGGGTCGAGCTGCTTCTCCTGCTGCTGGCGGTCGACGTCCAGAGGAGCTGGTCTTACTCACCACCACGATTCTGTCTTTGCCTGTAGCCTTCCAGTATCCTGCTTCCGTGGCGCGGTTGGTTCGCATCCCTGTAGGGTACTTGCGGTCCCGAAGACTGAAGAAGTACCATTCCTTCTCCCCTATCTTTGATTTCTCTGCACACCATGCACCACATGTTAGGATCGAGAGTACAGACCTTAGAGATACCATACCTGCTCCGTGAATCTTTGCTGGAGAGGCCAGTCCAAACGGTGCAATCACTTGCAAGATATTGCAGCCACCGAGTGGCTAGCCGAGGATTCGAGGGAGAGTTTTAATGCAATTTAGACCTTGGTTCCTGAAAACTTGCTGCTGGGGGCCAGACAAAAACAGTTTGCTGATTCTGCAATTGCAGTCGTGGTACGTACCAGGGAGATGCCAAGGCTCACATTTGTTGAGGTCGACCTCCGAGATGGCATGCACTTTGAAGTTAGCGTTCACGCGCTTCCGTGCCAGATAGTAGGTGACAAGCTCTTCGTCCGTGGGATGGAAACGGAAACCTGGTGGCAGCCACTGCATTGGTTGCAGGTCAGACTCAGATTTGCACCCGCCTGCATCGACCTGATGAGTACTACTACGTGCTGATCCGTCGATATTGCAGGTGATAGCTGGTATGGTGCAGCAGTCGATCGCCATGAGGATACAAGCTTAATTCGAAGGGATTCCTGGATACCGGCGGTCTGAATACGCGGCTGCAGATGTGTTCAAACCCTCGCTAGTGTTCAAACCCAATTTGAAACGCGGAATCTGTTCTCTGCAGCATCGCACAACCCCTTGCTCAGTACCAATATAAGTTCAAACCTTTCAGACGCGCTGCTGACTCAAATCCATGCTCCAATTTCTAAAGACGTCTAACTGACCTGTAACGGAAAAGCAGAGATTGCAACGTCTAGATCAAGTTCAAGAATAAAGAATTAAAATCTCATCGACAAGCTCTTAGACTCACGGCAGTAGACATGTATGATCACTAGTTGGATTGAGATAATCCTGAGTCCTGAGTAGTACCGTAATAAAAAAAGCTTGCAAGGAGATTAGTTCAAGGTCCCTCAAATTTTGCAGAGAAAATGATCTGTCATGAAGCTTGGTGAGCAAAAAGACATTAAGAAGATTCAGTGCATCCAGCAGCAGAGGGTTGGACTCCTGCAAGGAAGAGCTGCTATGCAACAGGAGTCTCAACAAGGAAGTAAGATAGATCAAGTAGCGGCTTTGATCGAAGATTAGTTAATACAAGATGGACACAAGATTAAACTGGGAAGAAGGCCAGAAGAGATCACTACGTTCTAGGTACGCTATATGCTACAGCAGAGGTCGATGATGGGGAGCTAGTACACTAGCCGAAGTAGAAGAACCTTCATTTAGAAGACAAAGGCACATTATAATTTCAGTAATCTGAAGACGCTTGAAGATAGATCCAAGATCTGCATCGACCCAGTACTATTTTCAGCAAGAGGAGATCCGCGAGAAGAAGAGCAGACTTTAAGCTGGCAGACGACGTGCCAAGCAAGATGCGTACGTACTCATCAATTGCATCCAAGCTGGAGTATGGAGCTTGGATCTAGCTAACCGGACGTAGCAGAGACGAAAGAGAGACAGAGAGAGACACACACACACACAGACAGAGAGTCTAGACTCTAGAGAAATTGAACTCCAGCGATAATTTGAGAAACAGCCTGAGCAAGCGGAGAAGGTAGAAACTTGTCGAGGACTCGAGATGAGAGCTCTAGACATGAGCGCCGTAATAACAGACACAGAAGAGGAAAACAGCAAAAAAAACATGGCAATACCAGAAATCGAGGAATGTATAGACTCCTCATGTGGGCACTGGGGAGAGGAGGAGTGCAGGTGCGGCTACTACCTGGGTGCGTGCTAGCTAGGACCCACAGTACGTCGTGCAGGTGAAGACGACGATTGTAATAATAAGTACACTAAGAGGAGGCAGTGTTCTTTTTTTCTTTTTTTTCCCCCAAAAGAGGAAATTTTGTTTGTAGCTAAAGTGGCAATCAATCATTGGAAGATGTAGAAAAAGCGACTATAAAGTGACTATCTATCGATCATCCCCCGAGGAAGATTTAGCCAAATCTGGCTATAAATCAGAAATATTACCTTACAAAATCTTCAATCATTCTTCTATTATGTGTTTGGCCCATGGAAACCATATATCCAAAGGATAAACTGGCTGATCGTCGATCCTATGACCAAACATTTATTTATATCTTCATCATATGTGCATCATTTGGAGTGATTTAAAATGCAATGGGAATGCTACTTCAAGTTCTAGAAATCATCTTTGAAGTGCAAATGAAAAGGAGTAATGAAAAAGTAAAAAGGAAAAAAAGAGGGCTTTCCAACTTACTAAAAGCATTTTATATTATTTTATTTCCTTTTTACACCCCTCAAATCTCTTAACTTTCTTATTTTTCTTATTTGTTATTCATTTGAAACATTTTAAATTGCTATAGGAGCATTGCCATAAGTCTACAAATCATCTTTAATAACAAATAATAGGGTGTCAACAAAGTAACATACAAGGAATTTTTTGAATGTTCAAGAACCAGCCTTTGTAAGGTTTGGTAGTTTGTTTTTTTTGAGTTTTTGATCCTCTTTACTTTAGAGGTTATAACTTTCTCAATTTTATTCCATTTTTGACGATTTTTAGTGCGTCAAATGCACCAATAAGAGAGGTTTAAGTTTTGTTTGGACACCAAAAACCAAGGAACCCTCCCCTCGGATTTGGATCTGGCCTGCCTGAAGCACTTAAGTGTTTGGTCACTGGCTGGTTTACCCTATATGAATCTGGCTTTTGTTTTCCCTTTTTTTTGGGCACTAAAAACCTCCAAAATCACTTTTTCACATTTTAAATTTTCCTTTTTGGCGATACAATAATCGCCAGTTGAGAAAAAGGCTGTTGTTGATAACAGGTTGAAGAAACCCAGCCACAGTAGCGCCGGGATGGTCCTACCCTCACACGCCTCAGGGATCAGCAGAATCTGATTCTCGTATGTGCTGCACAGTCTTCCACTCTCCTGATCAATATCTGCATCCCGGGGACTTTTTGAAAAGAAGTAGCCAGGGATTCAATGGGTTCACGTCTTTGGGCTTGTAGAATGTCCAATTGTTAAGTTCCAGCTGGAGAGTTTCTTAGCACCTGGGCAGGACCTATGTTTTTGCTACTCTGATTCCTTTGATAAATGTAGTTTAGTAGCAAGCTTGACAAAAATTATATTACTTTTAGACAATTTTTAGACATGCTGAAGTTTTCAAAGAATTGTTTTCTCTAGGAATTTGTGTGTGCGTGTGAATGAAAATGAAGCATCTGTTGGAATATCTGAAGTAAATAAATACTCGGCCGAGACCTGATGAACTTGCATATTACAACTAAGATTGTGTCAAACCGGTTTCATGCACTGGTCCAAGTAAGAGAATTACTTGTTAGACCTAAAGGCTAAGCCTAGGGTAGTCCACTGCAAGATGTGGAATTCTTGCTGCTGATGTTCTGTACACCGCCTTGATCAAATTCTGGTCAATGATGGTCCAGCTTGAGATTTTGTTTTTCTAAAAATCAGTGCCAGCAGGTTCCCTGCAATGCTATAGGAGCTCCTAGAATATTTTCCCACCACTGCACTACTTAGCTAATCCCAAACAACATGAACTTTTCTTTTTAATTGCTTGCTTAATGTTTTTGCAAGGCATATAACTTACACAATTTGATTCCAAACACTGTAACAGAATGTGGTTTTTCTCGCACAATAAGTTGTGGCTCATGATGTGTGACATAAATTCTGTGGTTTCATCCAGTACAAAATGTGATGCTTATCTGTGATATATGTTATATTAGAATTACAATTTAACATTAGTTTGACTGTGGAACTTCTTAAAATTATCTACTAGTCATGTGTATCTAGGGACCATATCTATAAAATAATAATCTATATATAGCTGAAATTATAAATCATGCATCAAGTTGATGAAAGGATAATGATGATGGATGGGCATGATGACCCCACTACAGACAGTCGCCTTGCCTGGACACTAGCTATTGGCTTTCTGCATGAGGCCTGCCGGTACATGGGCAATCATAACCTGGTAACAAGCTTCGGAAAGTGGACCCACCCATACATATTTGAAGAAGGTGTTAAAATCAAGCCAAGGGTCCTAAATGCAGGCTGTGCAAAAGAGTATGCTTGCTTCTTCTTCTTTTCCCTTCAATGCACAATTTCCTGTCCAAGATGTGTCTGGTTATGACCAGACACATTTTGGAGCTGCCCACACACACTTAGGGTCCTGTTATGCAGGTTTCGGGCCTGTAATGTGTCAAGAATCCAAGCACCGTAGCTGCTTACCTAGGCTGAAACAAGCACCAAGCTTCAGAACCAGCCTTTTTTTTCTATTTGGTGATGTAACATGAGCCACGACATGAAATAGCCGTCCCCTAGTATAGACCCAAAAACCTTGTTGTAGATTCTTGAAATTTTGATCAAATTTGTGAAGTACAACAAAATACCAGTTTGCCAGATATGGAAAGGCTATGGACCAGGAGCATGATAAAGACATACCAACGTTTTCAAAAAACTGTACCCAGACACCTTGTCAAGGGGTGAAATTTTTTTTTTCGATTCCTGTGCACGCAGGCTGTACAATTTTCCTATAGCCCCCACCTATTCTTTCCATGGGCTTCATGAAAAT
>Ga0209208_10013666_pt1 | contig 10100 bp, 5 predicted proteins | sample S1TSphfallax_3_FD_187694 | JGI IMG/M metagenome (GOLD analysis project Ga0209208, IMG submission 187694) | Host-associated microbial communities from peat moss isolated from Minnesota, USA - S1T2_Fd - Sphagnum fallax MG (SPAdes) (version 2) | ecosystem: Host-associated > Plants > Peat moss >... | reverse complement strand
TAGGACATGGTTTTCAATTTCCAAGACCGAAACCTGAAAACTTTTAGGACGTGATTTTCAGGATGTGGGATCTCAATTTTGGGACCTGGATTTCACACAGGGGCTTCCCAGTGGCCTTCGGCCACGGGCACCCACTAGTAATAGTAAAAATGATTATTAAAGAGATGGCAACAACTTCCACGCAACGTACTAAAGGCACTTGGGAAGAAGAGGTGGGTGACTCAGCTACATAATAATTTCCAGAGCCTGAAAAGAGGTACTGTTAACTTAGGTGACTTGACAAAGTTTAGATTTTATAGTATTTTTGTTTGATACTCCTCGTGATCTCATCCCAATCAGCCGACCAAATAAACTATGTGTCGAACGACACTCCATCGACTTGCTCGGTCATATAGTATTTCAACAAGTAAGTTGGGAACAGAACCGACGAACAAACGGCAAGCAACAAATTTTTTGGACCCCGCAAGGTCATACAGTATTTCAAAGTAAGTCGGGGGACGGAACCCACAAATGGCAAAGCAACAAGTTTTGTCGACCCCACAAAGTCATATATTATTTCAAAGTAAGTCGGGGGGGGACGGAACCAACAATTGGCAAGTGACAAACGTTGTCGGCCACCACGTCAATGATGATCCTCCTCCCCTCACTGAGTCAGAGATTGTGCATGTTCCATGCATCATCATCGAAGTCGTAAATTAAGGATTTTCTTTTTCCGGGGTTCGTTCCCCCCCGACCCAAAGATGCAAAAGTCCTCGAAATCCCCCCCTGCCCCCCCCCTTCCCCTTTGCTTCAAAGTGAGGGCTTTCTTAAAGTCGAAGCCACCTATAACTTACAAAGTCGTCGGCCTACAATTTTAACTTTTATGAATACTAATGATTTTCTTTTTCAGGGGGGTAGCGTAGGGTAGTTGGATATTTTTGGTGTTTTTGGTGTGAGATGAGGATGAAGGATCATGATTTTCTCTTTGAAATTGGCTGTCACTATTTTTGGCCTGAATTAATTAATTAATAGCCCTTCCTAAAAACATCCTACCTATTAATTAAATGAGATTCCTCTCAAGTTCAATTTTATTTATTTTTGCAACCAGCCAATTTGATTCGCCATCACTAAAAAAAAAATGAAACTATGCAGTCTCTCCAAAATAAATGAAATTCCTTTGCGTGGGCCAGTCTATATAGGTGAAAGGAGGACAAAATTTGCCAAAGCATATGGGATGAAAGTGAGGTGCTATTGAGAACATGTTGGGGAACACATTAGGAATGTGAGGAACATATAAGGAACCGAAGAGGCACTTGAAAGGAACATAGTGGGAACACATTGGGAACCAAGGAAAAATGAAAAAAAATCCATGGGAATCTTATTGGGCCATGATGCCATTAGGTGAGCATAAAGCAAGGTGGAGAAATTCCCTTATGTGTATTTTAGAAGGCAAGTTATCGGGCAAGGCAAGGCAAGGCAAGGCACCTTAGATCCGCTTGAATATCCATCCCAAAAAAAGAGGAGGGGATTGGATGAATGTTACGCCATTTCTATTTTATAGTCATAAGGACCCTCCCCTCTTCACATTAATTAATAGGCTCAGGAAAATGTTGGCCTCCCCTCCTACTTTAGGGTCGGGGGCTTTACAGTAGGGTGGACGTTTCCGGATGCGTAAAGTGCGCTGGTGAAGGTCGTCCTCACAATGTGGGACCAAACTTGGCTACTACGTTATATCCTAGGCCCCTTGTTTTGGGAATGCCTTTACCGTAGGACCCATGTCCCTATGTAAAGCTTTGGCTTTTTTTCCCCCCCCTAATTTGTTAATTTCACACCAATTGTCAAGCAGAATATTATATTTCAAGGGCTCTCTCTCTCTCTCTTACAAGTTGGAAGATTTCTTTCACTTTGTAGACTTTCTTCCTCTTGACTTTTTTTTTAAAAATCCAACATTTCCTTGTATTTCAAAGATCTTTTAATCTTCATTTGTACCCAAAAAGAAAAAATTAATAAAATTATTGAAAAAATTCCTTAGTCCTTTATCATCATCACCAAGGAGGGGCCCTTTTTTCCAAAAAGAATATGAGGTAGGTATTATTAGGTGGGCCACACCATTTCCTAAAAGGCCTTATAACCAAATTTAGCCACATGTTAGAGCCCTAAGTCTAATTTTTTAGGAATCTCGCTATGTTGTGGCAACAAGCAAGCAAGGAGCTAATGTCTAAATATGATGACTTAAAGAACTTTTCTTTACTTGGAAAGTATGGTAGCTTTGGTCAAAAGTTTCTCAAAAAATTTCTAAGGTTCTCAACACCTTTAATGCTACATGTAGTTACATGAGAAGTAGGTGATCTTCAAACACATTCTTAAAAAGCTCTTAACCTAGAACTAGCTTAAAAGTCTAAACTTAAAGCTCTAAAATTTGAACTAGGTCATCTACTCTTTAAAGAACTTCTTTTTGACAAATTAAAAATTTGAAGTCCACTCTATTTTATTAAACAATTTCAATTGCCATCATTTTTGTGCCTTGCATGGTTTTGATTAGAATTGTGTTGTGCAAGTTTATATTTTACATGTTTTGCAAAATGGTTCTTTAATATGTTTTATCACCTCACATTGATGTTGAATCCAACACCTTTCAAAAAAAAACCAACATATATTTAAGTATACATTAATCTCATTTTTTATTTAACCTATTAAAGGTACTTTCAAACAATAAGCTAACATGATCAAAAAAATGAGTGATAATTATATTTGTGGAAAAAACTAATATATGAATAGTTAACATGGTGGATGATGTGGCACTACTAATGTTAAACAATTTTAAAAAGTTACACAAGGTGTTAATTTATTGTTGCAATTTTTAAAATCTTCAAAAAGTGAAGATTTGTCCTATTCATTGTCAATAGCCTAATAGTTACAAATCTTATATAATAGTTCATTGATAAGGTCATCGATTGACAAGGTTTATTTTCTCATGCTTCATTGTAGTTCTTCCCCATTTCACCATCACCAATATGCACTTCACCATTGACCCTTCATGTTCTCCATGCATGCCTCACCCACACATCACCATCACTATGCATGTCTAAACTTTAAAGCTTTCTACATTTATTTTTCTACAATGTCATTACATCTCTACCTTTCAAAACAACTATCATGTCTCACATATTGTTTCTCATAGCATCTGTCACAATGTTCTATCCTTTATACATCATCATTACTACAATGGACAATTCAACAAGAATTAACTCAACACTAGACGACAACAAAAGAAGAAGCAAGAGTAAAAGAGGTGGAAATATTTTACAACACAATTGGAGCCAAGAAGAAATGGATACAATGGAGAATTCTAGAGACAACTCAACAAACAATGTGAGAGGAAAACACAAAAGAAGATGAAATGTGTGTCCTTCATGCTAACACAACAAACATTGGGGTCATGAGGAGGTGATGGCCTTGATTAGTTATAAGCACAAGGAGCACATTGTATTGAAATAAGTTGTTGATCCACACTTTAACTAATTTGTACAATACAAAGATGGAACAAAATTATTAAGTGACTTGCAAAGCAATCACACATTTCAAGACTCCAAGAATTAACAAGATGTGCAAAAACAAATGGAATTGCATCCATGGTGATTACAAATAGATATCTGATTACCATAAAGGCACTAAAAATAACACCTTATATTGGGATTTCACATTGGAAGATTGAAATAGACTCCATTTGCCAAAACAATATAATGAAAATTGTTACAATGATTGAGGCCTAACAGATTGACTAATCTTGAAATTGTTTGAACTTGATAGAACTTTGGAACCATTCCATGTGAATCATTTCAATTCCATTTGACCGTATGAACTTGTTGACATTTCAATTCTACATACATGAATGTATATATGTTGCCACAAAAAATCTAAACACAAAATTATTTTCAACATTTGCCATCTTCAAAGCACATTTGTTCGTGATCAATGCCATGATCCAAGCTTCATGAAATTTTTAATTTGCAATGTAGCATGAAATAGTTTAAGTGTTGCAACTTTGGTGACATATTCGTGGAATTATGGAGATGACAACAACATTAATTTTTATTTTGAATTTAACATTTCTTAATTTCAACAAGGCCATATGTAAAAAATTTACCTTCAATTCAATAGTCTACATGTTCCAATTCCAAACTTTAAAAAAAATGGAGCTTTAAAATTAAAAATTGAATAAAAAATAAGCTTTCCTTTCAATTCAACATTTATCCATTTCATCAAGGATGGTTGAGTACATTTGAACCATTTCATTTGACCTTTGCAACATTTCAACTTGTTCATTCTTTACACATTTTTAAATTTTCTATATATGTTTTAAATATCAATCTTTGGTTGGATTCAAAAAGTTCAATGTGTCCTACATCCATCATATTATATTTTTCACCTTTTTATTTCACCTTGAAAATATTCTTGTTCCACTTGCTACATAAACACATCTACATCCACATCCTTCACATTTAATATCATAAATTATACAATAAGCAACAACATGTAACAACATTAGAAAGGAAAAGGGTACAAATATTGATTTTCAACAACAATTCTTTGAAAGTATTTTTCAATCTCCCAAAAGAATTTTCCACCACAATTTTCCCTTTGGTATGGTAGGATGTCTATTGTACAATGTTTCTAAAAATGTTTGCTTAAAATTTGCATTCTACTTATGGGGAGTCATGAACTAGGGCAAAAGTGGATAGCCCTTGTCCTTAATGATATAAAGGTGAATGTCATCCTATGGTCCATGTTTAAGATCAAAAAAGCCCCCAAAAGTTGCCTTTTTAAGGTTAAACAATAAAAAAACTTTGGAATCATTCATGGATCCTAGCAATCCCACAAATTATCTTGAAACCACTTTTCATGATCAACAACTACTTGTAATTGCATGCAACTTTGGATTTGTAAGAAAATAATTTTGTAAAATGAACTCCTTTAGGTTTTTGAATGTGAATTTACGTGTAGTCAATTGCACCTTGAACAAAAAGGAAACCAAACCAATCCTTGAAACCATACTATCACCCTCAATAGATTTTCACCATTTTACCATCAAACTTGGCTCCTAAATATAACATTAACAATAGTAACAAACTTGTGCAAAACCATGTTCACAAAAGACTTGCCAATCGCAAACATTTGCTACATTGAAAGTAATTAGCTCCATGGGTGAGCTTGTAAAGCAAACATGCAACTCTAATGCCCACAAAAATTGTGCACCTATAATAACAAAAAATAATAGAAGGATGCATAAGAAAAAAAAATGCAACACCAAGCATTTTTCTACCATTGCCACATGTATGCAAGCAAGCAAACAACTTTGCCATTACCACCTATACCACCTATATGCAAGAAAATTATGCACATGTATGTGGTGTTTCACTTTTAAATCAAAGGTCACAATTTTGGAAATTTTTTTTAACGATGCATAAATGTTCAACCCACTTCTAATTTTCATACTTAATCATGAATAAGTTTGAATACCAAATGGTACTTTGAGCCTTGACCCAATCACCAACTTCTTTCATCATCAATACTTTCTTTTTTTTTTTTAAACTTGAAGTGATGTAAAACTTCCTTCACATTTTCAACCAACAGTTTAGTACCAAATGCCATGAAATCTTCAGTTAAAAATGTAATCAATCTCATGGTTTCACCTTCAACCTCAAAACACAAAAAAAGAATTCCTACAACTACAAAACCACATGGAGGAAAACAATTGGAGATAACAATTTTAATGGCATCACAAAATACAAGGTGCAAATTGAAAGGAAAAATGATAAACCACAAAAAGGATGATAGATGATAAATTTTAAGCAATGGGAAATTTTTAATGTGTAGCAAAGAGATGAATGAACTTAAACATGCAACAACTAAAAGATGAAAAAGCTCATGTGCATAACAATTGAGAGATGAAAAAACTTGAGCATGAAAGAATTTGATTGTGTTATAGAGAAAATGAGAAAATGCAATAGTTTGTAGAAAGAATGAAAGAATTTGAATGCAATCATGTTGTAGAAAAAATGATAGAACATGAACATTTTACAAAGAGAATGAAAGGATTCAAGTGCAATAAGGGTGTGCCATGTAAAAGACTAAGCTTTTATCCTAATCATTACCCCTTACCATGTTGCTTACTTTTGGTTGACTTTTGAACACATGTAAGCACTTTGTAAAAACATGCAATTCCTACATACCAAATGATGAATACATTTGAACAAAGTTAGGCAATAAAGTTAACACCTACTAACCAAGTTAAAGTTGTTACCTACTATTGACATATTGTCTATCTTTGCTTTATCATTGAAACTTTGTCAAGCTACCTTTCATTTTACGTTTGAACATACTTTAATAGGGTTAAACCACTCAAACCTTGTGATAGAACCATGAGGCTTTACATAAGTTTGAACTTTATCAACCACTTTTTTACAATAGTCAAAGCTCATTAAAAAATGTTTAACATCTTCCAAAAACAAGCAATTTATCAAATAAAACATGGCCAAGATTTTGTCAATGTATCTATAGGCCAAGTGGGATTTGTCATCCACAAATGGTGAATATCATGCAAAAAAACATTTAAAATAAAAGTATGTTGATGTTTTCTGCACTATATTGCCCCCACCCCTTGACCATTACCCTATACATAATGACTCTCTCTTTATAGCAAGTTCACAACATCAATTGTTTAAAATAAGAGTTATTTCATGAAGTTCTTAGACATTGAACTCATAATTCACAAATACAATCGGTTAACAACTTAAATTAGGAGCAAATGTTTCATTAAATTTCAAAGAATGAACTCACAATTCACAATGTTAACATTAGTGGTGCCTAGTTCCAATTCCACCTTTTATAAAAAAAATTAAATGTGAAACAACAATTATTGGGAGTTCAAGAATAGCTTAAATAATTGGTTCAACAATTTTTAGGGAGTGAATAATTATTGCAAGAATCAATTTGACAATTCTTGGGGGAGTGAAAAACCATTAAAAAAATTGGTTCAACAATTATTATGGCCCACTTGGTTAGTTTCGATTGGTGTTCTTCGGTGTTGGTAATAACCAACAACATAATTTTGAACACAATAACAACAACTATTCTATTTCGATTTGTCATTGTTGTTGGTGGGGGAGAATAAACACTCATTGATGGCCATAATGCAATGTGGGCAAGCTTTAAAACATTTCAAGGTCAAACTAAATAGTTGGATTGCCACTCAAAAGTAGTCAATACATGCCACATTGAAACTTGCCATGAAGAACCCAATGGAGTCCTAGCACAAAGCAAGGCAAGGCTTGTGCATTTGAACTTGGGGTGCTAATTATCTAAGTTTTTGTTGTCACGAAATTTGAGCATTGGAACCATTGAACGATTGTGTTGCCACTTAGAATTAATCCTTCAACAAATCCTTATGCCTTTTGACAATCTTCAAATGTTACATATTGTAATCTCAAGTCCATCAATCTCATTGACCAAGCCATCTTTACATTTAAAAATTTGGAGTTGGATTAAAACTTGAACCAATGGACCTCATAAAAATAAAAATCATTATAACCAGGCCCAAATCCAAAATTGACAAATTTTGATTCTTTGAAATTTATAAATTATTAAATTAAATTAAAATTTTAAAAAAGTGATCATAAAAATTAAAAAATCTAGATCTAATGATTCTTTGTTTTTATGAAATTTTAAGGAACTGAAATTGACAATTCTTTTAAAAACCTAAGAACCAAGTAACATTAATTTAACACCTAATGAACATTCCTAAAGATGTGGGTCTTTCTAAATAGGAAATTATGTGTTATATTAAGGTATCAGACTACAAGTAGGACATAGGATATCCACAATCTAGAAGGAAAAAGGGGTAAAAGGTAGCCAAATTTTGTAATAGGAGTTCCTTACAATTTTGTACCTTAATTTTTAAAGGTTAATTTTTGATAAATTGACCAATTTCTAGGTTTATAAGGGCCAAGTGTAGATAACAATATTGTGTAGAGGGGATTAGTTAAGGGTTAAGCATTCATATCAACACATTCAAACCTGCCAAGAAATTCTCGTGAACTGCAATCCTGGTCATAGAGAACATGGGCGAAGTCCAGTAGCTTGAGCTCCCCTCCTTCATACACAATCAAGATGGATGTGGAGAAACAATGATACAACTTTTGGTTCTCAAACCTGTCATTAAAACAGTCAATTTCAATGCTCTATGAAAATATGGACCAGGCTGCAATCTTTGTATATCCTGTTGAAAGGGAAAATACAACAATTGTTTGTTTAAAAGCTCGATCAAACATCCCCAATGAAGGAGGAGAAATGTTGTTGCACTTGCTAGAGAGTATGTTTATTGTCAGTCTTTTTTATACATACCATGGCTTGAGGTTGTGAAGCTGTGTAATAGCAACATGAGGACCTCCATAGACAGACATCAGCTGCAAATACAGCATCCCAGTTTTCCTCGTCAGAGGGATTCGAATGAAACATAGCGCTTCAATGCTCTGCTGGTACATCATTGACAGTCATTTACTTGCACCAGTTGCAGGGTGCCTTCCACACAATCACTTTTGCTAACTCGTACACCTACAACAAAATCAAGATTTTGAGCTTCAGTTTTAAAATCACCCATCAGTCATAACATTGCTGAAACACACGACAAGGCAGGCGTAGCTTCATAAACAAAGGATTCAATTGAGCACAAAAAATTAGGGGTACGGTGGCACTAGATGATCACCTGGACATGCCAGAAAGCCGGAATCCCAAAGCTGCTGAAGTGGTTTCGTTGTGTTTCTCCCTGATAGTAATCCACCACACATCAAAACACACACACATCCACATTTGTCATTCAATAATCATTGATCCATAAAAGAAAAATTATCGGTTCTTTTATAGTAAATGGACAGACTCATGGTTAAGAGCGTGTTCCCTTAAAAAATTGGTGGGTATCCAGAGCATCTTTTTGCAATAGATAGATTCAGAGTTTCAGAAGGTGCAAAGAAAAATAAGGTGCAAATTCAAAGGAATGAGGACTCAAAGCTTTTTGAAGTTTACAAAGTGTTTGAAGGATATTCATTGCCGATACATTGGGTGCATTGATGTTGATGGTGTCATAAAAACACAGGAAGAATGCCTTCACAACAAGAGGCACATTTGTGTCTGACCATATCTTGTCAGAATAGAGTTTCTTTGTCACCTCATGCACCATCTTGCAATGGCTTGTAGAAGCATCCTGAATCATCCACTAGTGATCCCACTCACCCCTGCCCCAGATGAAGATAACTTAAGGAAACCATGGAAGAGAAGTGGGGGACACATTAAATTAAGGGTTACAAGAAAAAAGCCATACAATCCTGAAAACAGAGGTGCAGAATTTACTGTAATTATCTTCGTCATTGTCACTGCAGAATTCAGTGATGAATCCAACAATTGAGTAAAAGATCTGAAATAAAATCCCTTGCGGAATTTGAAGTTTCTTTCAACAAAATAAAATTCAGCTGAGATAGCTGACTCTGCTATGTAAATCAAATCATCAAGACCCAGATCACATGATTTCTTCTTCTTCTCTCTTCATTCATTGATCCTCTACACCATTTTGACCAATGCAGATTAAGCAATGACCTCAGATCTATGAAGAGCTCAGGGAAGAACAAGAACAAGAAGAGAACAATGAAATGTTGCAAAGATATAGGTGATGTTCAAGAATTGTAAGTACAAGTGGGAAGAAGAATTGGGATCCCTTCATCATGTGGGTGGGTAGGTTGTTTCCAATTCCATCCTATCTGACTGCTGACATCTGAAGCAAGCTTTCAGGCAAAAAGTCATTCCACAACAGATCAAACTCTAGGGCAAAGCAAGAAGAGCCAAAAAAATCTGCAAAGAAGAAATCAATAAGTTTGTGGTTTAAGCAAAGCATCACCACAAACAAACAAAATCCTAGTGAGACTATCGTGATTCTGGACCAGGATGATGATGATGATGATGATGATGCATATAGTAAGTGTTTTTTTGGTTGTAGCAGCAGCAGCAGACAGAGAGTTACCTTACTGGCTTTGTTTTGTATTCATTTACAACAGGAGCAGCAACATTTGCAG
>Ga0209208_10013664_pt1 | contig 10101 bp, 8 predicted proteins | sample S1TSphfallax_3_FD_187694 | JGI IMG/M metagenome (GOLD analysis project Ga0209208, IMG submission 187694) | Host-associated microbial communities from peat moss isolated from Minnesota, USA - S1T2_Fd - Sphagnum fallax MG (SPAdes) (version 2) | ecosystem: Host-associated > Plants > Peat moss >... | reverse complement strand
CAGCCCCCGTATCGGGCTTCTATCCACGTGTCGCAAAATGGTGACAGGGGCTTCTTCGCGTCTCCAGCGCGATTTGACCTAACTTGCGACCCAGTTCACGAATCCGAAAAATTGAGTGCTTACGGCGTAACCGCCATGCTTTTCGCGATGGAAGCGCTCTAACGGCGGCCGAAGTGAATGGCCGTGAGGGCAGATTGCAAACCTCGGTGCAGCATCACGTTTCAGCGCATTGACATCGGGTAGCATCCGTTTGTCATGACTCTCAAACGCCTGAAAACCCTACGCTTCTTCTGGGCTCCGGTTCTGCTCTGCGGCGCCTGGTCGACGCTCGTCGCTGCCGATTTACCGCAGCCTAATCCTGTGATCCCCGCACAACCGGTGTCCGCCGACTACTTGATCGGCCCCGGCGATACCCTGCAAGTGTTCGTGTGGCGGAATCCCGATCTGACCGTGACGGTGCCTGTACGCCCCGACGGCAAAATCTCGACGCCCTTGGTCGAGGACATGGTCGCCGTGGGAAAGACCCCGTCCTATCTCGCGCGGGACATCGAAAAGGCGCTCGCGACCTACGTGAAGTCACCGCAGGTGAATGTCATCGTGACCGTCCCCGCGAGCGTCTTCAGCCAGGTCAAGGTAATCGGCCAGGTGCTGCACCCGGAGGCCCTCCCGTATCGCGAGGGCATGACCGTTTTGGATGCGGTGCTCGCGGTCGGCGGTCTCGCCCCGTATGCAGCCGGCAACCGGACGCGGTTGATTCGCGTGGTGAATGGCAAGTCCCAGGAACTCAAGATCAAGCTCGAGAGCTTGGTCAATAGCGGCGACATGACCCAGAACCTCGCGCTGAAGCCGGGTGACGTGTTGGTGGTCCCGGAGACGCGGTTTTGATGGGCAGTCGCACGCCATGATCTCGAACCTGGAGAAGTTGTTCGACAAGTTTCGCGGCGCCTGGCGCTATCGCTGGTGGGGCGTGGCGTCGGCGCTGCCCTTGGCGTTGATTGGTTGGCTCATCGTGTTTGCCCTGCCGGACCGGTTCGAGACCACCGCCCGAATCTTCGTCGACACGCGCACGGCCTTGAAACCGGCGCTGAAGAACCTGGCGACGGATCAAGATATCGACGCACAGATCAACTACGTGCGCGAGTCGTTACTGGCCGGACCGCCGCTCGAAAAGCTCGCGCTCGATACCGGCGTACTCTCACCCAATGCCGGCGGGCGGGTCAAAGCCAAGACTCTCGCGGACCTCGCCGACCGCATCACGCTGACCGCGACCAGCGCAGGCAGTCAGGGTGACGATCGCAGCATGGCGGGCACGGTCTACGCCGTGCAGTACCTCGATGAGAGCGCAGACCGAAGCTTCAAGGTCGTGGATACCTTGTTGAACGCGTTTGTCGAGCAGACCTTGGGGGCCAAGCGGCAGGGCTCGGAAAGCGTGCAAAAATTCCTGGAGGAACGCATCCGAGATTACGAACGACGCTTGAGCACGGCGGAGGACGCGATTGCCACGTTCAAGAAGGAAAACATAGGGCTCATGCCGAGCGACCAGGGCGGCTACTTCGTTCATTTGCAAGCTGAGATCGATGCGTCCAAAACGGCTGACTCGAACCTCGCGCTCGCGATCAGCCGCCGCAACGAATTGACCCGTCAATTGCACGGCGACGAAGCCATATCGGCCGCCGGCAACTCGACGACGACCGCAGCGGGACAAAACGGGACCGCGGGCGGAGACACCTTGAGCCGGATCGAGGAGACCCAGGCAAAGCTCGACGATTTGCTGCTGAAATTCACCGATAAGCACCCGGACGTGATTGCCACCCGCGCGGCCTTGGCGGAACTGAAGCAACGTCGGGCTCAAGAGCTGGAAAGTCTTCGGCGCGGTGACGCCGGCGCGGTGGCGAGCAGCGGCGCCGGCAACAACCCCGTCTATCAGAGCATCCAACTCGAACTCAACAAGGTCAACGTCGAGATCGCCTCGCTGCAGCGTCAATCGGAACAACACGCGAGCGCCGTTGCCGAACTTCGCAAACATGCCAACAGTGCGCCGCAGGTCGAAGCCGAGTATCAGCAGTTGACCCGTGACTACGATGTGAATAAAGCGGAATACACCGCCTTGCTCGAGAGCTACCAGAAAGCCCGTCTTGGTGAACAGGCGGATACCGCGGGTTCCGTGCGCTTCGAGATCATCCAACCGCCCGTCAAGGCATATATTGCCATGTGGCCCAAAAGGACTCGCTTGCTCGCATTGATTTGGTTGGGCGCACTCTGTGCGGGGGCCGGCATCGCCTACGGGCTGTCGACACTCAAGCCGGTGGTGATCTCGGAAGCCGGCATGAAGGAGATCACCCGCTTCCCGGTCCTGGGCATCGTGACCGCAGCGTTTCCCAGCCGTAACCGATTTCTATTTCGCCGCCACATGCGGCGATTCGCCACTGCCGCGGTGGGCTTGGTCGCGCTGTTCGCGGTGGTGTTGTTCTTGAATTGGCGGGGCGTGCGTCTCGACGCCCAAATCATCCAATCTTGGATGAAGTCGTGAACAAACTCGAATCACTCATCGAGCAGACTCGAAACTTGGAGCAGAGTCGAAACTTGAATACCGATCGCTGGCGGGTCGTCCGCGAGGATAAACCCCTCGCCATCGACATCAACACGCTCCGCGCGAGCGGGTATCTTCCCGAGCCGGGCAACGATCGTCAGTTCAAGGATTTGTACCGTCAGATCAAGCGACGTCTCCTCAAACGGGCGCTCGCCAAGAACGCCGCCGAGATGCCCTCGGACCCACGCTCGATCGTCGTGACCAGCGCATTGCCGGGCGATGGCAAGACCTTCACCAGCGTCAATCTCGCGCTGAGTCTAGCGCGAGAACGGGATGTCTCTGTATTGTTGATCGATGCGGATCTACCCAAACCGCAGGTCAGCAAGTTATTCGGCCTGACAGACCGGCCTGGGCTCACGAATATCTTGACCGACGAGACTTCATTGCCGGAATCCGTCGTACTCTCCACCAGCATTCGCGGGTTATCAATTATGCCTGCAGGCCCATCGGCGGGCGGTGCCGCGGAGCTCTTAGGAAGCGACCGCATGCAGGAGATTTTGCGCGGCCTGCGTCTCGTCAATCCGCGCTGGATCATATTGCTCGACTCGCCGCCGCTGCTGGTAACCAGCGAAGGACCGGCGCTCCTCTCCGTCGCGGGACAGGTGGTACTGGTGGTTCGGGCCGGCGTCACTCCTCAAAAGGCCGTCGTTGACGCCATTGCGCTGTTCGGCGAAACGCAGGCCGGTGGCATCGTACTGAACGATGCGCCGGTGGGTTTCACGCAGAGCTACTACGGTTATGGAACTTACGGGAGCTACGGGACGGACGGACCCGATGGCGAAGATGCATCGCCCAAGAATTAAGCTTCTTGCGACGGTTCCGCTGTTGATGGTCGCCTCCGTGTCGGTGACCCGCGCGCAAAACGTCTTGAGCTATGGCGCCGATGTCGGCGTCGGTGAAACCGACAACGTCACTTTGGTCTCCAGCCACAAGGTGGCGCAGACGCTGTCGGTCGCCGATGTGGATTTCGACGTGCAGGAACAACGACGCCTCTTCGATGTCGCCGCCAAGGGGGATTTCACCGATCTCGACTTCCTGCAAGGCGCCTATGGCAACGAATTGATCGGGCGATTCGATGGACTCGCCCATGTGGTCCTCGTCCCCGAAAAGCTTTCCTGGGTATTGCAGGACGATTTCGGGCAGGCGCAAGTCGATCCCTTCGCGCCCGTGACTCCCGACAATCGTGAGAACATCAATTATGCGAGCACCGGACCGGATGCGAGCTTTCGGCTGGGCGCCATCGGGTTCATGAAATTGAGCGCTCGTTACGCACGGACGCAATACCAAATCAGCCCCTTTGACAATAATCGATTCCAAGAAACCATAGCCGTCGGCCGCTATCTGTCGGCCAGCTCCAGCATCTCGCTCGAGGGCATGACGGAGCGAGTCTTGTTCAGCGAGACGGCCATCGATCCACTCACCAACACGGCGACCAACACGGATTTCGGTCGCAGCAGTGTCTACGGGCACTATGACTTGAAGGCGGCGCGAACCGACCTCACGGCCAACCTGGGTCTCACCCGCGTCGACCAAACGGGCGACTCCTTCATCGGGCCGTCCCTGAAATTTCAGCTATCTCGCGTCTTATCCGCCACAGGGAAATTGACCTTGTCCGCCGGCCGGGACATCACGGATGCCAGCGCCGGATTCAGCGGTCTTCAACCGGGTTCAGCCGGCGCGGTTGGCGGCGGCGTCGGGACGCTCGGTGCCGGGACGCTCGGTGCCGGGGCGGTCGGTGCCGCTGGCCCGGCCGGTCCCGCCGCCGCGGCCGGAACCTCGCCCGCGACCCTCTCATCGACGAACTATACGATCACGTATGGGTCGCTCGACTGGCAATACATTCGCAGCCGCACGACGCTCGACTTGAACGGTCAGTGGGAAAAGGATGCGTACGAGGACCAGCCGCTGTCGAATCTCGAGCGCGAGACGGTGCAGTTTCGAGTCGACCGGCAGTTGACACCGGCCTTTAACATCGAAGTCCACGGAAGCCTCTATAGGACAAATTATGCCGACGTTGATTATTCGGAGACCGATTCCACGATTGCCGGCAGCCTTGCTTTTCACGAGGGCCACGCAACCGAAATCCGCTTGAGAGTCGAGCACACATCGCGATCCGTCACGGGTATCGGCACCGGCTACACCGAGAACCGGCTAATGCTCACCTTAGGATACAAACCCAAGATCCAAGCGCTACCGTCACGAGGACCGAAACAGACGATCGGCGCCCCGTCGCCTCCCGAGATTCAATAGGGTCTACCAGAGCTGCCACTGGCCAAATCCGAGGACCGCGACCGCGACCAACGCATTCGTCGTGGCATGCGCCATTACGGCCTCGCCCAGGGAGCCCCGACGCATGACGATCCATCCGTAGGCCAATCCAGCGACCAAGCCCGGCAGCCACATGGATCCGTGTACGACGCCGAAAGCCGCTGAGCTGATAATCAGGCCCAAGGCACTCACCGATTTGTAGCGCAGGGACTCGAATTCCGCACCGCCAAAACAACGCATCAGATAACCACGATAGGCCAATTCCTCAGCAATGGGCACGATCAGCACCGGCACGGCAAAGCGAGCGGCAATCCAAACAAGCGACATCGTCCCCGTCATTGCCGCAAGTTGCGCCGGCATCCCTGCCGAGGGTAGAAGAAAATGCGCCGCCAGCATCCAAATCAGGAACACCACCGCCCCAGTGACCACGCCGCGCCAGCTCCAACTCCAATCAATCGCCCATAATTCCCGCCGATACAGCCAGAGAACGGTCACGCCGATGACCAGCCGCAAGGGATAAAACGTCTCAAAATGTCCCGACAGCGCATGGGATAACACACCCGCCACCAGCAGACTCAAAAGCGGCATCAAATAGGTTGCCGTCGGATTCCTGGGGCCGGCCGACTCTGTGGCCGGGTCCGGCATGCGGCTGAGCCACGCAATGCGCCGACTCCAGATGGCCAGGCCACACGCGACCGAATTGAACGCGATCCAGCCAGCCTGTGAGTGAAATCCATAGGACGCAACCTCCGGATAGCCCTCGTAGCCAATGAACATAAGAACGCAGATCCGCACCACATTGAGCACAAACATTGCGAAAGCCGCGGCCGGGAACAAGCACAGCGCCTGCGGGAAAATATAATCGCGTCGAAAGCAGACGAGCCAGGCGACGACGAACGTCAGCATCATGCTGATCCCCTCGAGACCCGAGCAGTAATCGTCGATCCGAATTGCGAAACGGTCGGTGGCGAGCACGCGCACCGTCGCGTCCGCCCGAAGTTCCGGCAAGAACGGCAAAAGCACCACTCGCACAAATGCGAAGGTGATGTTGGCCATGGGCGTCCACAATAGTTCGCTCCACTGCCACACAAGAACGCTCACCAGCGCTGTGACGAGCGCATAGAGCCAACTATTTCCAAGCGACCGGGCCGTGGAGACCCAGAGTGACCCAGATGCCATGGCGAGCAACGCCGCCGAGAGGGATCCGCCGCCGACGATCAGCCAAACAAAAAGGACCGCAGAAAATTCCCATTGCGTGGCCCCCGGACGATAGAGCGAATGACTCAAGAAGACGAGGGCGACCAGCCCGACTCCGTGCGCCAACGCCCAACCCACGCGGAATGATTCAGCGCTGAACGCCGCCTCCGCAGAGCGGAGTCGTTCGATGCTCCTTACATAAGCGAATACCAGAACGGCCGCGCCGAAAGTCACCAGAAATCGGAAGCCCCAATGCTGAGCGAATCGCACGAACGAGCCGACACCACCCGCAGACTGGGCACGGACGGAATCGACAAAGGAATCCAACAGCACCTTCTCGGCGCAAAACACCAGCGCAAGAAGAGCCAGCCGGCCAGCCAGTCCGAATGCGAGTTTCGGCGGGGCAACGGTCAACGATTCGGTAGTTCTCATAGATCTCACGCGTGCAGTCGACCACGACGACCAATTCACTCATTCTGGCGCAAGCGAATTCCGCTTGTAGAGAGCGCTGTCACTATTAATCACTTATTCAACAGCTATTGGGCATGTCGTCACATTCCACGCCTGAACGTTGAGACTATAATTTCCAAACATGTACGCTCTCTCTCGGCCCCTTGTTCAGAGATCCAAATTGCCGACGTTGCAAGCCCTAGAACATAATCTCGTGTCTGAATTTAACTGTATGCAAGTCGCTCGGCTGGAATACAACTAGGTCTTGCCGCGTGCGAATTGCATACCTCATTAATCAGTACCCGAAGGGAAGTCATACTTTCATCCGGCGAGAAATTCTGGCACTGGAGCGCCTGGGATTCGAAGTGCAAAGGATATCGCTTCGAGGCTGGGATTCGTGGTGTCCCGACGAGCAAGATCAGCGGGAGCATGCGAAGACCCAATATGTATTGCGCAATGGTCTCAAAGGCTTGCTGTTGCCGACGGTTCGAGCCTTCCTCCGGGCGCCAATGAGATTCCTGGCGGGCGCTCGTCTTGCCTACAAAATGGCCCGTGAGTCGGATCGAACACTACCGTACTTCCTGGCGTATTTTGCTGAAGCCTGCCAGGTCTTCTTATGGGTCAGAGAGTTTGGCGCCACGCGCCTCCACGCGCACTTCGGCACCAACTCGGCCGATGTCGCGATGTTCGTCGGTGCCTTGGGTGGCCCGCCTTACAGCTTTACCGTGCACGGACCGGAGGAATTCCTAAAGCCCATGGGGCTGCTCAAGAAGGTGCAGCGCTCGAACTTCGTCGTGACGATAAGTTCGTTTGGCCGCAGCCAGATGTACATGCTGTCGCGGCACGTGGATTGGCACAAGATCCATGTGGTTCATTGCGGCTTGGAGCCGGCATTTTACGAAACAGCGCCGCGCCGCGCGGAGCCGGCGCCGCGCTTGGTTTGCGTGGGTCGATTGTGCGAATCGAAGGGGCAGCTCTTCTTGATCGAGGCGGTGAAGCGCCTTCGCGATATGCGCATCGAAGTAGAACTCGTGTTGGTAGGCGATGGGGAGATGCGTCCCGAGATCGAGCACTTGATCGCCAAGTACGGACTCGCTCAACAAGTTCGCATTACCGGGTGGGTCAGCAGCAGTGAGGTCCGCAATGAAATAGTCGCTGCGCGCGCCTTGGTGCTGCCGAGTTTCGCCGAGGGACTGCCCGTCGCGATCATGGAAGCCATGGCGCTACGTCGTCCGGTGCTGACCACCTACATCGCCGGGATACCTGAATTGGTGCGCCATGGTGAAAATGGCTGGCTGTTTGCAGCGGGTTCCATGGAAGAACTCACGGATGCGATGGCCGAGTGCTTGCGAGCGCCGATCGAGGAACTTCAGCGCATAGGTGACGCCGGATACAAGCGCATCATCGAGCGTCACTCCAGCGACAATGAAGCCGAAAAACTCGCCGCCTTGTTTCGTCTCGAACCCGTCGTTTGGTTATCGAAGCATCGTGCTCGCAGCCGCTCAGGCCTTCGCCTTCACGACCACCCAGCCGGGCGCAAGACTACCGCCATCGGGCCTGGCGAGCGTCCCGCGACGATGGCTGTCTTGCATCCCCGCCCGTCCCGTCCTGATTCTTGATCTTGAATGTTCGACAACATCCGGAAGGACTTGCAAGCGCACGGCGGTGATTGGGGTGCGCAAGGATTCTGGGCATTGGTGATCTACCGCTTCGGACGCTGGCGCTACGGCGTGCGCCCGGCAATAATCCGAAAGCTCCTCTCGTTCGTTTACAAATTTCTATTCAAGATCATTCAGATCATGACCGGAATCGAACTTCCGTGTGAGGTGGAGATCGGCCAAAATTTCGTCATCGACCATTTCGGCGGAATCGTCATCAGCGGCTACGCCAAGTTTGGCGATAATTGCAGAATACGCGCCGGGGTGGTCGTGGGGCTCGTCAGAGTCGACGATCCTTGCGCGCCCGTGATCGGCAACAATGTCGATATCGGCGCTGGCGCAAAGCTCTTGGGACGCATAGCCATCGGTAACAATGTCGCGATCGGCGCCAACGCGGTGGTGGTCAAAGACGTCCCGGATGATTCCATTGCGATTGGTGTGCCGGCGATCGCAAGACCGAGAAGATACGCCGCGGCGCCGGCGGAGCACAGGCGCGCGTAGACGAATGTGCCTACTGAATCAATTCAAGGAGCAATCGATGCCGATCTTTGTGCATATTTTGATGCGTCATTGAACGGGCGAACCGCAGCGCTTCTTTGCCCATCGATTCCATATCGTGCGCATTAGCAGCCGCTCTCTCTATCATCCGGCATAGTTCATCGACACTATTCGGAGCCACGAACCAACCCGTTCGATTCTCCACTATGCAAGCTTCCAAGCCGCTGGTGCGCGAAGCGAGCACAGGAAGAGCCTGAGAATAGGCATCGTAGACGATTCTAGGCTGCTCATCGGATATGCTCGGCAAGATCAGAGCGTGATATCCACGGAGCAACTCGAAAAACGGTAATCCATAGGGTACCGTGCCGAGAACGTGTACGCGCGTCGAATCTTTGAGTTCTTTGCTCAGTGCTCGGCATACGGGTTCGAGGTCACCCGCCCCAACGATATCGAGCCTTACCGGCACATTTTTCTCTGCAAGGAGGCGTATGGCGTCAAGCAGGACCAGGAGACCCTTCTGACGGTCCAGGCGGCCGACGAACACAATCGAAAATTCAGTGGCGGACGAGAGCATTTTTTTCTTCCAGATCTCGTCGGCTCGTTCGACCGAGATAATCACCTCCTCATCGATCCAAGAGGCGTTGATAATTCGCGCCCGCGCTCGCTCGTTCGGCAGAAGGGTCTGACGATAGTTTTCCTGCGTAAAGATCGCGAGGTCTGAGCGCGCAAGGCACCAACGTGCCAGCGCTTCATACAGCCACGCAAGAAAAACTGCCTTGAACGTTCTCGGCCGACCTGAATTCAAGCGCCAGGGCGCAGACTCGACGATGATCACCAATTTTTTTCGCAGTATCTTCGCGATCGGCGTGGCGAGCCAGCCGTATGGAAAAGGCCAACCGGCGAGTCCCGTGTGAACGATATCCGCGTCACGTATCGCTTTCCACAGCCTTGTCGTGGTTCGCGGCAGGTTAAGGGCGGCAGCCCACAAACTGCCTGCTGCCGGAAGCGCCGCGATATTGACTGCCGCAAAGCGAGAGTCGCTCGACAACCGCACCGCGTTTTCGACTGGCACGTCGTCAATGATGGGGCACGCTATCGTCAGCTTCTCGAGGTAGTCCAAATGACCGAGAAGATCCTTGAACCACAGGTGGTCTGCAAGCATCGCGCCGGCATTGCGATAGAAGGGAATGTTGATTACGAGCAAATATCGGCAGGTAATCGGCTTCATAGCTTGATTCGGAAGTTTGGAAACAGCGCCAAAAACAGAGAGCCGGCGACGTAGCATGTGACACCGACGACCAAGGTATAGGCGAGTTTGTAGAATTCGTATCGAAAGATGAGCATTCCTTTCGAATGCTGCAGCCATAGATAATACAGAAGCACCGGTAATCCGCTCAACGACAGCCCGTAGACAAATCCCATAAAACCCAGACAATAATA
>Ga0209208_10013663_pt1 | contig 10102 bp, 10 predicted proteins | sample S1TSphfallax_3_FD_187694 | JGI IMG/M metagenome (GOLD analysis project Ga0209208, IMG submission 187694) | Host-associated microbial communities from peat moss isolated from Minnesota, USA - S1T2_Fd - Sphagnum fallax MG (SPAdes) (version 2) | ecosystem: Host-associated > Plants > Peat moss >... | reverse complement strand
AATTCTTAAAAAAAAAAAAACAATTTTCAAAAACGATTTTACTTTACAATCTACAATTGAAAGTTGTAAGAAGAATTTTCATAAGAAAGCAATTGGTATGTTATTTCAATAAGGTATGAAGGCAAATGCAAGCCACATTTAGTAAATTTTATATGGCATGTTAATTCTATTCAATGGAATCCTTTGTCATCCTTTTTCTTGATATTTTGTTCTTGGCAATCCATCTTTCTCGCCTTTGAATTGTGAATAAAATCATGGTTTCATATTAAATACCTTGCATCTGAACAATCAATTTGTATGACAAGAAAACATTTTCATTGCTTTCTTACCAATGTTGGAGTTTTGGAAAAATGTCTAGTCATGGCAACAACCAACCCATCCAAGATTGTAGTCCCAAAACTTACATAAGTACATCAACCACACCTCTAGTAATAACGTTGAAAAAAAACCTTTCCAACATCAATAGTAAGAAGTTAGATCTACCGATGGTGCAATAATCAAGTGTACCACAAAAACTTAGAACAAAAAATATTCCTTGAAATCATTCATCACTATTCTTATGTTATTTAATATTTTTTTTAAAATTATCCTTAGAGGTTTCAAGTGTTAAGTGGTTGCCATATTACAATGGAGTTTTAAGAAGTCACTTTAATAGGTTTTTTTGGATTTGAAAAACATTGTTTGCATAAATTTTTAAAACTTTCTTGGATATAACAAAAAGGGCACTTACTTATGTGTGATTAAAACATGAAGTATTTCAATATTGAAAAAAACACAACAAAATCCAATGACTACTTGTGTTTCAAGTAAATTGCATGGTCTCATATGTGAATCTACCCTATCCAATGATGGAGTTACAAATACCGCACAAGTAATAACAAGTTCATAAACTTGACAAGGTTGTTACCAAATAGTTATTCAAATGTTGCCTTTAAATGAAGCCACTTCCCCACTCATGTATCCATTTCTTTGTGTTCCATTTGATTGCATAATAAGGGTAGCCATTGTCATCCCCTTGCACATAATGTTGATAAAATGCAAGTTGTTGGAATGTTACAATTACAATAATAACATGCCAAACCACCATGAAATGCACAAGAAATACAATAATGTTGTGTTTATCCTCATTCGTGGCGGTTTGATATTTAAAATTCAACTTGAGAAAGGAAGCAAAGGTGAAAAGAAGAATGATAACAAGAGAAAATGCATGAAAACATATGAAGGATTGAAGCCCTTTGGTTGGACCTTCTTGGTTTGAATGGCTCTACAAATAATTAGTTGGCCTTCAAAATCCAAATATTTTACCAATAACTCAAGGCCAAACAACCACTACAAAATGTTCTATCATTAAAAGAAATGTCAATTTGTAATTCCAATTTGTGATTACAAAATAGTTGCAACCAACATTTACAATTAAAATTCCATAAGTTGCAAAAGTTTAGTTAGACATAACATGTAGTCAGAAATGTTTACCTTAAAATGATATTAGCACACTTCACAAGGATGAAATATACAATTTCATGCATTGACCATTGTATACTACTTGCAACTATTTCCCATTATTTGTGACTAAATTGTAAGCCAATTATTAGCTAGCTACCATGTGGCAACATAAATGAATTTCAAAAAACAATAATTAAAAAAATAAAAATTTAATCTTGGTCATCCATTTTTTATGGTTCTAGATCATTACACATGGCACAATAAAAAAAATCATCACATGACATATTAATTGAATTTTGGTCAAAATAAATTTTAAATAAATGTCTAAGTAGATAGTAATACTTACCTACTTACCCACCTGGGCAATAAACTTACCTACCTATCTAAATATACTCCTAATATAACCTAAACAAATTAGTTGCAACTTAATTTTGGTTACTAATGTGATTAATGGGACTAATAGCCTATTCTTGGCTGAAAATACATTTCAAAATCCTCCATATGGAAGGGATGAAGCCTTCAATTGTCACAAGATAATTGCAAAATTCTCAAATGTGGTTAATAGTAGCAAAAATAGTTGCAATGTATACATAATTGCATGTAATCATAAAATGATTTATTACAAAATACAAGATTTCTTCTAATGAATATTTCTCACAATTGGCCCCTCAACTCTTAATTTAAGGTAGACCACAATTAGAGGGGGAGTTTCACACTTCACCAAGTTGTAAAATTAGTTCCATGTTTTGCTTATGTCCTTCCTTCCAAGGGCAATTATATGAGGGATTGGAACAATATCATATGGAACTAGTAATGGAACAAAAACCCAAAAATGTGAATTTTCCAATGCACTAGATTTGCATTCAACCTAACATTTGACTCCAACTTTGAGATCCAAGAGAAAACCAACCTAAAGTGGTTAAAGACATGCAAAATTAATTGCTTGGACAATTTTATATTTTTCATATGGTATCCACACACATGTTCGTAAAGCAATTTGGAATTGATGTGGGCGAAAATTGGGTGAAAACACAATGTGTTCAACCAAAATGGTCATCACAAGCATTATTGTTGCAAATGATGAAATGTAATCAAAGGCTATATCATAATTACATTGATTTTTTTATTATTTGGACCCAAATATTTGTGGTAGTGTATATGCATAAAATGAAATGCATAAAGCATTTTTGCAATTAGAAATTATTGCACATAGTGTATTTGAACTCTCAAATTTGAAGATATATCTTGAAACAAATTAGGTGGACTTTGCATTCTCTTAAAAAAAAGAATTATTAAATTTAAATCACATAAGTTGATGAAACATGTATATAACATTAAAAAATCAATATTTGAAGGAATAAAAAAAATTCATGTGTGCTCTAAAGCTAAAGATCTTCAAAAATTCATAATAGAAATTAAAATGAAGAAGTAGATTTTAAATATAAAAAAACAAGAGATTTGTTTTATCAATATGAACAATCACATGAAGCCAATGACTTCATTCAATAAAATTTAAGAAACAATGAACATATAACAATTCCTTTCCTTTATTCAAACGTAACTATGACTTGAAAAACAAATAACTTAAACAAAATGAAAACAAAAGTCCACATGTGGATATTAACCATTTAATATACTTATATTTGAAAAAAATAAAATAAAAAAATGTCGTCGATAAAAGTGATTGAATCATTTTAGAAAAAGTTATGTTCTTTCAAACACAAGGTAACTCTCAGAATCGTTTAAATGAAGACTTATAAAAACAACACTTGAATGCTCATGATTCCATCCAGCAGACTTCATGCATTGAATTGTGTAATGGGTTAGCTTCATGGATCCTATGCATACCAATGAGCGCATCTAAAGAATGACAATGTAAACAATTTTAATGTAATCTTTTCTGAGTTTAGCCCCAACAATCCTAAGGCATGGCATCACTATAGAAGGCAATGTACAATTTTGTGCACTCCAATTGCATGACCAAGCCTTTTTCTTCACCTTCATGACATCAATTGCGTATTCCATGAACTTGTGATACTACAAGCCACAAATGTCCGAAATTTGTATTCAACAAAAGCTTAAGCCCATCATCTCATCATCTACACACTTGAGCAATGCATAAACTTCACCAAAATAACATGGACATTATATGCAGCGCGGTGGAACAATACATAGTAACATACAAACCCAGAATTTGAGCTAAAACCACATTACATGTAAGATTTGCCTATTTGAGAACAGACCAGCGAGTAGACGAAAGAGAAGCAAAGTATTACAATAATTTTGTCTGTCGTGAATTGAGTGAGTGGTTCCCCCTCTCTTTGGCCCAAAGGGTTTTCAAGAATTCTTTACACTTAGGGACAATGGGATGATGCATGGTTAAATTCGATTTCCTAAAAAATAACCACAAAGTAAACTTGTGAGAGAAGCTACAATAAAACCTAGGCCATGCACACAAACCTGTCTCCATTGGTGCGTAAAAACTAACAAAGATACACCTACAAAAGTTATGATTCTTTTATGTCTTTAGAAAGGATGAGATCACCTGTGAATTCCTCTTTGTCTGCATGTTGTTTCTACACCAAAAGCTTTTCTAAAGGTCCCTACTGTGGGGAGACATCCACCAGCCACACCGCAATTTTCCAAATCTGTTTGTTTTTTTTTGTTGCCTCACATCACAAAAAGGATATGTCATTGGCTACCCTGGTTGTATGTTACAGGCAAAAGGTACCCGCCAGACTCCATTTTCTCCTCAGATTTTTCATTGCCCACTACTACACAAATGGAAAAACTTTTGTCATCTTACAATGACACGAAGCATGCCTGGTTGTGTTTCTGTAAATGGCAAATGCTCCTCCTCTGCCAGGTACTGCTGGACTGCAATAGGTAACCTGGCTGGGGTTCGAGAGCCCTTGGTATGGTGCCCTGTTCCAACACAGATAAATATCTGTTCCCGCTGCCGGGTGCTTCTCACATTGAGTCGTAATTGAGCAATTTCACGCTTCAATGCTGGAATCGCCTCATTTACATGGAGGCCATGAAGATCTAGTAATCGAGCTTGCCCTGTTGTGTTGCTATTATTTCCATAAACATTTGCATTCCTGCACAAGGAAAATCCCCAAAGGCAATCACATGCAAAATTCGCTCCAATGACATGCTGTGAATGCAGAAAAAGAACAGCCAAGTAGCCCTCTCCAGTCAGAGATGACCTTTTTGAGCCTTTGTGATTTTGGATTACACAGGCTTTTGTCTGATCAGTAGTACAGCTGTGTTCTGAATGGAACTAGAAACTTGGGTCATATGAAGGGTAGTACCTTTGCCAAAAGATTGCTTCACCAGCCTTACTGTGGGCAGCTTTCATCTGTTCATTATGCCATTGTCCTTTGGCACTCAACTCCTTAGCAAGAGCTTTGTTGCCTGAGAGATATGCCTGTCTTGCCTGATTCAATCACACCAAACTGTCAAACCTGTTTCTTTTTCCCAAAAACACTCTTTGAGCTGGCAATTTGAAAAGAACAAAACCCCAATTTTGAAACATCTCTACTTGGTCATTCAACACTCTCAATCTGTTCACAGTATTTGAAAAGGGTTTATGCAGTAATCCTCGGAGAACCTGAGACCTTCATGACCAAAACAACACTGTCTAGGATACAGGCATATACAAAGAGGAAGGGAAAAAGAGATTAGAGGAAAGTTGATTCTGTTGGCTCTGCCAGGGCGTGCAGAGTCTTTGGATGTGAAGCTCACCACAGTGTGGAATCTCAAGCTTGGGAAGAAGCTGCAAGTACTTCTACAACAAACAAGATTTTTACAGCATACACTTCCAGTTAAAGTCTAACTTATCTTCTTCATTGTGAGGCCATCATTTGACAATGAAGAGCAATGTCACAGTTAGATCCTAACCATGACCTCCAAACTTCAAGTCAGAATCAACCAAATGCACAGTGAGTAAAAATAATGGCACTTCCACAGGACTCATCAGGATGGAAAATGGGAACTAGCCAACTGGTAAGAAACTCTGGACAGCTACAAACTGCTATGCCAGCACCATCTGAACACTAGCCAGAACCAACAGCCCACTGTAGATCATATTCTCTGCATCTTTTCCCCTGAGCACTAACCTGATCAAAATAAGCATTGCGAACACGAGCATGATCCCGAGCTTCTTCTCGCATGTCTGTGTACATGGTTGCTGCACCCGAATACACAAATGAGTGCCAGGCCTACTAACGAGCTCATCTTACCACCAATAACAACTTGAAACATACTCTGCAGCCAGTAGATCCACGCTTAACTCTTGAGCACCTAACCATACATCCATTCCAATTACAAAGTGCTTGGACTCACTAAGCTACCCATAACTTCAAATCCTCCATCATCTGGATGCAGAAAACCCACCAACAGAATCTCCAGTGTCAAGCCAGGTTGGTGGAGGAGGTGCTTGTGCCTCCCGTGCATGGAGCTGATATGCTTCCAACCTCTCTCCATGTGAACCTCGAGCATCCCGGAGAAACCCACCAACTCCCTGAGTTTGGGAAATACCCCCTCGTAATGCTCCCAAAGAAAGATCAACCCCACCATTTCTCTCATATTGCAACTGTGCAGCCTGTTGAGCTGCTTGTTTTCGTACAGCAGCCACAAAATCTGGAGTCGTTCTTGACTCCCCCACAATTGCACCAGTTGCCCTGCTGGATAACAATGATGCATTCAAATTATCAAATGCAGGAAGTGCTGGAAAATCCCTTGGTGACAGTGGAGTTTGTGTTGGAGGTGACTGGAACTGCTTTGCTGCTGAAACTCCTTCATTCTGAAGCTGCAAATGAGCAAAAGATTAGGGGAAGCCACAGTCAACTTGTCAAACATGTTTGCTTTTGACTTTACTTGGACTACGAATGCCCAATATGCAGTAATTGGTCATGTCCAATGAAGTCCCCTTAGACATGACAATAATGACTGCACAAATAAGCACTTTTGACTCAGACACATGTTGAGGTGAAGTTCAGTCACACAACAATACAACAACTGTGACTCATCATTTCACTGCTCTGACCAGGTTTCCCAAAATGGAGCACACCTCAAGCTCTGTGAGCATTTCCATTGTGAGGCTCAGATCACCACCATTGGCATAATAGATTTCTGCAAGACTCTCTGAAGCAAATCCTGGAAACTCAGCTGTGAGGAGATTGATAGGGTCAATTTCTCCCAGGTCATCTGGAAATGCCTGCTCTCCCACTCCCCAATCACTGAAGGAACCTGCAGTCTCACTATTATCAGTCCACAGACCTGGGGCCTGTCTTTCCTGGTTGGCCAAAATCTGTTGCTGCAAAGATGAACGAAGCTCTGGAAGATAAGGCCTCACAAAACTGGGGCCAGTAAACATGCTTCCCTGCCCATTGTTGTATCTTGACCCATTCCCTCGAGGCGGACTGAATGAAGTTGTCCGTAATGCAGTTTGCCGTATCCTATCTTCATAACTAATGCTTTCTGATTTTGAAGTAGTACTTCCACTGCCTGCTTCCCAACCCTTCTGACCAGCAATGTCCAAGTATGCAGATTCTTCATAATCTGAAACACCCTCGACAAAGTCTCTGACATCAAAATCAGGCATTAGGTCATCTGGAAGCTGAGCACGGAAGAGACGGCGGTACTCATCATCTGAAATGTTGGAATTGCTTGAGTCCGTTCTGTCCAGTTTTGATTGTCCAACATCTTTCTCAACAGCAGAACCAGCATTGGACTTGCTAGTGTCCCAAGCATTCCCAGATACCGAATTGCTCACAGGCTTAAAAGATTTTGGAACAAATTCTGCTGCATGTGGATTCAAAGATGTGCGCCCTAATGCTGCCAAAGAACCTGAAGAAGTGCCACCTGAGCTGGATTTCTTCAAAGGAGAGAGTGCTGGAGAGCCTTGATTGCTCAGAAAACTATAAGCCTCTCCACCACCTCCAGGATTGCTCTGACCACTCGAAGAAATTGACAAACCCGACATGCTGCCAGCAAGACCTTCACTTACTCCAGACAAAGGCCCATTGCTTGATGACCCCATTCTGTACATGCCTGCAATTCCACCAGGCTCTAAATATTCCCATCTATTCAATCCCATTGTAAGAAGCTGCAAACTCCTCAATCCCAAACGTTTCTTACCTTGCTAGTGCATTCAAAGTACCAGAACCTCTTTCTTTTGCAACTCCTGTAGCTCTTGCAAGTGACTGAAGATCAAAACCAGTGACCACCACAAACTGCAGCAATCTGATCTCCAACTTGAAAGGTGAGAGTGATGATGATGCTCCAGTTGTGATTGTAGTCCTGCACCAGTGAATCAGAAGTGAATCTAACCTTCTTCCACACACCTTGACCTCACAATATCTGCCATGCAAGTTCCTCAGGGTGAGAGATTATGTCCAACTCAAAAGAAAGGTAGTAGTGTAAATGGGTAACAAAACCAAAGCAGGACATAGAGAAGAGAAGAAGATGAAATGGCTTTGGTTTGCAGCACCACCTCTACATGATTTGCAATGGGGATTTTTGAGAACAGAGATGAAAGCATCAGCAGTACACAGATTAAAAAACAAATACAGTCATCACAAGAACGGACTACGTGAAGAAATAAAGTCAAGAAACAGGATATAGGTCTATGAGACAAATATCTTGCACACCACAATTCATCAAGTTGTATCTCATAGTGGAGACATGCAGACAATTTTGCAAAAGCTACAACAGTGAATATCCAGGATACTCAATATGTCTGGGATGAGTGGCTCTAATACAAGTGAACAACAACAATAGAAGACATGGAGACATTTTCTGGCTCTTTGTGACCCTAATTAGCAACTTCCGCTCGAGCCTTCCAAATTTTTTATTGCTCTCAAAAAGACTGCAAGGGATCCAGCTTCAAAGAAATAGAGACAAACCTGCCATCAGAATTTCTTCCCAAATTCCTTCCAGGAGGGTTCAGAGCTCTAACACAGCATTTATTTTCTCCCAAATTCTACAGATGCAAGCTCCCTCAACCTCAGGACATCAATATAGAAGAAGGCATTCAATGCCATATACTACACATCCCAATTTGCCATATTCTTCTTATCAATCTGATGCTCTAAACAAAGACATGCGCATCATCAAAGATTCTTCGTAGCAGAAGCTACCTTACTACATCACTTCTCCATTCCCCTATCACACCATGTTGCATCCCTACATCATCATCATCTACTGAACCAGACAAACAAAAGCCCACTAAGTACTACTACTTACTACCAGCTTCTCCCTCTTCCAAGCATCATCATCATCATCATCATCAGTCAATTTTTTCAGTGGACAAACAAACAATCCACTTAACTTCTTCACGGTAACTCCTCCTAAACTCAATCTCTAGCCCTACACATAGTTCCTTTCATGTGCATGACAAAAAGATCCATATCAAAACAAGCTCTGGAAAACAGACATAATCCTACAAGCACATTTGTAACAGAAAACAAAACCACCGCCACCGCCGATCTTCTATCCTCCCATTCTCACCTACTCTCTATCTACGCTCTCTCTGCACGCCTTCTTTACCTCACCGTCGTCCTCCCACCTCTTCCCCACTAGCTACTACGACATCCGTCTTCCATTCCCCTAAGAAAAGCTTCCAAAAAGAGGCCATGCTCATGAAATTCCTTTCCTCCCACTCCCTCTTCACTAACTTTGCTCTCGCGTATCTCTTTTTTTCTCTCCCTGCTCCTTCTTCTTCCCTCGCTCGTACCTACCTCCACCTGACGCCTTCCCTTAGCCGTGCCATCATCATTCCCCCAAGCCCCTCAGCAGTAGTAACCTTTTTTTCCCAGTTACACACAGCCTTTTTTTTCCGACACGCACAGTTCTATATCACTTCCAACAGCCGCGCAACAACAATAAATGCAAAAGAAAAAACTTACCTTACCCTTCATTGAACAAAACAGACAGACAGACAGAAAACGAAAGTAGTGTTGGTTTGTTTGATTGTTTGTTCTCACCTCCTCGTCTTCCTTCTGTAAGCGGTGTGCCAAAAGAAAGAAAGAAAGAGCGGAAAAGAAAAACTTTGACCAAAGAAGAAGAAGAAGAAGCTCGGAGAACTAAAAACTAGCTCCTCGTCGGAGGAGAAGAAGGAGAGAAGAAGAAGAAGAAGAAGAAGAGAAATTCAGCAGTTTCACCTGCGGTGGAACGCCCGCCACCGCAGCAGCCGCTGCCTAAAGCACAATTGGCGATGGTGCGGTCGCCAACAACAGAAGAGGAGAGTAGCGATGGCCGGGTTGCTCTGCTGCGGCTATGGCGCATTTGACGAAAGCAGCAGCAGCAGCAGCGACAACGTCGAGAACGAACGCTAGAGAGAGAGAGAGAGACGAAGCGGGTGGGGGCAGACCGGGCCGGTGGGCCCGGCCCGTCCTTCCCTATTCTTCCGCGGGTGTTTATCTCTTGGTCTCAAAGGGGTATGCGGAGTCCCGAGTCTTCAGCGTTTTTTTTTAATTAATATTTTAAATTTTATTCATTTATTTATTTAGAATTTTAAATTTTTAACCAGTTGGTTTTTTCTTTTTCTTTTTTTCAAATTGGCTAATAATATTTATTTTGTTTTCTTGGTTTTCCTAGTCTAGTCGCCAGATTTTATTTTTAATTCTTTTTCTTTTTTGAAAAATCCCGAAAT
>Ga0209208_10013662_pt1 | contig 10102 bp, 5 predicted proteins | sample S1TSphfallax_3_FD_187694 | JGI IMG/M metagenome (GOLD analysis project Ga0209208, IMG submission 187694) | Host-associated microbial communities from peat moss isolated from Minnesota, USA - S1T2_Fd - Sphagnum fallax MG (SPAdes) (version 2) | ecosystem: Host-associated > Plants > Peat moss >... | reverse complement strand
AATATCCAAATGCCCAACCAATCAATTCCACAACTTGGATTAGATTTGAGTGGAAAATGTTTGTTCATCTTCCACATTGCCAACGACTTGAACAATGACTAATTCAACATGTTTCATGAAATCAAAAAAAATGAATAAAGTGAAAGCACGCTAAAATATACAAAAGCAGTTGATGAATTAAAGTTGAGTTTAAAAAATGAAACAATTAATGACATAAATACAAGAAAGTAAATTCAAAATATATTCAAGCTTCATTATGAAATCATTGTTCTTTACATCGAGTTTAATACAAATTAATTACAAAATTTGAAAAACTTTTGAATAATAAAAGTAAGAATAAGTGCTTTTGAAATTAACTAGTCAAAATGGCATTCAAAAGTACTTTTTCATTAGAAAAGTAATAAAATAAATATGTATTAAGTTAAAATACAAAGATCATTGTATATTCAAGCAAGGAATTGAAAAAACCTACATTTTTTCCATTTTAAAACATACTTCACACATACTTGAAACAAATGGTACTTTATGAAAAGGAAACTTCTAAAGCTACTTGCATTTAAAAAAACCTATTTTCAACCTACTTTACAATGCAAAATTTGAAAATTAATGCCCAATAATGAAGAAATATCTTGTTGTTTAGCATTCATGTAAAAAAATTGAATGTGTGATATCTTTATGTTGAATTTCATTACTATCAACTTAACAAGTAAATTGCACATTTAAATTGTTTATATATTTTATCTTATTTTGACCCAACAACCAATAAATTATTTTGGACAAGTTAATGCCACAATTTGATCATTCAATTTTCATCCATAGGTTTTATCATGGCCTTAATATAATTTCCATAGTTAGGTTGACAAAAGAAATATGTAAATTTAAAAATTGCTTCAAAAGTGGGGCATAAACCTAGTTGCCACCATTATCAACTTTATTAGATGTACAATAATGATTTTTGATCAAAGTCAAATGGTTTACAAATGTGGATTCACAATTTGGTTGTAACCACTATTATGGGCAAATAATCCCAAGAACATGCATTAGGATATTTATCTTGGACATGATATGGAAACCTTTTGTCCAATTCAAGCACCAAGAAATCACATGCAAAGGTGCATTGGACTTTCACAACTTTGATTGTTTTATCAAAACCTCTTGAATAATTGCATGAGGGTCGCTAATTAAGGAGCTAATAAAGTCAACCATGTGGTATTGTCCAATTATGTTGAAAGCCATGTGTTATGTGCCATCATTTAGGTCAATCATCCAACTTTGGTTAATTTTACAAGATTGATTTGCAACAATATTTGTGAATTCGAAAAAGTCTTCAAACTGAAGTGAAATGTTGGATCAATGTACATTAAATATATAAATCAAATTGGTAGAGTTTTAGGATAAAAATGTAATCACACATGAAAACATCCTTGGCTTGCACAAACTTCATCAAACCATGGACAAATTCCAACATAGACAAAACACATGGCAAGCCCAAGATTATACTAACATCACACATATTCACCAAATTGGTCTTGGTTACCTCCATAAACCCATTATCAACTGCTACTTTTGTAATTGTCATTCCAAAAGTTCACTTTTAATACTTTAATTTCCACAATTTAAATAAATTTTGTAAAATCTAGATGACATTTTGGGGAGCTAAAAAATTACCATATCTTGGTTGAAGAAAATCTTCCAATTTGGAAACCATCAACATGAAAGACAAAGTTTACATTGCAAGGTTTGTTTTATGAACCACACCATGGATCTCAATGAAATAAAATGTTTGGTGTGGCTTCACTAAAATGACAACACTAGATCTAACCCCTTGAACGTGGAAACACCATCCACTCCTGTACACACAACATGTTGAGCAATTTGGTCATCAACCAAACTGTTATAAATAGTGAAAGTTTACATGATGACATTTTTTTATGTTAATAATAGTTCAACCTTCAACTAGATGCTTGAGTGTGAACAAATAGGCACGTATTTCCAACCTATCACTGCCTAACAATGAACTAAGATCAAACTTTAGTTATTGACCATATTCAAATTTTTTAGTTGAAATTGAAAGAAAGTTTGAAGCCAAAACTATTTCTTTAGTGGCATTTAACACCACACAATGTAAGCTTTCAACAAATTTTTAACCTACACTGTCATTCCAATGCTTGGATGGGTAATTAAACATTTTGAGAAAGGCAAATAATGATTGCATTTGCTCATATTTAGTAATGGTTCTACCTTGCAAAAAACAAATGAAAAATGAATGTAAACATTACTACCAAAGTGGGGTGTAATTTACTAGTTTAAATCACTATGGGACCTTAAAAGTGAAATAACTTCATTGCATTTTACTGATTTCACCCTGATGAAAGTTATTTCACTATAATATCACATGTAGACATCATGTTTCATTACTAATTAATATAATTCACTATTACAATTTACTATAGTAAATAGGTTTATTTATATGTTTTAAAAAATATTTTATCTATGCTATTTTATGATATACCCTATATTATTTTAAGATACTTTAATTATGTTATTATAGGCCATTATAAATTATTATACCCTAAATTATTATATTTTACTTTATCTTAAGGTATCTTAATTAGTTTATTATAAACATTTAAGTTATTCTAAATTAAATAATTCGATTAACTTTAAGCTATACCTTAGGTTATTTTATTTTAAATTAATATATGTCATTTCAAGTTATACTTTAAGTTATTCAAGGTCATTCTACTTTATATTATTATAAATTATTTTATCCGAGGTATAATAACTTAAAATAGAAAATAATAACTTATGAAAATAATTTTAAATACCTTATAATATAATAACTACCAATAGCCTATGATATTATAACATAGATTATCAAACAATAATTTATAATCCAATAACCATTAATAATCATTAATAAAATATCCATCAATAACCACTAATAAAATGACCACCAATGGCTCACAACAAAATAATCACCAATAGCCATTAATATAATAGCCACAAATAGGCACAAATATAATACCAATTAATAATTACCAATATCCATCAATAGAATAGCCGCCAATAACCGTTAATATAATAACCATTAATAAACACCAATATCCACCAATAAAATGTCCATTAATAACCATTAATAAAGTAGCCATTAATAATCATTAATAGAATAACCACCAATGGCCATTAATAAAATAAACACCAATGGCCATTAATAGAATAACCACCAATAACCATTAATAGAATAACCACCCAATGGCCATAACCATTAATCGCCATTAATAAAATAACCCCAATAGCCATAAATAGAATAACCACTAATAGCCATTAATAAAATAACCACCAATAGCCATTAATAGAATAACCATGAATAGCCATAAATAGAATAACCACTAATAGCCATTAATAGAATAACCACGAATAGCCATAAATAGAATAACCACTAATAGCCATTAATAGAATAACCACTAATAGCCATTAATAGAATAACCACCAATGGCCATTAATAGAATAACCACCAATGGCCATTAATATAATAACCACCAATCGCCATTAATAGAATAACCACCAATAGCCATAAATAGAATAACCACTAATAGCCATTAATAGAATAACCACTAATAACCATTAATAGAATAACCACCAATGGCCATTAATATAATAACCACCAATCGCCATTAATAGAATAACCACCAATAGCCATAAATAGAATAACCACTAATAGCCATTAATAGAATAACCACCAATGGCCATTAATAGAATAACCACCAATGGCCATTAATAGAATAACCACCAATAGCCATAAATAGAATAACCACCAATAGCCATTAATAGAATAACCACGAATAGCCATAAATAGAATAACCACTAATAGCCATTAATAGAATAACCATTAATAGCCATTAATAGAATAACCACCAATGGCCATTAATAGAATAACCACCAATAGCCATAAATAGAATAACCACCAATAGCCATTAATAGAATAACCACCAATAGCCATCAATAAAATAACCACCAATAGCCATCAATAAAATAATCACTAATAGCCATTAATAGAATACCCACTAACACCCACCAATAAAATAACCATGAATAACCACTAATATAATAACCATGAATAGCCACTAATATAATAACCATGAATAACCACTAATATAATAACCATGAATAGCCATTAATAGAATAACTATTAATGGCCATTAATAAAATAATCACCAAAAAACATTAATAGCCACAAATACAATATGTACCAATAGCCATTAATAACCATCAACAACATTAATAAAAGAACAACTAATAGCCATATATTAAATTTGTTTAGGATTGCCAAAAATAATCCAGGGTGAAATAATTAATAATAGACCAAAAGTAACCTAAGGTGAAATAACAAAAAATAACCAAAAGTAATTAAAAATAGCCATAAATAGCTGTAAGTAATGTATAATGAAATGATTTAAATTAATAAAAAATATCATATAATAATTGAAAGTAGCTTAACATAAATAATATTATTACATTAACAAAAAAAAATCCATTTATTAAACTCTTTTTTTCAAAAGAATGGTCATTTAAATGTTATTAAATAATGATATTCAACTTTTTTTTTGTTCAAATGATTTTAAACTTTCAAAAGAAAATAAATGTGATTATGTAACATTATTGAATTTTTAAAAAAAGTAAATCCGAATCATTTCATTTAAACAAAATTTCAATAAGATATGAATTTTCAAAGTTTATGTTTTTGTAATGTTTAAAATGAAGTATTTGGTAAATAGATAATAATGTAACATATTATCATAACAAGTGGGGTGGCTTGATGGTAAGGGTGTTTGCTTCCATTCCAAAGGTCAAGGGTTCAAACCTCATGGGTGGTGTTGTGTGTGGTCAATAATGGTATGTTGATCGAATATTTTTTTATCAAATTCTTAGAATAGGTGTTTAGGTTGATTATGTGGCCTATCTACCTAGCTAGGCTAGGTTTTTAACTTAGCGTAGATAGTGACACGTGTTAATAAATAGTAGGATTTAAAATCATGAAATTATTAATAATATTATATATTAAATAATTAAAATTTAACTGATTTCCATATCAGTTAATTAATTAACTAGCAAGTGAATGGTTTGATAAATTTGTATTTCACTTGAAAGTAACCTTGTTTCATTAGATACTAGTGAAACAAATCATTGTCCATAACAACCAATCCCTGTTCATTAAGGGGTTAAACAATTTCACTAGGTAAAAATGTCCAAATTCATTCAAAATCTAATGAAACCTGTAATGAATTAGGATGTTTTTCCTAGTAGTGAAATTGAACCAATTTTTTTCTTCCTTTTTACCACACAGCTACAACTACTTATTGCAAAACAAAACCCCATCCTCTTTGTACATGCAAATGTTCATTTAACATGTGAATTTGTTTTGAAATAATAATATTCCCTTATTGTTACACCTATAATAGTAGTAACAACCTTCCTTTTGTTAGCATGCTTTCACAACAAGTCCCATTTTAACACCAAAAGCCTATCCAAATTTTACCCATGACAACTTTGGAACCCAACTTTGGAAGCACAAATTCATTTCATACATTTTTTCTATTTTACTAACCTTTAGGTCTACTACAACTTGAGCTAGATCAAATAACACACAATCACTATTGCTCATAAGGTTTTGGCTAAAACTAACATCAAATGCAAAAACAAAGGGACATGATTTTTTTAAAAAAAAATTTATGCTTAAAGTCCTTTAAAATAACGATTAAAACCATGATGAACAAAATCCAAATCTCAAGGTTCACAACAAATCAATTAGGCAACAACAAATTGACAACACTCACTACTAAAATTCTTGGTTTTTCAAATGGTCCAAGTTGATTGATTAGTCTTTCTTGATTAATGAACATGTACATTTTGATTAGAGGCCAGGGGTTTGAATGACATGTGTACCTTTTGACTAGGCAACATGGTTGAAATGACTTATTTGACTATTTGTTAATTTGGACATTTAGTCAAATTGAACATAAAATTGACAACATTGGTCAAAATGGCCAATGGTGTTACTATATACATACCTACCTACCCACGCACTAACCTATTACAACATACCTACCTACCTACTTATTGCAACATACCTACTTACCTACCTACCCATTGACCAACCTATTATAACCAACCAACCTATCGACCTACCTAGGTGCAGTCATAATCCAACGAGCCAAAAAAGGTGTTGGATTGCAAAAAAAAATAGTCAAAATTGGATAAATATTTGTGTTTTGCCATTTAAAGCCATGGCAATCATGGCAAATTATTGTTTTTTCATTTGGGCATGTTGAAATTACATAAGTTTTTAAAAGTGTGGTATAATCCTAAAAATCAACATAGGTTAAATGCTATTAATGGGGTATGATGATTGGATTTATATATGAATGGAAAAAGGGCACTTTAAATCGGGAATAACTCAAAGAACTATGAACCAAAAGACATATGAATGTCAAGGAATTCAAACAAAAAGTCCATTTGATGAAATTTTGAGTTTAAATTTAGGACCTCTAAAATTAAACAACAATGCATCGAACAAAAGTCAATTTTGCAAAGGACTATCTAGAGGATTCGTAATAAAACACATTTGATGAAAAAAATTTCAAGAGGATAAAAACCTATTAACCAAATTAAAAAAAACACTCATACCTTAAAGTATGTGGAATTGTAAAACTTAAAAAATTCAAAAACAATTCCAAAATTGATCAAAATTTTTAAAATTTCAAAAGTTTTTTGCCATACATAAATGGGGTAAAATGTACAAGATGTATTAGGAAAATATATAGTTTATTATACAAGAAAACATAAAAATGTAAAAAAAAAAAAAAAGGTTATGATTTGAAATTATTATCATTTTTAAAGACGAAACACCATTTACAAGGAATTAAGACATTTTCAGAAATTCATATTTATTCAAAAATGATGAAAAAAAAACATGTCATGTACATGGACAACTATAAGCATTTATTATAACAAGTTGTAAAGAAAAATTGTTCCAAAATTCATTCATATGAAAAAAAATTGGGAAAAAAACATAAAGTCCTTTTTTACAATAATCTCGTTGGCTCATTGTATCCCATTTGCACACACCTACTACAACATACCTACTTACCTAAGCATCCATTGTCCTACCTATTATAACCAACCAACCTGCCTACCCACCCATGTATTTACTTATTACAACCTACCTACCTACCTACCCACCCACTCGCCTACTACAACCTACCTACCTATCTAGCCACCCACCTACCTATGTACCTCATAGTCTTGTAATGATGTGTCAAAATAAACATGTGAAATAAATTTCTAGACCAAATTCAAATACCTTTTGATGGTGTAGTCCATTGGTTAAGGACTTGGTTTATTATTGGGGAGGTCAAAGGTTCAATTCTTAATAGTTACAACCTATGTACATGTTTAAAGGGCTAACCTAGGCTAGGTTAAGTTAAATAGGTTATATTATGTCAAGTGAAGTATGTAGGGTGTTTAAAGGGCTAACCTAGGCTAGGTTAAGTTAAATAGGTTATATTATGTCAAGTGAAGTATGTAGGGTATGGTAGGCTACCACCTACCTACCTATTGGCCTGTAAAAAATATTTTTCATAATAAATTAAAAAAATTATTTAAAAAATTTGACCAGTCAAGATGGTCCACTACTCACTAGTCAAAATGACCAGTCAAATGTCACATTGGACATGTTAAAATTGACTTGTCCAAAATGATAGGGGTTCTTTTTGGCCCTTGTCCAAATTTGGTTTTTGTTATCAAAATTTCTGGTTTTACAAACCAAGAATTCTAGTTTAGTTGAATATTCATTTTTTTTTTCAATTTTTCACTTTGACTTTCCAATCATAAATTTCTTTAAAAATAGATATAATAGAAATTTAAAAATCAATAATTCCACATATTATTGTAAATAGGTACCTATGTATTTAGGTTGATACTAGTAAGTAAGTAGTTTAAATGTTGTTAAACTAGTGAGGAAGTCAATTGTGATGATTTATTGTGATGATTTAAAGTAGGTACTAATTTCGAATAAATAATTTGTTACTGGATTTGGAAACAGGAGGTGCTCATGGAAAAATGAACACAAGAGCCCTAAATTTCGAAATTTAAAAAATTAAGTTTTTTGAAACTTTCAGCAGGGCAGCTTGCAAAGTTTTTGAAATTTGAAATTTTATTATTATTATTTTAGTTATGGCCAAATGGTAAAGGTACTATGATATACTTATACACATACAAGTTGTAATCGACTTTGGAATTTATTTATTTATTGAAAATGCATCCGGTCAATTCAAATGGAATGGAGTTTTGAATTGAAAGTATTTTATTGCTTGTGAGAAATATTCCCACCAAACATAATGGCCTGTGCATTCAATAGATCGATAAGAATGTATTGAATAGATTGATAACCCACGGTTAGGAAGTTGATCCCAAAAAGACGCCCCAAAAAACGCTGTGTGAATGGTGTCTGCCGCCACCGTCATCGCTAGCTCCGCCACGTCTTGTACCCTAATCAAAATCCCGCGCGCTGCACGACGATCCCCGCGCGCTCGCTCGTTCACGTAAGTATTCGGTGCATCCGCGCAAGCACAACTCCTCGACTGCGAGCAAGGAGCGTCGCGAGGAAGCTCTCATCAGTAATACTATTCTTCTTATCGTGCGGGATCGATGCTGCTGCAGCTTGGTCTGTAATTCTTTCCAGCTTCGCATTCAAACTAAATTGGTGCATTTTTGGTGCCAGATTCGCTGCAGACCACCATGTCCATCATCGGGGCACACTAGTGACCTCGAGCTTTTTCTATGTGCAACGGACACGGCTGGGTCGAGACGTTGATCCGTATACATGAGGTTCTGAAAACTGTAATGACAGCTTTCCTCTGCGTGGACTAGCTTTTTGTCAAAAGAAATGTCGGGCGTCGTCGTGAACTCGTGAGCTTTTTGTAGGTACTGTACTTCTCGATTCCTGGTTCCGTTCTTCTTGTATTATATTATCTGCTCGACTATCTTATTCCCGTGCTTAGAAGGTAGTATGATCTTCCTCCCGACTTGTGTCGCCTTTGATAATTCGCATTTGGTTGTTTACTGGTGACTTTGCAACGTGATCAGGACGTGCAGGAAATTTTGTTCAATGTAGAGAATGTTGGACATTGCGGTGGGTATCTGTGGTACTTCTGTGCAGTTTTTGTGAACCATCGAGGGCGCCAGTGGCGGTTGGGAGAGAGACCTGGACATATAGAGGGGTGACAACGTGCGGCGATGGAACTTGGTACGCCTCCGAAATATGGAACTGAGGCTACGCACTGACTGCGCATCACGCCGCGATGGATGTGCATGTGTTCGGCAATAGAAACGTAAACGGACAACGGCGCAGCAACTTTCTCCTTCTCCTTTTCCGAGCTCTCTCGTTTTGCTTTTCACTGGCAGCCGTTGTCGTCATGGGGACCAACAAACATGACGTGCGAGGGACGCTCTCAAAAGTCGCTTGGTACGACTATGATCCATATCGGTGAGTGTACGCAACTTCCCGCACAATATGAGCTTGATCAATGCAGTGCAGTTGAGGTACTCTCTTCTTCTTCCAGACACAAAAAGCACAGCGCAGATTTGTCGAAGTTCTCTCTTCAAGATCCACAACAAACACTGCAGATTTTCCGAAGTTCTTTCTTAAGATCTACATCAAACACTGCAGATTTGTCGAAGTTCCTTCTCTCTTCAAGATCCACAACAAACACTGTAGATTTGTCGAAGTTCTTCTCTCTTCAAGCTCCACAACAAACACTGCAAATTTGTCGAAGTTCCTTCTCTCTTCAAGATCCACAACAAATACTGTAGATTTGTCGGAGTTCTTCTCTCTTCAAGCTCCACCACAAACAATGCAAATTTGTCGAAGTTCCCTCTCTCTTCAAGATCCACAACAAACACTGCATATTAGACGATTCTTCGGAACTGGTTCAGGAACGTCTAGTACTGAGTCTGGCAATATCGCAGCAACTCAGGATGGCTGCAATAAGATACCTCGTACATGCATGCATCGGATAGATCAGTTTGTATCTCCACCTCG
>Ga0209208_10013661_pt1 | contig 10103 bp, 8 predicted proteins | sample S1TSphfallax_3_FD_187694 | JGI IMG/M metagenome (GOLD analysis project Ga0209208, IMG submission 187694) | Host-associated microbial communities from peat moss isolated from Minnesota, USA - S1T2_Fd - Sphagnum fallax MG (SPAdes) (version 2) | ecosystem: Host-associated > Plants > Peat moss >... | reverse complement strand
CCAAGAATTTCCCAAATTTTATGTTTAAAAAAATGAAAAAATACTGTTCATCTTGGTAGGAGTGTTTAAAAAAAAAAAAATTAAAATTAAAAAATAAAAAATTTGCATTGATATTTTGTTCTAAAAAATCCAACTGTTCATTGCAGCTGTGGCACGTGAAATGCACAGTTGTTAGAATGAGTCAGCACCAGCACATTTGTTAGGACGAGTCAGCAGCACATGTTGTTCGGAAAAGTGTTGGGAAGTTACTTGACCTTTTTTGCCATTTTATTTATTTAATTAAAAAAAAATTGGACTTACTTGACTAAACCCTAAACCGTAATAACCTCCGGTTCTGGACGTTTGAAAAAAAAATCCCCAAATCTAAGAACCGTCAGTTCTGGTGAAATTTCGGTTTCTTTCCCAACCGAAAGAAACCTCCGGTTCCTGTTATTTCAGCGCCCTTGAAAGAACCGACGGTTTTCACTAAACAACTGGCGAAGACACCCACGGTTTCATAGCAGGCTATTTGGCCGGTTCTTAGATGTTTTGAGAACCTCGGTTATGAATCAGAAACTGGTTCTTTTGATTTTTGAGAACCGTGGGGGGATATATATATATATATATATGTGAGATAACCGCCATGAGAACCTTCAGTCCCTTGGTGCCCAATTTCTAATAACCGCCCCCGACATCCAGCACGTATACTAGGACCCAGTCAGCAAAAGGAATAGTAACGTTTTTCATTTTGAAAGATGGAAATCTGCTGCCTTTGCAGATGAAAGCAGATTTCATCCATCGTATCTGGCCCACGTATCACTCTACTTGCAGGCTAGTCCCACATGCATCTGTCGTACACATCCCTATATACGTCGGTAGCTGTCCTATACACAACGGTCGGCGACCAATGAGCTGCCAATTTACCAACGGACCAATATCCCGGCTACGGACCGGCGACTTGTTCAAACTGGTAACCAGTGGTCCCACCCCGCCCCTTTCTAACCACCGTCCAACGGACAGTCCTCGGATATGCGCCATCGCCTGCCATTGGTCCACGTCACTGGATCCATGTGTACCCACCGTCACTTCTGTTGTACAGAGATGGGGATAAAGCCCGCGCTGGCAGATGCTTTTCATCGACGGTTCTGGTGTCTCCGATCTTTGGATCGTATGGTCAGCAGTGGGACGTGGCTGGTTGACGTGGGTCCTCTTGTTGATTTGGCGTCGTCTTCTTCGCTCTCTTATAGCGCTCCGTTGCGTCTCGTCTCTTCAGCAATTCCAATTCTCGTGTCTTGATCGCTGTGATTTTGTTTTCCCCCTTTTTTTTTGTTGTTGCCGATCTCGAGCTCCCCCGTTAGTGCGAAACTGAGGAGAAGATTGTAGAGCTTCGCTTGCGTCTAGTACTTGTGGTGTTGTTTTTGGGGGAGTCTCTGTGTTTTTTTTTTCGCTCCTCTCCGTTGTAGTGTGTGAAGGCAAAATGGCGGATGAGCAGCAGAATGTGCCTGAGCTTGATCAGCATCTGAAGAATTTGGAAATTAACGACGGGCAGCCAAAGCTCGGGACTGATGAATCGGCCGGCGATGAAGTGGACGTGAAACCCGAGCACAAAGTGCACAGCGATGACGAGCCTCTGCCGCCTCCAGCTACGCAGACTGATGAGGCTGGTGATGGTGAGAATCAGACTGCAGCACCTGGGGACGATGCAGAACCCGCCTTCGAAGATGCGTCTGCGACTGATGATTCTACTACAGAACCCACAACCCCGCCGGCAGACACAAGTAAGAAGCCTCCTAGAGATCCATCTTCCATTCTAGAGCTCTGACTGTTTTGTTGGTCTTGAGGTCGCTGCAAACTTGTGAAAAATCCTAATGGTCAATCGATCTTATGTGTTGTAATTTTTGCTGCTGCAGCGGAAGAGCCTCCGCATAAGAAGGAGGGATTTTTCGCTAAGCTCAAGGAGAAAGTCACCTTCCATCATCATCCCAAGCCGGCTGAGGACGAAGCAGTCGCGGTTTGAGGAGCATCGATGCTGCATCTGCAACTCCGAAGAAGGGATCTGTCCTCACCAAGATCAAGACCGAGAAGCTTAGCAGTGAACAGAACTCTAGAGCCTTTAACTCCATGTCCTCTAAACTTTGTGGAGTGATCATAAACTAAATTCCAAGGATAATACCTCGGGTCGACTTCTTCCCAGCTACAAGTTCTATTTTTTCCCTATCTTAAAAAGTGATGATGTCCAGACCACATCGATCTGCAGATTCAGATCTGATAATCTTGTCTGACTTTTTCTTCCAAAAATTTGCAGGCAGAAAAGGGGGGAAAAACACAATAATTACAGATTCTGTGTTTTTATCATCTGCAAAGCCACCCATGAGCAATGTGCAAATGTCTGTCTAGGCACTTGGTTTGTAAAGTAGACACATGAGTCTATTAAATCTTGTAATAAAATGATCTAGAATGTGCCATTTCTACATGAGCATTTGTGAAATGTGACGTCCTTATTCTAAGTTAGTTTGTGCTTTGCAAGCAGCCACACTAAAAAACAACATGGTTGATGAAATCCAAGTTGAGGAATCTAAGCAGAGCTTGTGATTGATATAACCCTTTGATCTCAAATTGTGTATCCTTGAATGAGTCTTCACAGATCTATTTAGTACACACTTGCATTTGATTCCTCTTTTGTCAAGCTATCTACAAATTGTGAGCCCATTACAATCACAGATTCTGTGCAAAAGCTGAACAGTGAACTTCAATACTTGTAAGCTTTGAAAACTTCCACGTTATGTACTGTGTCCTGATAAGCTGTAACATTGGGTTGTGAAAGATTGTGGACAGATCCATGTGATGCAACAACAAGAAAAGGTGGCTATGCTTAATTCAGCAAGCTTAATTAGCAATCTGCTTAATTGGCCCGCTGAAACTAGTATTCTTTTAGGATGTTTTCTTATTGATTGTGCTGTTGCTGCAAATATGGTATGCTGAAGTGACTTCAATTCTGACAGTTGAGATGGCAAGAGCTTCAGAGGCAAATTAGCCTTTGGTAAGTTGGTAAGGAATCTGCTGGATTAAATGGGGAGGAGAAAGCATTCATCACACAGCTCCGCACTAATGGAGAGGAATTTATGGCTGAAGACTTCTCACTGAGCACAATTTCTTCTTTCAACATAGCTGATGTCAGATGTAATTTACACAAGAAGTGCAATCAGTGTTTTCTCTCATTTTCCCATGTGCCTCAAGAACTCTTCATTCAAAATTGTTTGGAAGAGGATAGCAACTAGGATGTCCTCTTCTTGCCCCAAAGAAATGCTTGAGAACCTCAAAAGTTTTTGTGAGAAATTCTTGAAGATGATTTGTGAATGAATATAGGTTCATTCATATAGTATGATTCAAGACTGAAGGGACATGTCTCATACTAAGGACTTGACGAGGTGTGTCACCAAAGGGTTCTACCAATTGTATATATATTTGTCCCATGCAAGATAAAGGAAGAGATTTTCTTCTTACAAAGAAACTCCTACTTCATTGTTGTTCTTGAATGTCTCTAATGCCCAAAACTTTACATGGTATCAAAGCTTGGTTACAACACTAGTTGAAGTGCATAGAATAACGAAAACATAGAGTTCATGCTCTATGTCTTTTTGAAGGGTGTGATCTCACAATCAAAAAAAGATGGCTACTCTTGTTGGTGTTGGTGGCTTTGGTGTTGCAAGAGGTGGAAGCCAAGCCTCTATAGTCAATCCAAATAGTGACAGTAGGCCAATAACAATTGAAAAGATGAATGGAATGAACTTCTCAATTTGGAAATAAAATTAAAGCTTATTCTAGTGAGGAATGGCTTATTGAATGTGGTCAATGGAATTGAAATTAACCCAAGACCAACAGATGCTACATGTCATCAAGTATGGTTGCAGAAAGACTCAATTGCCAAATCATATATTATTTTGAATTTGGGTGACAATCAAGTTGAGGTAATGAAGCTTCGTAAGACTTTTAACAAAATATGAAATAAATTGATTATAGTATATGGACATATTAATAGGCCAAGCATTCTCATGGCAAAGAGGAAATTTATGACTCTCACCATGCAAGAAGGTGAAGATGTCATGACTTAAAAAAATTTCAAGCCTTTATGAACAAGTAGACGGAGGTTGGAATTAAAGTAGAGGATGACGATGCAATTAGTCAAATCCTTCATGGTTTGCCTTCCTACAAGACCTTCATTTCCATAATTGGAATCCAATTGGAATTGACATTGTCAATATTATTTGGCAAACTCCAATGAGAACAAATTATGAATGAATGGTTTAACCAAAGAGATAAGGATTTTGCAACTTTCTATTCAAGAAATCAAAGTAATGGTGCATTCACAATTGATGTTAAATCAATGTTAAATGAAAATCTAAATGGTTTAATGTTAAGCGAATGTTAGCATGACATAAAATTTTCATGATATTAGGTTTAAGTCCTAAACAATTAGCTTGGTGTTAGGGGATTCAACACTAGAGTCCCTAGCACCAAGTGTGAACACACCTTGAAAAAGACCAGAAACAAAAATGAAATAAGTAGAAGAAAAATACAATCAAGCCCGATATGCTAATCTTGATGGGACATTATCAACACAATTTCAACCAAAATGTAAAAGGGATTGCTTTCATTGTGGTATACTTGGATAATGCATAAAAGATTGCAAAAAGAATGCAAAGGAGATTGTAAAAAAAATTTAAATCAAGTAAATAATGCCACAGTGTCAAAGATAATGAAATATTCCCAAAGTTTCAAATGTTTTCAACAATACAAGGGAAAGCAAAAGATTTCCATATATGTTTGCTAGATTCTAGTTGTACAAAACACATGACTTTTCACAAGGAGTGGTTTCACAATCTTGAACCCTTACCTTCTCTTGAAGACATTTACCTAAGTCATGGCAAGAGTCAACAAACAAAAGGGATGGGATCAATTTCCCTCTTTCTGGAATTATGACATAAATTGGATGTACACAATGTATTTTATGTTCATGGATTGATTCAAAGCTTGATGTCATTAGGAAAAATTGTAACATTAGGAATGAAACTAAAATTTGAAGATGATGTATGCTAGATTTCTACAAAAGATGTGAAAAAAAATTGTGAATATACAATTAAGAAAAAAAGGGAACTTGTACCAAATTGGAGTTGGAATAGTGGTAGAAACGTGTGTTTATTGCCCCAAGTTAATGGACATGCATGTGGAACTAAATTTTTCTTTCCATGTTTTAAGACCTTATTGCCTTGCTTGTGGGGTATCTAGAAGTCATGTGAATTATAACCACTTTCCACATTTCCAAGAAGCTAGAATGGTCTTGTGAGACTAAAGAAGAATTATTATGGAATTTTGTTAAAGGATTATTTCCCAATGTATGTATCTAAGCTTCCCAAAAAATGGAAAGCTTGAGTTGTTTTATAGTTATATTTGTTGGATTAAATGATTACAAGGGCGGAAACTGTTGTTCTATTGATATTGGGTTCATTTTTGTGCAAAAAAACCTCATAAGTTCATATGATGTTGCTTTGGATTTTAGGTTTATATTACAAGTTTAGACAAGAGTATCTAAAACATAAATTTAGCTTGTCCCATTAAATAATGTGGTTGTTGGGGGGAATCATGACATAAATACTCTCATTTGGGTGTAATGCATAAGCCAAAAAATCTAATGTTGCCACTATTGGTCATGTCGCAATTGAAGCAATTGTATTTCCTTTTTATTACACACACCACTGGAGGAGCTCTTACTAGTGGGAATTCCTTTAAAGTATTTATTGATGGAGAGCTTGTTGCAAGTGACAAATTGAAGTAAGCCTTTTGTTTTTCCTTGTTGCCAAAGTTCCCATATTGTCTAAAATTAAATGTGTTACCTATGCAGCTTGTTGTCTAATGATTGAAAATATATTATCTACATATATTTCCCTTTGAAAAGTGGTGAAACTAAAAAATATTTTACATCTAAATTGAATCTACTACTAACACCATAGTTGAATTTTGAGTATTTGAACCAAGATAAAGTGTGGTATTTGTTTTTAAAATTTAAGGTTTGTTGGTAGCCAAGTTTACAAATATGGAATCGTGTGATGTGGATCCAAATCCATCAGCATTTGCAAATGTGACAAGTGGATTTTTAGATCCAACATGTGACAAGCTAGCACTTATTTACATTCTGCTCCTAAACTTGCACAAGGATGGCCTCACATTGATGAAAAGCTTTGTCCCCAAGTTGTGAAAAGTCACCAATAGAACATGTTGTGTTGCATGAAGTTTCAAAATGTTAAATATGAGATCTTACTACCCTATGCAGTCTTGTTTTCTATTATGTTATAATTATTCCTTTGAGTAATTATTGTTCTCTTGTTGGTCATCATATTAATGATAGGCCATGCTCCTTCATTCTAATTACTTATAGTGAACTCTTTATATTTGTTTTATTTCCCTTAAGAAATAACAACACCAAGTCTTTGAAATCTTAAAAGACAATCATTTTAGCAACATGTGCCTTACAAATAGTAGGTATCTTTTTCTAACATTGTCTTTATGTCCAATGACAAGCCTACCCTTTGTGTTTCTACTAGTCCTCTCTCCATGTGTTTGTGATGTGTGAGGGACTAGTTTCAAGGCTAAGAAGTTTTCCAAGCTTAGGACCTAATGTATTAGTGATGTTTTTGGAAAAATGTCTACTAGAAACAAGAAATGCTAAAGCTCTATACTAAAGGTTGCCATCTACACAATTGGAGTCTTTGTCTAAAGGAACTAGAATTCACTATCATGGATGTATGTTTTTCTTCCTTTTGTATTTCTTTTTGGCATGCAAAAGACCATTTTCATCTATGTTCTTTTGTTGATATTGACATTGTAAACTTCACAAATCTTAATTCCACTATTGAACCCTTTTTACTTTTTTTTCCATAACTTCAATGTGATTATTATTTGGCATTCTCATCCTTATTACTTTTCCTAATTGGCCTTTAAAAGGTGGACATGGACATCTTAGGTGTTGTGTTGTTTGAGCTATGGTACCAATTTAATAATAGCATGGAGCATGTTATATTGCTAAATGAGTTGAAGCAAAATACTACAATGCTGGACAATCTGTTTCATTTTTCCTAAAATAGTTTGGGTTTGTTCAAAGTCATGTCGGTTCCACAAATATGTTTCTAACTTATGAATTATAGAAGATTGATGACCTTGCTAAGAATTGAGACCTTCAAGAATTTTTTTCTTTAACAATATTCTTACTTGAGACTTGGACAAGGAATCTTCTTGATCAATATAGAGGATGTTGAACTTTTCCATTAGCACTTTTTAATGTCCAAGGCATGGATCTACCCCTAGTCTTTCAACAAACTTGTCTTTTTGTGTTTTCCATACACTAACATATGCATTTGCCTCTAAAGATGTGTTGAATACTAGAGGAGAAAAGAAATCCTTGCAACCTAAAAAGTCCAAGATGTTATGTTGTGCTTTAGAAGGGTATATTATTCTCTTTGTGATTTTTTCAGTTGATCTATAATCATACCTACTTTGCAAACTTTGAAATATTGATTTGTAGTCTATAGTATAGTGCTTGTTGGTTTTGAATTATTTTAAGCCATGGGTGAAAATTTTGTATATGAATGCTTTCTTATTATTTAATAATACATGTATAATGCATTGTTTCTTGCTTAACTTTAATTTTTTTTAAAAAATATTGAATCTCTTCCTCTTATATTTGCCATTCACTATGTGGTTCAACTACCTAGAGTTTTAATCGTTTTTTAAAAATAAAAATAAAAACTTTCATTTCTATTGGTGCCTAGTAGAATTTGGAATCAAAGAGATTTAGAGAGTTTCAAATGTTACTTTAAATTTTGGTCAAAATCCTTTAAATCTTTCACTTATTCATATAAAATTTATATATGGGTGAATCAAATGGATGTAATTTGTTGAATCCAACAATGCAAGTGTGACCAAAAGAAGGACATTACAAGTAGATTTGGTAGAGGCATGGATCATATGTTTTTGGTGGCATCAAATCCCTCTTCTTGGAAGTAGATCATGTGAACTTCTTGAAGATGGTCATTTCATGGGATACTTTCCAGATGTTTTTTCCATTGCATAAGTTGTGAAATTGTTTTGCAATCTTGTATATATGTTTTTTGTTATATTAAATAGGGATAAAAAAGGTGAAGATAATTTTTTCCTATTACCAACAGAATTCATAGAAAGATTTGTGCTCCAAATAAACTTCTAGAATTGTTGGTAGCTTCATACATCATAGCATGGGTCTTAAGGCTTCTACCATTGTTTACCATGTGAAAAAAATGTTGGCCCTTGCCACAAACATGTGTAGACCATTGACACAAAAATGATTTTTTATTCATTAAATGTGTTGTCCACCTAATTATAAAAGTTCTAAACAAGAATTTTGTTTTCTTGAACACAATTGATTAACAAATTGTGGTTGAACTTACATGTAGATGTCGGGGACCTTCTTCAATTCAAGGCATGTGTGTTCTACACAAAAATAGAGAATGTGGAGCAACCATTCATCCATATTGAAGTTGTTGCACATGTAACTTCCTTTGACACCTCCTTTGTACCATAATTTATAGCAACATATAAGTTACATTATTGAATCAAGATCATTGAGTTGAAGAAAAACATGTGTTGTTTGTTGTTGCCATTGTGCCCTGTTGACAAAGAAAACAATGATTACATATGGTAGAAAAAAAATGGGGAGATTGGTAGAGAAATTATGGAAAGATTATTCACTCTAGACCCAAAGCATTTTGAAAGTACATAAACAACATTTAGTGTATAAAGTGCTACTTGCTATAAAGGAAAAAACATGCAACTATTTTGTTTGCGATGATGTAGACCACCTAATTATCCATCTTTACATCTAGTATTGATTTCATCTTCCTTTTGGAGAACTCTTAACCCTCTCCAAGCTTGGATCCTTTTTTTATTTGGCAACAAGTTGTCATTGTAAATGTTAGAGTCCAATTGGTCATTACAAGATCATCTTGTGCAATCCAATTCTTTGTTCACTAACAACTCTCTTGAGGAGCTCTTTAGTCATAGACTTATGGAGGTTCCCTATTATTTGTTAATAATTCCACAATATGTCATTGAAACATTATAATATCCAATGAACTATGGTCACAAGAAGCTTTTCATGTGCATATCACATGCACATGCTTTAGGGTCAAGGGAAACTAATTTCAAGCAAGAAACTACCTACTTACTAAAGTATATATGGGAAAATAAATGATTTCATGTCAAGAAAGATTTATTTACAATGGCATTTCCAACAAATAGCAACATATTTGTTAGTATAGTTTGCTCTTCACTACCCACCCCTATGGGGAATTGACACTTTTAGTAGACTTGAAGGATGCCCCTAAGTAATTTTTCCTCTTCACTTTGTTGGCCATATGAGAGTGATTTGTAGGAACTTGTTGGCCAAAAGGCATGATTAATTCATTTCTTTTTCTTCTTTCCATTTCTTTCCTTTTAAAGATTTGTGCATCATTCAAAAAATAATGAAGTAAGTATTGGACCAAATGTCAAACTCTACTATATGTCACAATCACAATGAAGTTCACTATCTTGTCATACAACTTGAGAAACAAAGATGGAATTAACAAAATATGGAACATAGTCCAACAACCCTTGTCACATGGTTATAAGATCCAAAAGGCTACACAAAGAAGCTCCAAAAACATTGATAGGACTTGATTGAACCTTCCAAAGATTTAAAAATGGACCTCAAAATATTTAAACAACACATGAAAGACATTCACAAGTGCATCTTAGAGTTTGACAAAGATTTGTAAGCTTGTATACTTGAAAACCTAAGGAAATTAAATGCTCAATATGTTGATGAATTTTTCATTTGGAACCATCTTTATAGAGAGCTAAACATGTGTCTTCTATATAATTTGCAAAGTGGATCATGCTCTCAATAGCTTTTGTTGCAGCCATGTCATAGTAGCTTTTGGCTTGCTTGCTTAAGATGGAACCTAGACACTTTGAGAATTAGTTGAATGCAAAAGAGACCTAGGAGATTAGGTGGACTAAATGTGTGAATTGATGAGGGTTTCCCAATCTTGTGA
>Ga0209208_10013660_pt1 | contig 10103 bp, 4 predicted proteins | sample S1TSphfallax_3_FD_187694 | JGI IMG/M metagenome (GOLD analysis project Ga0209208, IMG submission 187694) | Host-associated microbial communities from peat moss isolated from Minnesota, USA - S1T2_Fd - Sphagnum fallax MG (SPAdes) (version 2) | ecosystem: Host-associated > Plants > Peat moss >... | reverse complement strand
ATGGGAAAAGCGTGGAAAATAATAACACATGGGAACAGTGTGGAAAAGCTGTGGAAAAAATAGTGTGAGAAAAATGTGGAAAAAATAACAAGGGAAAAGTGTGGAAAATATCTGGAAAAAAATGTGAAAAAAAATTCGTAGAAAAAATGCGGAAAAAATGAGGAAACAAAGTGTGAGAAAAATGTGAAAAACCAAAGAGTGGAAAGAATGTGAAAAATTCACGTGGAAAAATTTGGAAAAAAATGTGGAAAAAAATTGGCGTTGAAAAAACGTGGATAAGCGTGGAAAAATTTGGGAAAAAAATGTGGAAAAAAATTGGCGTTGAAAAAACGTGGATAAGCGTGGAAAAATGTCAGCGTGGAAAAAAGCGTGACAAATTTCCGTGGAAAAATATTACATATCTAGTTGTGTAGTGTACTTTGAGTTGATCTGCAAGTAGAGTGATGTGTCTGAGAAACTGAGCTAGAAATTGCTGACGTAAGGCAGCGGTTTGCAGGTCATGAAACTCACGTCATGTGCCAGAATTTGATCAGTGCAGCTGCACGAGAAGCTCCCAATAGCTGGTGACGAGCATGTGACCGGAGGCTGCTACTGCTGCACTGACCGCAGCGTCAATATGAAATCCTCTTGGACCGTGTGAAGTGTCGTGTGCTTTTCTTCTCGCTCGCGAGGAGATGAAACGACGGCCCACGCTCGTGAGAAGTGTCGTGTGCTTTTCTTCTCGCTCGCTCGGAGAGGAAACGACGCCCCACGCTCGTGAGCGATGACGATAGGGCGAAACCGGAGGCAAAGTGTGGTCAGCCTTTCCGACTGTAGTTTGACAGCCTCTTTGGTCCCCAGTCCCAAGTTCTGACCAGTGTTTTAAAAAATTTCTTCCAATTTTGATATGCAGCCAAAATTCAGTGTCTTTAAAGAAAATTTAGTTTCATGTTTTTGGATAGCCAAATCTGGATGAATGGTCTTATGGATGATCGCCACTTTAAAACTGGTCCTGAATCCCAAGTCCCGACTGGTGTTCTTTTTTCTTCCAATTTTTTTTCCAGCCAAATTTCATTTTGTTTTATTTTCTTACAATTTATTTTTATGAACCCAAATTATTTTTTCCATTTTAAAAAACTTCAGCTGCATAAAGAAATTGGAAGGAAAAACAGACACCGGTCCAGACTTCGGACTTGGGGGCAGTGTGTTTTTTTTTCAAATTTGTGGCATTGTAACTGAAGTGGCCATAATCCATAAGGTAATTTAGCCAGATTTGGCGATACAAAAATATGAAGTTAAATTTTTTAGCTACTTACTGGGAACTTAGAATTGAATCTGGCAAAATTTTCAAAGTTTTTTTTTTTTTGGTTTTTCAAAATTTGGCGTCCTAAAAAGAGTCAAATTTCACCATTTAAAAAAACCTATTGCCATTTGACAATAATTTGCCAAAAAGAAACATTGAGCCAAATTGGTGGGGTTTTTTTTTGTGAATTTTGGGATGAATTTTCGCATTTTTTCAACCTGGAATCTTTATTTTGACACCAAAAGATTGTTCTGAAATGTTTTTCCATAATTTGCCAGATTTTATTTTTTTTCACAAAATCACCAGAATTCTGCAAGAGTTTCCGCCAGGCAACTAAAATGTAATAGGATTCTTAATCTTTTAAGAACTTTTAATTTGGCTATAGCCATGAGAAATTTGGCTATAAATCTTCTTGTCCAATAATGATCACCAGTTGGTTAAATCAAAAAATTGTAAAAACAGATAAATTAAAAAACTCACTGAATGGTGATAAAATGGTACTCTTTTGGCAAACCATTTTTCTCAAAACGGTGAGAAAACAAATGTTTTTGGGGTTTTCTAATCCTCAAAGGTTTGTGCAAACGTTTTATAAATGTTTTCTTGGCAACGTTCTATATGGTAAGTAGCTAAAAAAATTCTGTATGGAATCCTCAAATATGAAGCTAAAATTTGTAGCTAATTTGATCCTATATGGAATCCTCACATTTTAATTAATTATTCAAGAAACATGTGTTGAAGTGGCCAAGGTACTACCATACATAGTACTTAGAAAACTTTGGGTAAACAAGAGAGTCCTAGTAGACAGCCTAAATCCAGCAATCCATTCAAAGATAACTCGACATAGCCAACAATTTGTTAATAAACAAATGATAGAAAAAACTGGTTAAAAGGACCCACCGGTGCAAATAAGGGCGACCTGAAAGTGGGGTCAACAGTAAGAATATTTAGTGATGCAACACAGCTTTAGTCCAAGTCCAAGCTCGTTAGATTTGAAACTCGGTGAGGATGATCAGCGAAACTCCAACTGGTGAAAGCAAGCAGAACTCAATTCAATTCAATTCATATCATATAAACGTGCTAATAAGCTATGATATAATAATTAATTACGGTCGCAAATTGTAAGACTTCGTGCAACTTGAAAGCACCTCATGATCTGTACCAAACATCAGTAATTCTGCACGCACGCATGCATGCAACGTGCACAATTCACTTATTTTCTTTCGTGCACGGGTGATGCTTTTTTTCAAAATACATCCATGATACCCCAACACATTCTAAGATTCCATTTCACTAAATTGTCATTCCAGGGGAAAAAATGATGCGATTTCATTATATGGTCTTAAATATTTTACTCATAAATAAATCTCCAGTTTTTAAAAATAAAAGCAAAATTGGAGCTTCTCAAGATGCTTTGCATCGAAGAGTGAGTATATATATGTGAGCTATGTTCAAGACCTCTTTCATCGGGCCTTCAGAAGATTATAAATCTTCTCTCTCTCTCTCTCAAGTTTGTTTTCCATCTGAAAGCAGACGACAGCAGCAGTAGCTCAGAACTTTTAGCTCAGAACTTTTATATAACATCTCTGTAGGAGATTAAAACTCTTGGTCTGAGATCTGTGCACTATATATCAGCTTTCGTCTGGAATCCAATATCTTGGAGTTGTAGAGAAGATAATCTTTTTTGGCTATATCAATCTAGCTCTAGTTCTGCAAGACTTCATTATATCGAATTCCTGAAGTTGTGTAATCCGGTAACACTAGAGATCATTAACTCGCACGATGTCGATCATGGACTGTGGTACTGAAGAAAAGCGCAAGCTGGCTATGATCGATGTACATACTATCGCAGAGCCTGGCGTGAAAACCGCGGCAGCTGAGAGCGGACTGATTGGAAGTCCGGAGATGTGCGTTAAATTGGGTGCCGCTCGTCATGACCCGGACCCTCTCAACTGGGGGAAGGTTGCAGCGCGTTATATGCAAGGGAGTCATCTTGACGAGGTGAAGCAGATGGTGACAACGTTCTACCAAGTGGATGAAGTGGTTATGCACGGTGTGGATTTGACCGTCGCTCAAGTGGCGGCTGTGGCCCGGAGACCGGATGTGAGAGTGGTGCTGGACGCTGCTAATGCTAAAGGCCGAGTTGATGAAAGCTCCAACTGGGTTCTTACCAAAATCATGAAGGGAGGTGACATCTACGGCGTCACCACTGGGTTCGGCGCTACTTCCCGTCTTCGTACTCAGAAGGGAGTGGAGCTCCAACGAGAACTCATCCGATTTCTGAATGCCGGAGTCGTTAGTGGACATTTGGGCGGCCATGAAAACACGCTGCCCATTTGCACCACCAGAGCAGCCATGCTAGTGCGCATCAACACGCTGCTGCAAGGTTACTCCGGTATCCGTTGGGATATTCTAGAAGCCATGCAGAAGCTTCTCAACGCTCACGTCACACCTAAGCTGCCGCTGCGGGGAAGCATCACCGCCTCAGGAGATCTTATGCCGCTCTCCTACATTGCTGGTCTCCTCACTGCAAGGGACAACGTGCGAGCGGTGACGGGGGACGGGAAGGAAGTCTCCGCTGTCGAAGCATTGAGGATCGCTGGTGTTGAGAAGCCCTTTGAGCTTCAGCCGAAGGAAGGTTTGGCCCTCGTCAACGGAACTGCCGTCGGCTCTGCTTTGGCCTCCACAGTGTGTTTTGATGCCAACATCCTTGTCCTTCTCGCGGAGGTTCTGTCGGCTTTCTTTTGTGAAGTGATACAAGGAACGCCCGAGTTCGCCGACCCACTCACGCACAAGTTGAAGCATCATCCTGGCCAGATGGAGGCGGGCGCTGTCATGGAATGGGTCCTTGATGGCAGCTCGTACATGAAAGCGGCAGCCAAATTGCACGACACGAAGCCTAAGCTGGTTCGCTACGCTCTGCGCACGTCCCCGCAGTGGCTGGGCCCTCAAGTGGAAGGCATTAGAAATGCAACGCATGCCATCGAGAGGGAGATCAACTCCGTCAACGACAACCCAATCATCGATGCTGCTGGAGACAGAGCTCTACACGGTGGAAACTTTCAGGGTACTCCAATCGGAGTGTCCATGGACAACATGCGCCTGGCCATCGCCGCCATCGGGAAGCTCATGTTCGCGCAATACTCCGAGCTCGTCAACGAGTACTACAATAACGGTTTGCCAGCGAACCTGAGCGGCGGACCCGACCCAGGTCTCGACTACGGCATGAAGGCAGCAGAAGTCGCCATGGCTTCCTATCTGTCGGAGATTAACCACTTGGCGAACCCGGTGACCACTCATGTGCAGAGTGCGGAGCAACATAACCAAGCTGTGAACTCGCTGGGTTTGGTGTCCGCAAGAAAGACAGAAGAATCCATCGAGATTCTGAAGCTGATGAGCTCCACTTACCTAGTAGCTCTGTGCCAGGCAGTCGACTTGAGACACGTGGAGGAGACGATGCAGAATGCAGTGAAACAAGTAGTTTCCCAAGTCGCGAAGAAAACGCTGTTCACAAGCACAATTGACGGCTCGCTTCTATCCTCTGGCTTCTGCGAAAAGGACCTTCTGATGGTGGTGGAAAGTCAGCCGGTTTTCAGCTACATTGACGACGCTTCGAGTGAAACCTACCCTCTAATGCAGAAACTGAAACTAGTGATGATGGAATACGCGCTCAAGAACCCCAAGAACGAGAAACTGGAATCCACATCCGTCTTCCAGAGGATCCCAATGTTCGAAAAAGAATTGAAGGCGAGTCTGGACATCGTGATACCATCGATTCGTGAGGCTTACGACACCAAAGGCTACTCATCGGTACGCAACCGGATCCAAGACTGCAGGACGTACCCGCTGTACGAGTTCGTCAGAGAGGACCTGGGCACAGAATTGTTGTCAGGATTGAAGACTGTGTGTCCTGGCCAAGACATAGAGAAAGTGTACCGCGCTATCTGCGACGGAAAGTTGGTGTCTCCTCTGCTGCAGTGTCTGGAAGGATGGACAGGAACACCCGGACCATTTCTTCCCTGCTGATCAATCCACTTCATGATGCTCAATGGATTGCTTGGTACGAGGCATAATACTATTGAATCTATCCAAGACTCGTACACTCTTCACATAAAACCATGTAGTACCAAACGCTGATAATAACATGAAAAAACAAACGCTGATTACACTTGCTCTGGCTTAGACCTAACGCATTCTTAGCATAAAGACATTGCATTCTTCACATAAAAACATGAAAACCAAACATTGATTACACTTGCTATAAATCTTATTAGTGGCTAATATTAGCGTGACTGCATTGATATAATCTTGAAAGGATTGAAATTTTAAAATCAAAGTTCTCTCTATCTATCTACATTTTATGGGAACTCTGCTCAGATCAGCCATAGAATCTGACAGATTGAGTTATGTGCTTCTTCACCTTCATTGAGGTCTCTTGTGAAGGACGTTCTGAAGAAGAGTCAGATCTCTTTGATTTATATGCATTTAGCTTATATACAGATCTAAAGAGGCGTTTCTTCAACTTTTCATATTATGCTAAAATTCTGTCTGCTGATCAGATGAATCTATCAGAATCCCTGATCAATTTTGTTATGATTTTGTATTTTCAATATATTCTCTAAATAAAGAGCAGTAAATTATACTATACCTCATGATGACTCCTGTGGACCATTTGCTCTGTGCTGCTGTCAACCACAATCTTCAATTTACCTCAATCATGCAGGAAACATTTTCTACAAGGAACAAAAGGGGAAGAATGCATAGTTTGAATAGTTAGGTTCAAACTTTCATGCACATGTATCTTTGGTGTGAAATTAGTGGTAGAAACAGCAGCAACTTGAAGAATCCTAGTCTTCACACATGAAACTTACACAATTGATCCTTTGCAGGAATTGAGCAAGCTTGGTCTTACCAACTGTTGAACATTTTGCATTTCATCTTGCTACATATGCAAATGATCAATTGAGCAAAAACACAGAAATGGGAAGATTGCAGACAATTTCTAGAGAAAGCTTTCTGTAAAGCATGCAAGCAGAGTAAGTATTTCATCACATGTGCCTTCGTGACAGTCCCATCATTGGTTTGTAACAGCTAATACTTTCTACTGCTGTGTATGTCTGCGGTTCAAGTCAACTTTGATTACAGACAATCTACCACTGGAAAGCTGTACAAATATTCCACAGCACAATCCTGACCATCATCAGTGAGATGATTTCCAATACAGAAGATACTCCACATTCCACTGTTTTCAACCTAAAGCTGAACAATCAAGCATTGATGATATACTGAACCTAGGAGACAGATTACAGGTCCATGTGAAATTGGGAAGAATGGTCAACACATTAGCTTCTCCTGCACTCATAGACAATCTACTTAGTTTGTGTGGGTATGAGCATCTGGAGAGGCTACCCACATGATTTCACAAAGTGTTGTTGGTATGTTCAGAGGCTAAAACCACACAATGTGTGCAGAAAGACTCACATAAAACCTGCAGTAATGTCTGCAATTTGAAGTGCAAAATTATTCAACAGAAGACCTTGCATACTTGCTGTTGTAAATTCACCAGTAATACACTCATGAAGGACTTCACATCACACAAATCTCCCCATTCAACAGGACTGATGAGCAAACAGCCCATGGAGATTATGTAATTGCAGATAAACCGCCAGTGGCACAGTAGCGCAAGCAGTGCTAGACAATGCTTTGTACCCCTGAAACACTGCTTAACAGTTTCTCAAGGGCATAGGAATTTTGCCATATCTGTTCAGAATTCTACTGGGAACCTCCTAAAATGAACTTGCCAAACTAACTTCAGCTGAATTTAAGAGAGACAAAATTTAAGAGAGATCTCTTGAGAATCTCCTAAAATGTCAGGAAAGGGGAAGTGATTTAATGTGTGCTCACTTCCAGAAGTTGCCTGTATTTCTCAGCACCTAGCAAGGAGCAAACTTCTTCATTGTCCTTTAGCTTGACCTTCATAATCCATCCCTCATCAAATGGACCCTTGTTCACCTGTCAGAAACTCCATTGCCCCAGCAAAGTTAGGGTATGGTGAACAAAAAACAGAGTCTACCAAAAATCAAAAAGAAGAGGCTGGTGTAAAATGCATGATGGAGAGAGGAAGCAGAAGCTTTAAACTAAGGTACATCTCCAGAAATATAACAGTAAGAAGTGGCACCAGCAATAGAAACATTCTTGAGCTTGCACAATGGTTGCAGAGTAGTACATCATGGAACAAAGCTCTCAGAAAAGCCCTTGATGGAGGCTCAGATTAGAAGGATTTTCTTCAGATTTTAATGTCTTTTATGTGTCTTCCTCTTTGGAAAGATGATATATTTTGTGAATTTGTTTCTGTGAGGTCAGTGTTGTTCCTCAGATCTAGTTTTTTCTGTAAATATTGGCCATCTGTTTTTTTCTTCTCTCTCTGTGATTCTTCTTCTCCTTTAGTCTGTCTTGCTCTAGAAACTTGCTCTTCTGCATTTTTGCCATACAATTGGCTGAATATCCAAGGAAGGATGCTGGCTGGGGGACTCACCAGTGCTGGGGAGTCAGCCAGTTCACTGTTGACAGCCACAACTTCCCCGGATATTGGAGAATAGATATCACTCGCAGCTTTGACACTCTCCACCACTCCAAATGACTCGCCCTTCGCCACCTGCCTTCCTACCTCGGGAAGATCCACGAAGACCACATCTCCTAATTCTTCCTGCACTCAAATCACGGCAACGCGCATCCATCCTATCAGGGAGTAGACTATGGCCATGAATCGAATCCTTTACAACAAGCATTCCATCTTCCCATTCGAAGACGACGATTAGGTAGTGATCATCGCTGCTGTGCTGTGTTTGTTTGTTTTTCAAAAAAAAACTTGTTGTGCATGCATTATACCTGAGCATGGTGTGTGATTCCAACCACGCCGCAATCACCTTCCACTCTCACCCATTCGTGAGTCTTGGCGTACTTCAAATCGTCCAGTACAACTGTAACGCCACCATTCAGCATGGATCAACAACAATAGAGATGGGGCAGAAACAATACTGTGAAAAACTAGATCCCTAAAAAACCCACAACTCGAAACACAATAAAAATCAACGAAAAAAAAAAGCACTAAACTGCAAAACAAAACGACAAAGAAAGAAGAAGAACAACAAAATGATGATGACGATGACGAAGAAGAAGAAGATACAAAAATATACAAACCAGCTGTTGAGAATGGAGAATGTGAGGAGAAAGCTAGCGACGATGTCGCACACCGCAGCCTGAACACAACTGCCGCACGACCTGCCACAGATCTAAGCGCCATCGCTAAGCAACTCTTCTCTCCCTTCCCGCAACGCGAAACAAGAAACGCACGACGACGCCAGAGTGCGCCAAAACAGGTCAAGGTTTTAGGGTTTAGGGTCAAGGGTTTAGGGTACGTCTATAACCCAAGTAAGTACGTACGTCATGTGTATTGTATACGTATTTTTGTATTAGGGTATGTATTGGGATGTGTGTATTTGGGTGTTGTTGGACTATTCCATAACTTTTGAATTTTCATGAGAAGGTGCTTGATACCATGTGATGGTACATACTATGTACATGCATATCGATGCTAAGGTATTTTAAATATGAGATTTTAATCATGTGTTTTATGTGGATTTTGTATTATTTACCCAGACTACTTTTGGTGAAATTTTCATTACGAAAATGAGTTTATATACATTATCATTAATTTTGGTTGGTCATGAACCTTTCTTAGAATATTTGTTGATATTTGATGGGTTTCATGGCATGTTTGTGAAAAATTCCATATAATATTTCTTTGGGTTGTGTTGGTATCAACACTCCATTAGATTCAGAAGCTTGTGTTGGTATTGCAGTTCAGTAAGACAACTTCTAGTGGTGCCAATAGTAAATATGAAAGTGAGTTTTTGATTGTTCTTTCTGTTCTTAATACAAAAGTCTCATAGGGATCAACTTGATGATGCATAAAGCATCCCAACCGAGTGTGCACATAATCCCACTTTAATTTGAGGTTTTTGATTGTCTTGAAGTGTTGTTGATTTCAGGTTTCACCTCGGTAACCTATCATGCCAAGGTTAGGTCCTATTACTAGGTACAATGGATAATAGGTGGTGACTAAGTAAGTATATCAGTATAAATGGTTAGTATCAGTGTTGCCCAGTTCTTAGGGTTTTAGAAGAACTGTGGGTTCCGGTCATTAAATTTTCATACAAATGAAGAATCTTCAGTTTTGGTTTTATTTTAGAGTTTTCAATTTGAGAATGTGGACACTTTTTTTTGCTCTATCATGCACCCACATATCACCTATTACAAAAGCTTTTACTATAGTCCTAGCAAAAGAGCCAAGTTGAAATGGGTCCCACATTTTTCACATGTAGAGTTTCTGCCATTGAAAATGGAATAATCTGTCAAAAAAAATTGCCCCAAATTTGCCATCATTGCTTGCAACATGAAAAGGTGCTTAAGATTTTTCTACTTTGATATTTTGAATATCACCAAATTTGGCGGAATATTCTTATGGATTCTCGCAACTTGAGCAACATCACAAAATCGGAAAAAAAAAACTCTATTCTGGTGACAAATTTTGTGGAACTTCTTTTGATGAAAACTTGGGAAAACGATGTTTTATTCAGGGAAGTTTTATTTTCGCAGCAGACTTGCCACTTTTGTTTAGTTAAATGTGGAGACTTGAGATAGCAGGTAGTGTAAGAGGATGAAAACAAGAGAGTATTGTAATTTGTAACAGCTTGAAATTTGGTTGCAATTTATACATCAGTGGCAAATTCAATGCTTATTGTGCAAGGTTACAGATTGTATT
>Ga0209208_10013659_pt1 | contig 10103 bp, 11 predicted proteins | sample S1TSphfallax_3_FD_187694 | JGI IMG/M metagenome (GOLD analysis project Ga0209208, IMG submission 187694) | Host-associated microbial communities from peat moss isolated from Minnesota, USA - S1T2_Fd - Sphagnum fallax MG (SPAdes) (version 2) | ecosystem: Host-associated > Plants > Peat moss >... | reverse complement strand
TTTGCTTGAATAATGCAATAAAAGTTGCTATGATGGCCACCACCAAGCAAATGATAGAGAAGGGATATTGCCCACAAGCCAATCATGGTCGGACAACAATGATCATAAGATCATGTTGATTCAGCAAGCCACCAGCCAGCACTTGGAAACATAAAAAAGAAAGAGTGTACCTGGTGTATCCCAGAGTTTCCCCCCGCCCCCTTCTATTTTGTTATGTAGCCAAACTGGCAATCATCCACACGAAGATTTACTTAACATTTTTGACTACATGCTAACCCCAAAATAGAGAAATCTGGTTACTAGAAAACACTAGAAAACAAATGAAACAGATATTTTAAGCCATTTTGAAAGAAAAAAGTAGCCAAATGGCTAAATGTAGCCAGGAAAGAAAAACGCAAGTTTATCCCCTCCCCATCAGTGTTATTTTTTTTTTTTTCAATTGCAGCATGTTGCTCCAAAAGTGGCAATTAGTCACAAGGGGATTTAGCCAAATGTGGCTACAAGACAAAGAAAGAAGTAGAAAATCCAGGAATCCAATTACATGCTGACCAATCATGACAACTTATTCGCTAAATATGGCAATTTCAAAAAATGAAAGCTAGAAATCTGCCCAAATCCTCCAAAAAAAGTCTTGGTGATTTCATAATTTATTTCCTTGAAATGTTCTGATCCTGGGGGGTAATTTCCCAAAAAGATCCCTTGACCATGTTGCTCGGGACCTCCTTTTTATTATTATTATAACAAAATGGCGAATTTTGGGCACCAAAAAAATCACTCTAATATCCCCCCGGGTCTTGTTCTTCCAGAACACAGCCAGAATCGACTAGGTAGCTAGATGATAACACCAGTTGTCGCCGATTCGCTCTTCCACCCCCCAAAAAATCCGTTAACGTCCGGTAGGTATCCACGTTGCTACACACGATGTACCGCACCCGGCATTTTCCCTTCCAGCTCCTTTTCGTCCGGCCGTCAGTGACGTAGGCAAAACGCCGATGGTGACAAATTTATACGTGAGGTCACCCCCAAAAACAAAAACGAAACGAAAAGAAGCACACCCCCCAAAAAAACACTAAACCAGAAAAAGAAGAAGAAAATTCACACCCAGACAATGTAACCAAAAATAAATAAATAAATAAAAGTAATCACCATTAAGGGATCAGAATTTTTTTATTTCAATTTTTCTGTGTGGGGGATTTTTCCCAAACAGCAAAACTAATGGAATTTACACTAGAAACAAAATCCCAAGTTTTCCTAAATTTTTATTGAAAAAGAAATAAATGTCGGGATTTTTCCCTTTTCAGCATTTCCTTACTTTCCAAAATTTTCGTTATCCTTTAACAATATCGTCATCACAATGTACATGTAGTGCAACTTGTTAGAGAAAGGAGAGAAAAAATTATGATAGGAAATGAGACAAAACAATTGATAGAAAGGGAGTTGGGGATACACCCCTATTGGAGTTTTTTAAAAAACAGGAAAAGCAAACCTGTTGGGAAAAGAAGGGTAAAACGTGGAGGCACTTCCATATTTTTCAGTGCCCGAAATGTTGGGCGCTGAAAAACTTGGCAGACCCCTACGGCTACACGTCTCCTTTATGGTAGTCTCAAGTGAGAGTTAGTACTGTAGCCTAGGGTCAGTTTCCACATGGCTAAAATGAATAATTAATTTTCATAAATATAAAATTATTATTATTTCATGTCAATCTACTATGACATTGTCATTGGAGGAGTGAAATTACTTAGATTGTAGCTTTACAATAATTATGATGATTTTCAACGCCTCAGCTTCATATTTTCATGAAAATTCATTTCAATATTTTAAAGATTATTAATTAAAGACAAAAGTGACCCGAGGGTTTAAGTATGCAGATTTTGAGGCTAATTAATAGAGCCAAATCAACCAGCCTTGTTGATTATGCAGATAGCCTATTATGCTGTGCTTCTCCCATGTTCCTTCCGCTTCTCACACGCTCCCCCACTGTGTTCCAATAGTGGGGCACCTGCCATTCGCACAAGGGAGTGTGTGGGGTTTGGCTGATTTTGGCCCCTAACTTGCCAGGGCGAGGGTGGTGACGACCTAGGGGCCAGAATCCTAGGGCCGAGACTCAGCCAAACCCTGCCCCCTGCCTAGTACAAAAGGAGCAAGTTATTATCAAATGAAACAAAAAGAGAAACAGCCAAAAAAAAACACAAAAAATCATCACAAAAGAAATACACTCAAAGAAACGACCAAAAAAAAACAGGGAGAAAAAACAAAAAGCGACACACCCCGGAAAAAACACAAAACCACAAAAAACAATATAGGTGTCAGTAGGTACCCAAAGAACGAGAAAAAAAAAGAATTCAAAACAAAACAAAACAGAAAAGTTCAGCACGAAAGAAAACAAATAAATACATACATAAATAAATATTGATTTATGTATTTTATTTTCTGGGGTTGGTTTTGGGTGTCTCTGAGCTTCCGTGTGTGCAAGCAAGATTGTTGTTTCTTGTTCCAGTGAAGAAGAAGAAGAAGAAGATCCCGGCGTTTGCGAGGAGGGTTTAGTTCGGAGCAAAGTTTTTGTGGAGATTTGCACTCGGTAAGTAATTCGTCCTCCTCTCCGCTCTTTGATGAGTGAGCCGATTTTTTTTTGTCGGTTTTTTTGGGGGGGGCTTGTTTGATTGCCGGATTGCTTGCGGATTTTGGAGTAAAAAAGTCGACAGCACGTGGTCCTTTCTCTCTTTGTTCAGATTTGTGAATGCTAATTCCTCCGCTCGGCACTCCGCTCTCTGAACATTTGACGGTTTTGTGGTTTTCGTGTATCTCCGGAACTCCTCGTGTAGTTTCGATTATCTGATGTAAGGATTTGGCTCCTTTGTTGTAAGGCAAGGAAGATTTCTTTTTGGAAGGCTTGAATTTGTTTATGCAGTTGAATCATTTGCAGCCGGTTTTCGATCTTTCGTTTGTTCTGACTTTTTCTTTCTCTTTTGTTCGGAGCCTGCCGCGGATAATAGATACTCCGATTTCCAATTTTGCGTTGAGATTTTCTCTCTCTGTTTGAGGAATTGTTCATATCGCTCGCAGGAATTGTTTTTGTGTGCAGCCAAAACAAACTTTCGCAAGTAATAGTAATAGCAGTCGTGGTATCGTGTTTGATCGCGTTCTCGGCTGAAGAAAAATCGGTGCAAGGGGACGGGAATTCTTGTATCGTGGTTGGATTGTGGAGTCTGCTGTAGAAACTTTGCGATTGTAGTGTCTGGAGACAGGAATTGTCGCCCGGGATCTAGAAATTTTGCAAAGAAAACAAGCCGTCTGGAGGTGGAGATTTTGCTGAAGTTTGCGAGCGACTTTTGTTTCAGAGCCGGGAAGAAAAGAATCTTTGAAGGAGAGAGAATCCGATTTTGTTTTTCTGGCGGAGGTTTCGGATGCGGCAAGCGCACTAGACATTACGGAGAACATGCTGATAGAGTTAGGAGGCTGGACCGCATCGCAAAGTGGGATGATGCTGAGCTCTGTGACATTCGCGCGCGCGGCACAAGTTGTTCTACTTCTTCTGGCGACTATACTCGTGCTGTACTACAGGACACTCTTATTGCAATGGAGATCCACTGTGTATAGTGTGACTGTCAGCACGTGGTCGCTCACGAGACAGCCGGCTCCGGCTGCAGATCCAGCAGCAGTTCAGAACCTCGTGACGGTAGATAAGCGCCTCTCCCTCGACTCTGCTGAATCAAGGCGCTTGTCTCGTGCTGAATTCTTGCAGGAGCACAAGGATTTCGACTATGGCATGTCAATTGTGAGCCATCCTCCTTGAAACCCGAGCTGCAAACATTTGTTGGAGCTGAGATGGTTACTGTACAGTTTCCTGTTTCTCTGATAACAGTTGCAACTTCTCTCTGTTGTCACCCCCTATGTCTTCTGATGATCCTTTTGTTCTCTGTCCACTTTCTCTTCTGGATGTGCAAGTCAAGATGCATAATTTCAACGGGTGTTTCTTTTCCCCTGAATTCTCAGCTTTTTCATTCATGATGTACAGGTGAAAGACAAGGAGTTGGGCCTGAAAGTCACAGAGGTATGAAATGAGTGAATCCTGCTGCTAAGACACACCTTCTGCCACTTTCCCAGTAGCAGTAAAGAAAGTGAAGCTTCTGAAGATGATGCTTGGGTCCCTGTATGTGGGGAGAGGACAGTCTGCTTGTTTGCAGGCCATATGTCATATGTTTCCTGTTGATTTTTGATTTGTATTATTGCTTGGGTGATGGCAATTGAGGTTCTGAATTTTAATAAGTCTTCTTATTGGTGGTGATGGATTGCAGAAATATGTTACAAACTCGAGAGGTATGGAGATGTTTGTCAAAAGCTGGATGCCTGAGGAAGGTCGTCCAAAGGGAATCCTCTTCCTTTGCCATGGTTATGGGGATACTGTTACATTTTTCTTTGAAGGTAAATGCAGCAGCATGTACTGCATTGGTTTCTACATTTGAAAAAGAATTTTTTTTGCTTAAATTGTCAAGTTGCAGTGTCCTTTGTTGCACATATGCTTGAGATTATAGACCCTGCAGATGTGCCCTAGATTTGTAACATCTGGTAACTTGTGTTTTTGGAACAGGTCTTGCTCGGATATGGGCTGCAGCAGGTTATGCTGTTTTTGGAATGGATTACCCTGGATTTGGATTATCAGAAGGCCTGCATGGCTATGTGCCAAATTTTGACAATCTTGTTGATGATGTTGTTGAGCAGTATAGAGCTGTTAAAGGTACTGAATATCAATACATTTATCTTCAAGACTATTTCTGTTCTCATCTGGTGGTGGTTGTAAATGATCTCATCTCTTTTGTCTTCCAAGTTCTGTGTCTAGTGCATATAGTGAGCCATTTGTACTGCATAGGCATTCATTGATGAGGGAAGACAGGAGACTTGTTTTGGGCTCACATGCATGGGAATTTCATGCTAACCCCATTGAAAATCTTCCTTGTGCTTATGTATTTTGGTGTCTTAAGCTTGAACCCTCTGTAGTATATACAGATTATACTGATTCTGTTTCTATGCCTCTTCAGGGTACCCAGAGATGGAGGGATTGCCATGCTTTCTCTTTGGAGAGTCTATGGGTGGAGCTGTTGCTTTGAAAGCACATTTGAAGTATCCTGATATGTGGGATGGAGCTATTCTTGTTGCTCCAATGTGCAAGGTATATGGTTTTGGATGTTATCCTGAGAAACAAGCCCCATTTGCAGTTCCTGACTAGAGGAGTTTTGCAGAAGGAATGTGGTGCATCATGAATGTGTGTTATGCTGTAAAGGGTGGTGCTGACATCAGTGTTGTAATTTGGTGTCTGTTGCACTCTCAGATTGCAGATTCTATGTATCCTCCATGGTATTTGGTGCAAATCATGATAGCTCTTGCCCATATTATTCCCAAGGCCAAGCTTGTTACCAATAGAGATATTGCAGAAATTGGCTTCAGAGATTTGGTGAAGAGAAAGAGGGTATGTGATTTGAGATTTAATTGGTGTACAACCCATTTCTTTGTTTGCAGTTTGTTGTTATTGATTGGTGAAGGACACTAGTTGAATTTGTGGGTGATGTTGGAACACTTCCTTGTATTCCTAGAATTGTATAGATATGAAGTCTAAATACTTTCACTTATGTTTTATGATTTGGCACACAACAAGATGGTTTGAGATTCTTTGCTCATTTCTTTTTCTGGAGTTCATTTGTGTTGTTGATTCATTGTAGGATGCTACTGGCCCTTTGAAAGCAGGTCTGGAATACTTCTTTGAATTTGTAAATACCAGGTCTAGAACACTTTTTTGGCGTGGTCTGATGTACATTGTCGCAATTGTACATGCACTGACAACCTTTATCTTGACAGGCTGAGATGAACCCTGTTGCATATGTTGGGAATCCTCGACTTGGGACTGCATTGTCTCTTCTCCGAACCACAGACGAGATTGAGAGGAGAATGGGAGAGGTGTGTGACAAACAGAGATTTTAAAATTCCATTCATTTCCATCAATTTGATGAGTCTGAGAAGCTGCCTGGTCAAGTTATCTTTCTGTTTCTCTCTGGAGCTGATTGAGCATTAGCATGGGTGAATATTCCCATCACAGTCAATGTGTGGCCAGTGTTTTACAGTCATCCACAATGAAATTCTACAGTCCTACTGAATTAAAGCATCAAAGTGCTGTAAATTGAAATGGGAGCATGTAGTAGCTTATCATCTTGAGTTTTTGAAGTTTGTCTCATCTATGTACTGATTTCTCACACTTCTGAGATTTGATGCCATGAAAATTAATGCACAATTATAAGATTTTGGACGCTAAGTAGGATAAGGGGAATGGGCACTAGGATGTGCCTACAGTGATATATATATATATATATCCCAGGAATCAATCTTGATTGGTTGCCAGAGACATTTTTGTCTGCAGGTGGCACTCCCAATGCTTATAATACATGGTGGATCTGATGTTGTAACTGATCCATCAATCAGCAAAATCCTCCATGAGAAGGCAAAGAGTACTGACAAAGTGTTACGACTGTATGAAGAAGCCTGGCACTGTCTACTGGAAGGGGAGCCTGACTATATGGTGAAGAAAGTTATGGCCGACATTATAACCTGGCTTGATGCACGATCAACAAGTAGAAGCTTCATGGAAGATGGAAAGGATTCAAGAAAATCAGATGGTGAACAAGCTTTAGTACTGGCTGAGATGACTCCGGAGTTGGTTGCTTGTGGCAAGTCAGTAGGAAATCAATATGATTGATTCAGCATGAGTTTACCAGTTTGAGATTATTGTCAAAGATTCAATAAGTACACAGTGTACAAGATTTTTCTGTGGCCTGTTTGATGCACAGCTATTGAATTACTGAAGAAAAGCAGGATCCTTATAGTTCTGGCAGGAGCGCAAGCACCACCAGGAATGCATGGAATGAGACTCATCCACCTGGGTGATTTGAGGATGAAAGCTGCTCTGAACAACAACCGGGAGGCTAATTGATAAATTGCAAAGTGTAGTCTTCTGGAGACTTCCTTTCTGTCACTGACAGAACTCAAGGTAGAAAGGAGCAGACATACCTTACTAAGATAACCTGGTAGCAGTGATGTGATGTCTCTTTTCTGTTGTAGGAAGGAAATCCCTTTCGCACCATTGATGTATTTGCTTGGACTTAAAACACTTTTTTGTTTCTACTGGAGAACACATTGTGAAACAAGTTGGCAACTTATTAATGTGTAAATATGTTAAGAGGATTTGATTGTCAAGCTCAGGCTCCTGGAACATTCTAATGAAGCAAATTGAGTTTGTGTGTTGGCGTATAATTTTTTTAAAGACTTGTAAAGGATTTCTAGAAGCTAAATCACTCAATCTTCAATCATTTGCGTAATGTCTAGTTGGTTCCAAAGACAAATTTTTCTTCTTTGAATTCAGTTAGAATCTAAGGATTCAGACTTTTGCATAATTGTTTGGCCGAAATGGCAGATCTTTGTAATAATTGTTCGCAGGAAATGGCAATGTGAGTGATGACTCTACGTCAGGTTCAGGCTTACTATTTTATAACCACTTATCATGGAGTATTCTTCTGCCTCCCTAAGCAGATTAAAAATCAGAATGGCCTGAGTTGCCAGATTATAATCTTGTAATGATGCATTCCATCCAATCAATGGCTCGGATGTCAGCATGGAGATCCAATGTTCCAGAATAATATCCCTGTCAACTGAGTTACAAACAGGAATGGGCATATGGGAAAAGAGGGTCAAGATTAACTAGTCTCTGGCTACGAGTGAGGTTGTAGAATTCTATGATAGATACATTAGAGCATCGCCACAGGTGCTCAGTATGTGACCCTGCACATTAAAACCAGAGGAAGAAAAGTCAAAATATGCTAGTTTAGCTCAGGTTTTGCTCCTATGATGTGACTGCCGATCCCTGTTGTTGATTGCCCAAACATAATGATTGGTCCAGGTGGTTTGCTATGAGTAGTTCCCACATATTTGCAGTCCCAGTTTTATTGTTGGGGTTGCAAGAAAGTAAATAACTAAAACTTCGATGTGAGAAATATTTGTGCAGGGTCACATACTAAGCACTGGTGGAGATGCTCTTAACTCCCCTCACTCAAACCCACACAGTACCTACCATTGCTTCTTATTGCACACCTATATATTCTCCTACTGCTCTGCTATAACATAATATGACACTGGCTCATGACACATCTGAGGTATACCTATCCATTTCAATGTAAAAATAGTGTGGTATATATGCCAGTGTTGGGTATTATTTGGTTTTTAACAAGCTCTGGCTTTGATTTTTTGAAAGTTTGAAAAACCCAAAAAATTCACGGTTTTCATTAAAAAAACTGGTAAAAAAATTGATAGTTTCATAGAAGGTTATTTGACCAGCAGTTCTTTGATTTTGTGAGAATCACAATTATGAAAGTTTAAAACCAGACCAGACACAATTAGGGTTTGGTGCCATTTCTAATTCCTGCCCCAACATTGGTATAGACCAGTGTTAGGCAATTCTCACTTTTTTGTGAGAAACGGATCAATTCTGGTTCTTACATGATGATATGAGAACCTGATCAAATTTTTAATATATGTATTTTTGAGCTGGTGAGAACTAATTAGGGTATAATTTTATTTTATTTTCAAACTCACTCAATTCTGACATAAGGTGGTTCTAACATATACAATAATAGTAGATTTTCACATTTGATTACCCAATTATTAAAATTCTCATTAATTAAAATCAAATTTAGTAATTGATTAATTGATACTTTAATTACTTCACCATGCAAGAAAAGCAGTAGCAAGGGGAGAACGGCAGCAACACCATGTGAGAAGAGGAGCCACAAAATATCTGTTTTTTTAGAAATATTTAGAGATGCTTTGAAAGGATTTCATCATTTTGAGTTTCATCACAATTAAGACTATTCTGAAAAAAAATAAATTCTAATTAATGCAAGAATTTCTTTGGAATGTTCAGAATTGATGCTAAATCATAAAACTGAAAAGAAAAAAAACATTATAAAAAATTGCAAGTAATAATGCATAAAAAATGTAAAAAATGAAGAATAGCAGCTACAACAACTGTCTCAGGAACTCTGAGAATTGGATGTAAATTCTATGAGAGAACCTATTCAATTACATATATATCTATAATAAAAGGGGCTCTCATGATCGGTTCTCATTCATCAGGTTCTCACATATAAAGATATCAACCAATTCTCATTGAGAGAATAAGGTCAAGAATGGGGTGGGCATTTAAGAATCACCCAACACTGGTATGTATTATATATTGTAAGTTGATGCTAGTGTAAATGATGTGTAATGTACCATTCATCTCTTTTCATCCACAAGTTAAGGTTCCAATCTTCATCCATTTAGGTTAATGGCTGTTCTAGAACCTCACTATTCGTATGAGATTATTTTGATCTTAGCTGTCCTTTCTCATGTATACACTAAGGGCCAACTTCTCACACTTTCATCCAACTACTTTACATTCATTAGGGTATGTGAAATTCTGTTCCATCTAACAAGTAAAAGTTTCAGTCTTCATCCCTTTAGGGCCTGTGCTTCATAACTCTGTTATGCTATAATTACATGGGATTGTATTAAGTTCAGAGTCGTTTCAACTAATTAAAATCAATCAACAATTTATGAAATTCAGCTTACTTATATTGTTCTAGGAAACTAATTAAAACTCATTTATAAAGTTCAACCTACTTGTTAATTTTTCAAAAATGTTCAAATTGTCTATCGAAAAAGGTTGAAAATTTCACAAATGTTCAACCTGCTTACCTAAAGAATCTGAAATTATGTTCAAGATTTGTTTTTCAAGGTTGCAATCTCAGTTTTAGCAAGCAAAAGGTTAGTTCCCATTCAGGTTTAAGTCACAAGAACTTGAACCTGAACTCTAGGTTTAACGCTTCAAACCAAAGGACTTGCAAAGTTTGATTTGAACTTGTCACAAGGGATCGAGCCACTGCTATTGTTGTTGGTTTGAACCAGTGATGGCAGGGTATCGAAAATTCTGCTAGGTATTAACAGGGTATATCATTCGAGTATTCTCCTCTGAACCCCTCAGAAATCGTGATACTTTGATTGAAAACCTGATGGGGAGAACCGGA
>Ga0209208_10013658_pt1 | contig 10105 bp, 5 predicted proteins | sample S1TSphfallax_3_FD_187694 | JGI IMG/M metagenome (GOLD analysis project Ga0209208, IMG submission 187694) | Host-associated microbial communities from peat moss isolated from Minnesota, USA - S1T2_Fd - Sphagnum fallax MG (SPAdes) (version 2) | ecosystem: Host-associated > Plants > Peat moss >... | reverse complement strand
TCAAAGGGGGGAAAAGAAGAAGAAATAGAGCGCTATATAACAAGTAAACATTGCTTTTTGGTTGAAGAATTGACTTTGAATGTAAAGAAGCGTTCACGCGTTCACATTAGTAATTTCCATATTGAGTGAGTGAGTTCACATTAGGATTTTTCAGAGTGAATGTGTTCGCATTCATATTTTTTGTATAAAATGCATTCTCATTAGTATTTTTCATATAGAGTGCATCCTCATTAATATTTTTTGTATAGAGTGCAATCGCATTAGTATTTTCCACATTGAGTGCATTCACATTACAATTTTTCATACTGAGTGCATTCACATTAGTATTTTTCATATTGAGTGGATTCACATTACGATTTTTCATATTAAGTGCATTCACATTAGTATTTTTTCATATTGAGTGGATTCACATTATGATTTTTCATATTACATGCATTCACATTCATATTTGCCATATTGAGTGCATTCACATTAGTATTTTCCATGTTGTGTGAAGCATACATTGAATGCAATCAATAGATCTTCCAATTCAATTTACAACTACGTTTTGATCTCAAGATATAAAAACCATTGGTTAGATAAGAAGTTTGGATGAATCATAGTAGTTTTGTTAGATTTTGATTCAACAATGTGTGCTTCCACTTACAAATTGTCTTCACATGTGTTTTGTGATAAACCAATGGAAACTACAAACACATTATAATATTGCATTAGTGAAATCCAAATGGAAATATAATTAATAATAGGAAGCATTTTATTGAAACTTCTTAGATTTTAATTCAAAATTGAACAATTGTTGAGAACATTTTTTTTCATGCATGATATTTATTTTATAGTTTTTCATTTTGGAACTTGTGCCACACTTTTAGTTTGAAATAATAATAACATTTTTTTATGACAAATGACAACACATTATAATTGTCTAGTAATAACCTCAATGTTCCATGATGATATTCATATAATGATTTATTGGCTCCTTTGCTAATTTATGTACAACTAACCAAAAGACTTTGATTCACATTCCATATATTTGTTGAACATATAAAATGGAAAATGCAATAAAATAATGGTCTCGAGTTTCAATAAATAATTTTAATAACAAAAAGATACATGATTCTAACAAAAATGAATTTAAACAATTCTTGAAGATTTTTGGATTCATCACTTTTGAAAGTTGAAAGTCATGAAATTAATTTCATCCAACAACCCAAAATGTAAGGATGAATTTTTTTTGACAGAAATGAATGTCGGCACACCAAAAAAACATACATTCAAAATTTAATTAAATAAAATGATATTCATTATCTTTTTTTATTTCATACTAAAACCCTGTCAAGGATTCCATGTTGAAAAATATAATGTTTCATAATATTATAAAAGATTTCCTTTTTTCTAATTCCTTATAATATAAGGTCATAATTTCTTTAAATATAACTAATGTCAAAACTATCAAGGGATTATGATATTTCAAAAAGTGCATTGGAACAAAACTATAGTTTTTTTGTTAATAGCATTGTGACCAAATTAACATCAAAATTAAGTATGTAAGTTATGACTAACAAAAATAGTGTATTTAATCAAATAGAAATTGAACTTAATGTTGTACGTAATGCACATGGTGAATGTAACATCTACATAGATTTTAATGTGGTTATTGTGACTAAAACGAGTCATTCAAATTGTGATATGGATTGCCACATTTTATATTTGATTGCATTATTACTTTTGAGGCTATTTATTTATGTGCATTAAAATTTTAAGAAAAATTAAGGTAATTATATTTTTAAATAATTACAAAATATGAATGGTAACCAATGATTTATTTTTCATATTTTTGATAAATTGTCATTGGCATGTTCCATCCAATGTTCATTGAAAAACATGGCAAGCATGTTGTATAAAATGTATAACATTTTATTATATCACACTAGGTTTATGTAAATTGTGAATTATATGATTTTTTAAGGTAGAATTTGTTGGCAACATGGATGCTCTAAGTTTGAAATTTTTGTGCAACTTGAATGAAAACCCCAACTATGATATTGCTACCACCATGAAATTCATGATAGAGATTACGTGACATCAATGTACTAAAAAACAAGGATAATGTAACTAATGTTACAAGTTTGAACAAAATAGTGTTACGCATTTCAAGGACAAGGAGGAACCTATTCAAGCTTTGTTCATGCTCTTGAAGTAAAAAATTCATGAAGTCAAATTCTAACCTACGTAAAACCAATCTAACCATGTCTTGCTTTTCCATTGCTTCTACCTCTTGTTACATATCCCCATGTCACCAAAAATTTAAACTTCAAAAAACATAGTCCCATTATGAATGTTTACAACCATCAAAATTATAATAGTTTACAAAACACAAGAAAATAAATAACCTCCACTTGGATTTTCAATAGTAGATAATTAAGATGGGAAAAAAATGATAAGATGTCAATGGATTTTCAAAAGAGAATTTTTTTCAAGAGAACCCACCACAAATGCATCTGCATAATGGCAATCAATGTTGGTAATAGTGACAAATATTACTCAATTGACCTAAGGATATCATCCAAAGGGGTTGAACCCTAATCCTTTTTAAGGCTTCTCCCCAAATGGAGTGGAAGGAAATTTGCACAAAACAAACCACCTTTGAATCTAAACAACTTCCAAACTATTAATTGTAATTATCTATTGCAATGGGGAATATTTGTTGCACCATCTTTTTCCTTCTATCCCCAAAACAATAACTTGCAAAAACCCAAACACTCAACCCAACCCGTTTATAATTTTGTAGCAAAAAATAGTAGAATGTGATGAATTTGTCCAAATAGAAGTCAACTTTCAATTAATGGATTCCCCAACCCAAACTACCTTAAAATTGGAGCAAAGATAAATATTGCAAAATTTTGATCTAAATAACCGTACATTCACAATTGCAATTATTGGCACAAAACTAGCAATCCCTTGACATATGAGGATGACCATATCTCTACTTGTTTCCATAACCAATTTCTTTTTCCCCATTCATGGATTGCAATGTAGAAGGGGAAAGTTTCAACCTTGTAAAATTCTTAAGTATGTACATTTTAACCATTGAGTCCGAATGGATTGTCAAGAAAATATGAAACTTAGATTTCATGAAATTGATTGTGGAGACTTGGTCCTCTCATCCTCCACATGACCTAGGACCATAACAATGGACAATTCCACAAGTTTGAAATATTATGACAACTTATGACCCATAATGGCATTGGAGGTTAAACATTATTGTAATTTTGTTGTAGGGTTATAGTTAGGTACTAGATGTAAAGCACCATGGGAATTTCTCTTCCTAGTTATAACCAAAAAATAAAATTGGTTAAACAATTTTGGATCCAACAAACCAATAACCATTTGTACGTATCGACATGGGATGGCAAATTTTAACTTTAAGAACTTCCAAGTGACTAAAAGATGTTGCTTCCATGTAAAATCCTCCTAGTATTGACTCAATAAATTATTTTAATTACATTCATTAAATTGTGAACAAGGAAGCACTTGTTAAGCTTTTTTTTTAACCCTTGTGTTGCACATGTAAATTAGTCGTTAACAAACAAGACAACAGTTTCCCAATCTTCCTTAATCACTAGAAACACATGTTCAATATTTGGATATGTCTTATGTAGGATTAAAAAATGATTGTTGAACTAAAATGCAACATATTCACCTTAGTTTATGGCTCCAAATGCCACACCTATGGAAAACATCACAATTATATGCATCAAGTCATTGAAAATATAAAACTAAAGGTGATCGTACCTTTTCAATGGGTCCATATACATTATATATAGATCAACAATAATGACAATGATAGAGGTCACAATTTCACATATAAATGTATCTTTGCCTTATGCTACCTTGCACAAGCTTTGCATTGCCTTCAACATGGGCACACAAAAGTCAAGTCCAAAATAATGTTGCAATCGCATAACAATTCATAAATTTTTTTTGCAACTATATTCACAACAAGGTCATCACGCGTCTTCATAACAAGAATTTTGTACTAAACCAAAACCCATTTGGCAAGTGTAAGCATGGAGATTCACCAAGTTTTGACACAACAAAAGATCTTTAGACAATTTGTTTACAAGATTTCTACCAACTTTTCGTGTTCCATGTGCCTTTTCGAAGAGTGAATCCAAAAAAACGTACATGGATTGCAATAGGGTTTCAATGTTTTCAACCAATGGAAGGTTTGAGAATGTTTGCATGGCTGAATTGCACCTATGTGCCATGCAATGGATGCCAATGAAAATGGGGCATGTTTTTATATGAAATGTATTACACCCTATCTTCAAACCTTGAAATATAGTCACATCATCCACGCCAAAGCACCTCAACTTGGAAACCAATTAAACAATCCCCCAAAAGTAGTGACAAATTTGACTTGCATATTAGTTTGGTTGTCAAACCCACCTCCTTCAATGACCCTTGCATACTCAAGAATAAGGGCACCCTCCTCCAATTTTTAACCACATAGCCATGGATTGAAACCTAGATTTGGTTATTAATTGTTGTGATTTCATCACAACTCATGGAGGAAAAATGCCCTTTTGGATTGCATGTTTAATAGTTGCCAAGACCACATTATGCATACAATTTTCCATTCCCCACCTGTTGGAATCACTACAATGCATATTGGGCAACTTATCAACCTTCAAAAATGCAAAAAAATCTTTCCATGCATTCATAGTTTGCATCAACCTACCTAGTTTCAATAAATGAAACACAAGTAACAAATTGGAAAAACATTTTCTTTCTACAAGCATTTTTGGCATTAAAAACCTAGTCAATAACAAATTTTGGCCCTATAATGTTGTATATCCTTTTTTTTTGCAAATTGACTATCAAAATTAATGCAAAAATCACCTACTTTCTATCTAAGTATAAGTTGCTTACATTTCCTTCTCATTGCATGTTTATGGAACCCATCTCTAGTTTGGGTAACACAAGCTTATATCCTTGTGTTCATTTTCTATGTAAATATTGCATTGAACATGGTGCATTTGGCCATATTCCCCTATGATTAATTCAACCCAAGGGAATTTGATTGCTTAGGTATTTTAAAAATTCCTTTGGATTTGCCATGAACCCCTCCTCTTTCTAGAAAAGCATGTAATAAAGATTAATAGTTTTTCAATTTCAAGGCTTGTATTTGAACCTAGCTAGATTTGGAAGGAATGCATATTGTAAGTTGAATTATATCTAGTTGTATGCTTGCAAAACTTGATTATAGGGTTGGAACTTCACCCAAAGTAACAATGCCACCATTTGTAAAAAAGAAAAGGTGCAACTTGAAATTTGTGGGGATCCCCATGGGTGCCTTGATATTTGGCAAATAGTTGCACCACACAACATTAGTAAGCAACAAAATGTATAGCAAACGCCTATAAGAAATATCATGGCAATCTAATGAAAAATGGTTGAACAATTATTTTATTTTAAAGACCAACTAGTTTTGAAAAAAAATGTTTTGCTATGGGGCATATATGGTAGGGTATATGACATGTAAATACCTAATGTTTCTTAGAACACATTCTCGTAAACAAGCTTTAGGAATCAAAGCTACAAAAGGTTACATATAGATTATTAACAAGTTCGGCAAACAATAAATTCAAGGGTGCCATCATAATTAAAATACATACTATAAACCAACTCCTTCAGATTGAAAACTAATGGTTAGTTTGATTTTTCACAAGTGTGGTTTCCAACTTGTTTGGTTATAATGTGTAAATATGTTTTTGGCAATCCCTATAATTAGAAGATTAATGATGCAATTTTTTTAAAGGTTGAAAGAAGATGGATTTCATGAAGCCAACAACATGATAATGCAAGCATAGGTTTTGGTTCTAGTACAATAGTCAAATCTTCATAGCAAATGCAACATCCCATTCCATTTGGGTTTAAAACTAAAATGTAACAAAAAGAAATAAACTAAAAAGCACGATTGTAATTTTTTGTGCTTACATCATTAATTTGTTTGTGCCAATTAATTGAGTTTTAATGTGAATATGGTGTTCCATGAATCAAAATAGGCATGGTACAACTAATACCAATACCCCAAATTAAATGCAATTGTAATCATTACTACAAAAGTGGGGTGTAGTTCATTAACCTAAATCACTATACGACCTTTAAAATGAAATAAGTTCATTACATTTTATTGATTTCACCCTAATTAAAGTTATTTCATTAAAACATCATTATGTAAACATTGTGTTTCACTATTAGTTGACATAATTCATTATTATAATTCATATTATTAAATATGTTTATTTATATGTTGTTTCGCTACACCAAATTGCATTTTAATTCACTTTGGGTTTCACAAAATTTTAAGTGAATTTAAACATTTTTACCATGTTGAAACTAATCAACCCCTTAGTGAATGGGGACGAGTTACTACGGATAGTGAATTGGTTCACCAGTACATAGTGATACAAGGTTACTTTCAAATGAAATACAAATTTACCAAACCATTCACTCATTAGTTAATTAACTAAACAACATGAAAATCAATTAAACTTGAATTATTTAATAAATAATATTATTGATATTTTCATGATTTTCAACCTATGAGTTATCAACATGTGCCACTACCTAGGTTAAGTTTAAAACCTAACCTAAGTACGTAGGTCATGTAATCAATCTATGCACACACTTTAAGGAACTAAATAAATGAATATTCTGTGAACTTACCATTATTAACCATGCACGCACCATTTGTGAGGTTTAATCCCTTGACCTTTTGAATGGAAGCAAAGACCCCTACCATCAAGCCACCCCACTTGTTGTGACAACATGTTACCTTGCATTCTATTTATTAAATATTTCATTTTAAACGTTACAAAAACATAAACTTTGAAAATTCATATCTTATTAATGTTTTGTTCAAATGAAATGATTCAAGTTTACATATTTTAAAAATTCAATAATGTACATATTTAAATTTATTTCCTTTTGAAAGTGTAAAATGATTTGAACAAAAAAAATTGAATATCATTATTCAGTAACATTTCAATGACCATTCATTTGAAAAACAACGTTTAATAAATGGATAAGATTTTTGCTAATATAATAATACTACCTATGTTAGGCTACTTTAAGCTATTATAAAGCTACTTTTCATTAATATCAATTATTTCACCATACATTATTTACAGCTATTTATGATTATTTTCAATTATTTTTGGCTACTTTTTTTATATTTCACCCTAAGTTATTTTTTATTATTTTAAATTACTTTTGGCTATTTTAGCATATTTCACCTTAGGCTATTTTTGGCTATTGTAAGTTGTTTGGCTATTTTATGTTCTTTTTAGCTATTATGATTTATTTCATTTTAAGTTACTTTTGGTTATTCTAAATTATTTCATTTTAGGCCATTTTTTACTATGTATTTCATTTGAGAGTAACATTGTTTCATTAGCAATTGGTGAACCAATTTATTATTTGTAACTTGTCCCCATTCACTAGGGGGTTGACTAGTTTCAACATTGTAAAAATGTTTAAATTTGCTCAAAATATAATGAAACCTATAGTAAATTAGGATGCATTTTGGTGTAGTGAATCAACATACCATGTAGCTAATGCAACATATAATATAACTACCATTGACATCTAAAGGAAAAATAAAATCCATGGATCTAAATACCAACTTGGATTGGAGCAAAACAAGTTTTAAAGAACTAATGTTTGTAGCAAAGTTATGATATTTATGGGTGGGGATATATTTTGTTTTTCATGTCTACAATGTATTTTACAATGTGGACAAAACAAACCAATTGGTGAAAGTGCCTACATTATTATTTAACATCACTATGGTATAAAAATTATGGGTATTTAATGTAATGCTTGATAATTTAGAACTATATTTTGGAACATGCCATGGTTTTTGGTTAATTCTTTTGAAACCTAATATTTGATGGCATGGGCTTTAGAGTTTCAGACTTCCTTTACACACAATGATGAATTGGGTTTTCTTGTTATAATTCATAGATTAATAATCCAAAAAAATTGACATTAAATACATGTAGGTAATGGCAAGAAAAGAATGGTCCAATGTGTTGGATTTAATTACAAAAACTTGAACTTATCTTTGTTGAAGAAAGTTTTGTCCCTTGGAAATCATGTTTACATTATCTATATATAAATATTTCTTTTCCATGGATTGATGTTTGAACTCCCAAGCCCACAATATGTTCTTAACATAAACATAAAAGAAATTGTTGGATTTGTTAAAACACTTGAAATACCTTACAAATTAAAATTGGGGTTGATAGTACTAAGGGCACCCTTCTATGATGAGAAACAAACTATTTCAAATGCAACTATTAGATGAATATCAAGTTCATGACTGCATATACAAATCATAAGTTTTTATGCAAGTTGTTGTAAATTAAATTATTTATTTCGAAACTAGGATAAATAATTAAGGTGATGGGTACATTTCCATGTGCCACAAAACTTGGAATAATAACTAGAAGTAGCCCATTGAAAGTTATTAAGATTAGGTGTTACATGTAAGATGGCCACTTGTTGGAAAAACGTGCAATTTAATCTCAAACTTCAATGTCTAATGGTTTTTGAACCTAACACATTTGGCAACATAATAGAACAAACCATCATCCCTACGTTTGTAACAAAGGAATGAGATAGGTAGGTGCCACTCATCCAAGTAATTGGTAACATAATTACATGTTATTAATCACAAGATAGGTGTACAACATTATAAAGTTAAACATGTAATCAACTCATAATTTATATCACAAGACCAAGAAGAATGATTAAGAAACTCAAAATGTTAATTAGCAAAATAAAAAGCAAAAGAAAAGGAGGTGACTAGTGAAAAAACAAGAGGCAACCAAAAAAACACATAACTCTAAAATAATGAATTTTTTACATTGAAGGTGGAAAAGACTTTTTTTTAGGCACAACATTTAAACCAAAACTTATCTAGACCTATGTTTGGATAACTTTATAAAACAACTAGGTAATAAAGAAGGATCCATAAGAAGATCTATACATGGTTATGGAGGTGATATGACATGCCCACCCAAAAGAGTTACACAAAAGTTGGTTATTACCAAGTTTAACAATGACAAATTACCAAAGACACATTACAAAGTTGTGGGCCTTCAATTTGCATAAGTAAATACCATAATACCTTTACCATTTTAGCAACAGACTCCTAAATAATTAATTAAATTTTAAATTTTAACTTCAACACTTGGTTTTTGAATTTTGAAATTTTCAACAAGTAATGATTATAGACAATAATAAACACACTATATTCAATGGTCTAGAACAATCTATTGTGTTTAGATTGTTGTAGTGTTTAAACCCTATCCTTGAAAGTCTGGGGTTCAAACCTTGATAATGAAGGTCTAAGGTTCAAGCCTTAATAGTGGAAATTTTTTATTTTATTAAAATTTTGACACAAATGATAAATAAATTTTGAAAAAATTGACAAATTTTTTTTAAAAAAATTTATGCCGAAATGGTAAAGGTACTACAATATTAATTTATTGTTATAGCACACAATCATAAACCTTATAAATGAATATGATTGTCACACTACCGCATTTGTTATTTGATATTCATAGTACCACTGTCATCAAACCAACATTTATAAGTGCAAACCCTAAACCTTCTAGCAACCTTAAACCCACTTGATAACAATATTGTCACAACGATGGAATGCAAAAACATATTGACACAAGTTAACCTTACATATGACAATCACAAACATAACATACCTTGGATTGAAGCAATCATAAACATACTTCAAAAAAATTACTATCAAATAATGGCATTCATTGTGGAGTAACCAAACCCTAAATCTTTAGATTTCCCACCATCACTCATTAAAACATAGTCTACATACACATGCACATGCAAGCAAAACACGAATGTAAAAATAAATAAAATTCAAACAAGCTTAAAAGATGTCACCTTTGCATTATACAAAAAGGCATTTGAACATTTAAACACGATATTTTTCAATTGAACTCCAAAAAAATCCAATACCCATTAATGATCAACAACAAATCCCCCCCCCCCCCCCCCCCCC
>Ga0209208_10013657_pt1 | contig 10105 bp, 9 predicted proteins | sample S1TSphfallax_3_FD_187694 | JGI IMG/M metagenome (GOLD analysis project Ga0209208, IMG submission 187694) | Host-associated microbial communities from peat moss isolated from Minnesota, USA - S1T2_Fd - Sphagnum fallax MG (SPAdes) (version 2) | ecosystem: Host-associated > Plants > Peat moss >... | reverse complement strand
CTCAAATCCAATTTAACTTAAGGCTTGGAAATCGATGATAATAGGTGTGAGATCACCTCATTCACCTTGAAGTTTATTGTTGTGGCATGATCCTCCTAATTGCCATGGTTTCAGTGTTCCTCCTAATCATTGTGGTTTTGGTGTTTCTCGTGATCATTATGCTTTTGATGTTCCTCTTGTTTGTTACGATCTTATATTCTTCTTGATCCTCATGGTTTTATGTTCATCCTAGTCATTGTGGTTAATATTCCCCCTAGTTGTCATGATTTTGATGTTCTTCCAAATTGTCAAGTTATTAATGTTTTTCTTAATTGATGTGATCTTATTACATTCATCTTCTACTTTGCTTGAAGTTCTTCTATTATGTTTGTTCTTAGTGCACTTAATCACTAGAAGCCAACAACCTTACTAATTGATGTTTTCATGCTTATTGTTCACCTCATGCCTACTATTGAATCTTTCACTGAAACCATGTTGTGCATTTGAAATTCACACCCATGTACTTGTGCAAATATGTTTACAAGGCTACCTTAAAGTTTTGGCGAAATCTTTCATCCACTTCCCTTACAACTGCTAGAATCCAAGATGCACAAATTGTGCTATAGTGTGTTTCTCAATAGTTTTTTTAATTGTTTGATCTACTACAATTCCCAAATCTAATTTTTTCAATTGTTTGTCCTCCTCCTTTTGCATTCCTTTTCTAATTTCCTCTACAACTACTTGTCCATAACTTTTTTCCTTAGGATATTTAAGTATTTAATAAATGTCACAACATGTGATTGAGAATAATCAAATAATGGTTTTTTTCCTTTTGTTTGTTTTGTAAGTAAATGAGCTAATGAAAGCACTTAACATGTATTTTGTAATTATACTAAAATATTAATTTTGGACTTTTAAAACTTAATGGTTAGAATCAAGTTTCTTATTGAACTTGAAGCAAAAACATTGGAAACATCCATTTGTTGGATCATCTACTTAGGCAAAACATTGTTAATATCTATTGCTACATCATATGGTGGTCTCCAACTCAAAAACATTTTTCAAATTTCCAATCACCAAATGATCATTTATTAATTTTGGACTTTTCAAAAGTCTAGAATTAATTAAATACATAATACTTAGTTGAGTAAACACATGGATTCTTAAGTCAATTTGAAAGAAGCTAAATTTTTTGCAACATCTAAACATTTTTTCTTAAATTGTTTCAAAACACACCCATAACCAAATGTTCAATATTTGATCAAAATATTTTTTACCTTATTTATTTCAAGTTATATGCATAAAAACGTATTGTTCCTCTCCCATCACCAATCATATTTAGATATAATGAAAATTGTCATTCTTTTAATATTGGTTTTACCCCATGCCCATAACCACATGCAAAACTAACATTCTATTTGGATACCCTAAAAAAATAAACATAATATTCTGAAGATCGAGCATTAGGTCATAAGCCCTTTTTTAACATTGATTTGCATATGTGCAACCATTCAACAATGTTAGTTTGCCCTAGACCAATGTTTGACTACTAGGTGATGTTCGATGAACGCATTTTTACCCTAAATAAGCATTGAACAACCCTATTCATTTTACAAATTCCATCACCACATAATTTAACATCAAACACTAATAGATTTGTAATTCGATTACATGAGTTTATACAAGTCTCCATTTCTTAAAATATCAAGATAGTATGTCGCATGACTAAGAGTCTCACCATTAGGTTGTCACACTTGGTATGTTATCATCATAGCAACCTAATGGAAAGAAATTGAAAGTGTGTGGACATACACTTTCCATTGGATTAGTACTTTGGGAACATTTCATTTGTAGGCAATATTTTAGAATTTCTTTTTTTAAAACACATGTTCCCTTGACAAAATGATTCTCAACTTTATTCACAACTCTGAGAGCTCATGCATTGGTCAATTTTTGAACAATAGAATTGTGAGATGACTCTCAACAGAGCTAGTTGGAAAACATAATGAAAAGGTGATGTTGGGGGGGCATAATCTGTGATGGTAACAATGAAAGCATGACCTAAATTGTGGTTCTAAAGGTGCATTCACACTTGGTGTTAAGGATTCTAGTATTAAGTCCCCTAACACCAAGCTAGTCATTTAAGATCTAAACCTATTTACCATGAATTTTTTTTATTAAGTTAACATTCATTTAATATTAAACAATCATCCATTTAACATTGGGTGCCACCTAAGATGCCATCTAGAATTTTCACTTAACACTTACTGAACATTATGTGTGAATGCACCATAAGACACCCTACATGGCTACTACTTCTGTAATGTGGGGGATATCACTTGTTCAAGCCCACTACAATACATGAGTGTTTTTTTTTTCAATTTTGTGATGTTGCCACATTGACAGTCATCCATAAGCAGATTTAGCCACTTTTGGCTATAGACCAGCTATGAACTAGAAATTTATTAAAGCCTTTTTATATCTTGGCTACTTGCTTGAATAATGTGTAGAAACATGGCAATTTTTTCAGAATTTTTTTCTAATTCTGGCAGATTTTTTTTTTTGCAATATTCAACAAAGTATTATTTTTTGGGAAAACTACTTCGCCAAATGGTGAAAATTCACCACAGAAAAAAGAGTTCCTATATACCATAATCTGGATTGCGTTAGACTGTCACCTAAGAAGATGTATGAGTTCAATTTCTGACATTCTAGATTTGCATGAACACTAAATCTCAGTTCCTTGGTTTTGTCTTAACATGGGGTTTTTTCATTTATTTTCTTGCTTTTATAGATATTAATCTCGAGCTTATATTATTATGATCACATTTTATTAATTTGTTAGAATTTTGAATGTGATGATGAGAATATCTGAAAATAAAGAAATCTTTTGCTTTATTTTGATTTGGTGTCGACATTTACGTAGGTACTTACACACAATAAATTAGATTTTTTTTCAAATTTAAAGACAAGAGAACATTGGTTACCGACCTAGTTAAATAAGAGTACTATTGAATTTTTATTATTTTTTAGTAAATGGGTTAACAGCTACATCCAGTTAGTAGTTGCACGCACATATAAAGACCACACTGTAAAGGTTAGTGAGTGAAATGATTGATTTAACCCAAGTTGAACAACAATCCAAAATGGTAAAAATAATGTCCACAAATTTGAGGTTAGGTTTGAGTCAAGTTCTAAGAAAGGGGTATTTGTGGGTCTACTTGGGTCAATACTTGACTTGGGTTAGGTACATCTTCAAAAGTCTAGACTAGTACATGACCCAAGTAAAGGTAAGGCCAGCTAGACCCAAGCCCAATAATAGGCCTTAAGGGCTTTTTTCTACAGGGTCAAGGTTTTAAGACCCATGTAGGAAAGTCTAATTCAATGAAAGTTTTTTTTTTTTTCAAATGAAAATTGAAATCTTTTTTATGGGTTCAACTATAAAATTTAAAAAATCAATGTAAATGAGACTTTTAAGATTTCATTATTTTCATCAAAATTTCTGAAAAGTCCCATTTACATTGATTTTTTAAATTTTAAAGTTGAACCTATCCAACATGTTTCAATTTTCATTTGAAAACCTATATAATTAACTAATACATAGGTTTTCCTTTTCACAAAAGAACTCTAAACTTAGGTTGGTTTTTCTAGTCAGGGCTTGGAAAAACTTGGGACCAACTTTGAGCATTTTGGGTTTGTTGTTTGGCCCCAAGTTATTAATAAATGCTAGAACATTAATAAATAAATGATGGAACATTGACCCCAAGGGTTGCAAATTGGCTTCCCAAATTTGATGGTATCCTTTTTCCAGCTTTGGGGCCACTGCATAGCCATAAAGTTCAGCATTTATTAGTAACTTGGGGCAGATTGAACTTTTTTTTCTATTACAACCTTGATTCCTAGTGTAAAGCCCTTGGGGCTAATTTCAACTTTTGCACCAATTAAGAATGCTTGGTTTGAGTTGAACATTGCCCTTGACTCCTAGTGTAAAATAGGCGATTTAGAATTGACCATTCTTTGAAAAACTAACGACCTGTTAACATTGGTGCCAACCAATATTAGGCAATTTTTAAATTTTATGAAAAACAATTTAGGATTAATTTTGACAAAATAAATTAGAACAATTTTTTTTCTAATTTTGATTCCACATATAAATGTCATTGAGAATATATTTTTGGATTCAATCCTTCAACAAATAAATTTTGATTTTAGTTTTGTTTCAGCTTTGTTCTGGTTTTGGAAAATCAAACTTGGTTTTGATTTGATTCAAGGTAACTTCAACTAAAATGGACAATTAACTACCTAAGTAGTCCCTAATTTTAGTCATTTACAAAAATAAGTTTCCAAAGTCTCAATTCCAATTCCAATTCCAGTTCCACACAAAAAAAACCCAAAAACTTGGTTCTAATTCAAGTTCTTCAAAAAATATTAATTTTTGTTTCAATTTTGGAACCTATTCCAAAAATCACATCAATTCCAATCTGGGTTTCACTGGTTGAAACTCCAATTGGTGATACTAACCCTCTAAACTAAACTAAGTACTTTTTCCCAACATTAGTCCCGAGATGGTACAAGTTCTTTGAAAAACAATGTGTGCCATGAACATGCATATTTGTATGACAAGTAAAGGGACTTTAAAAACAAGTTGGAAAAAAATAAAATAATACTTTTCCATCTTAGATCATAGATTTTTTCAATAGCCAACAACTTACAACAAAGGAGACCTCGCATAGCAAGCATTTTTGAAGGGTTTGGTTTTGTGTATCACAAAGGGTTGTCCTCTATTGAAAATTCATGACTAAAGTAATTGGTTGTATGGCAACATGGCTATGTTATGTTTCCATCTAGATGTGCTCCTAAACATCATGTAGAAAATCAAAGAAAATTACATCCTACCCTTTCATGTTTTGTATGTTACATGTACCACTTCATTTGAATTTTGGATGTCATGTGTTAGTGAAGGTACATTGTCATGGTTGTTAGCTTGATCAATAGTTCATGGGAACCCACCCATGTGATTATGGGGATATTTGGAATGTTCAATATAGCAAGGGTAGCCATAACAAATCGGATAATAGTCTTGTTGGAGTTTTTTGGACATGAAGACCTGTAAATCTTTAATAAGAAACACATCGTAGATTAAGGAAGTGTACAAAGGAGTAAAATAACAAGACATCAAGTTGGCTCAAAGTTGCTACAAAAATCTATGTATGTCCATAACTAACAGCTTGTGGAAGGTCATATTTACATGTCAAAAACCAACGACTTGTAATAGGTCGGCCATGGTGATGGGAGGTGTGTCTTGAAGGGGTGGAAGTTGAGAAGTACCTAAGCCTAAGTCATCGGCCGACTTAAGACGGAAAAGGCTTACATCTTTTCTAATGTGATTGAAACTTTTTGAGGAAAAAAATGACCAAGGTAGAAAAATGAAAGCATTTTATCACTTTCAAGCTCCAAATGGCATTGGCACAGTTGTGTAAAAACACATCAACATGTTTGTGTAACCAACCAAATACTTCAATTGCTAAGGGGAAGAATTGATAAGTGGGATGTTGGTTGCGATAACTCCTTTCCTTGGCTTGAGCTGCATCCAATGTAACAAATCCTTGAGTTGTGTAAGCTTGGGGAAATAAATCTGCTCGTGTTGGGTCAACAATGACGATGTCGACTAAGGTGCGAATGCCATCTTTGGTAAACACAATGTCAATTTGTTGATGAGAAGAGTTGAATGTGGTTGAAGGAAACGCATGTAATTGTTCTTGTCCCACATGGAAACTAGCATATTGTGCAATGGCGGCAAAGGTGTCACAAATTGCATCATGGGTTTCAATGTGTTTGTGCCATGAGCACAACGAAAGAAATAGATACCCATAAGGTTGATGGGATATGTGCACACACATCAAAGGATACTTGCAATTGAAGGATGGGGTAATCCAAATTGTGTACAAAGTGGTGTGCAAAAAATTGAAGAAGATAATCAAAATGTTAAAAAGATTGGTTGAACATAACCAAGCACCTACCCTTGGGCTAGAACATGATAAAATTCAAGCACAATGGGCCTTAAATGTCCCATCGAAAAACATGTTGGAAAGGGTATGATGGTGCAAACACTCCAAGATGGAATCTTGAAGTTGAACCATTTGTTGCCCAATGAGTTATTCAAATGGAAGAAAACGTGCATGGGCTGGGGGTGGTAAAAGATCACATGACACCTTGAAATGTTATTGGAAAGGAAATGTGTCGTTGTCGACTCGTGTTAAGGTTTCAAGAAGGAAGGATGTTGATCAACCATAAACCTAGCACCTCTAACTGAAGCGACTAAGGCCCAACTCCTTAAATAGGCTATTAGGACGATGGTGGATGTTGATATGAGCTCAACACCACCAAAAGTTATTGGGAGGGAAGTTTGCTTATGAACTAAAGGTTGTTTTGGGTTATCAAAGGATCTTGGACCCAAACGGCATCCCAACACTTTGCGGAAGGAGGAGTCAAAGGAAATAAAGGACTTTATGAAGGTGGAAGATGGAGGTGTGCATTGTAAATGATACGATGGGCATTGCATGAAACAACAAGTTATAATTCCAAAAGCCACTTAAACATCACCCATTATAAAGAGAAGGTCCACATGTCAAACGTCCTTTTATAGGGTTTTTTTTATGAAGGATGATGTGAAAGTTATGGTGCTTAGCAGAACCCCTAAGACTCTAATTCCTTCGAATGGGGTGGTAAATTGGGATGGGGCATTGAAGTTTGGTGGCAAGCTAGAAGGTGGCCATGCAACACATTTTAAAGGTTGGATGGAAAGACCTATCGCACAAAGTTTGGTCTGAAAGTGTTCATAGGCAAATGATCAAATTGAAGGGGGACCTATGATGTGAGTGTCGTCTACAATGGATGGAAATAGACAAGAGGGGAAATGATTTGTTATAGAACATCAAACATTAAAATGGGCTAAAGCGAATAGTTCCCCCCCCCCCCCCCCCCCCCCCCAAGGATCACCTTGACGAGTCCCCATGGTAGATTGTGACATCACCTTCACGATTACAATGACCATAAAACAAATGAAACTTGAATACATAAAATGCACAAACAAAAGCGATGAGTTGTATGATGTCCCCACCTGCTGCATGAAGTTCTTGAAATAAGATCCCTTTAACACTGAATTGAAGGCATTTGTTATGTCAAAACTAAAAAAACCCAATCAAGGTGAAGGTCCAAGGTGCATTTAATATTGTGGAATATTGTTTCACAACCACCTTTAATTGCAACTCCAAATTGGTGTGGGGAAAAATGTGTTGAAAAAACTTCATGGAATCAAAGAAATAAAATGCAACTTATGAGTTGATACAATGCTTCCCCCACTGTAATGGGATGAACTCCATTTGAAGGCTTGGTCATGGTTAAGAGGCAAGCTGCTCCAAGGACACATGCAATTTGGGGTGGAATGTGACCTTGTGCAATATGAAAATTAGAAAAACTGAGGGAATCCACTCATTGAATCTTCAAGGTGAAAACAATCCTAAAGTGTTCAAAAACCATCCCAAAAGGACTACTTGCTGATAAATGTGACGTGCATTAAAATGTCAACTTAAAGGAATTGGAAGAAAATTCAAGGTCTTGGTTTGGTTCATAGTCTTTGAAGAAAAGAAAAAAAATAGCCATATGAATTGAAGTGTAATGTGGTGAGAGATGAAGTGGTGTCGAAGGATGTGGGTGTGGTAGAAAATGGTGCCAAAACACGAATTACCTAAGAGTATTCCCTTGCACGACCAAATGTTCAACTACAAAACAAATGTCTATGAGTTGGAGGATCATGTTGGGGAAAAGGATGGAACTTGAACTAGCTGACAAAACCTGGGTTTACAAAAAAAAACTTTTCCTACAAGTTTTTTTGGTCACCTGCTAGAAAGCACTTGAATCGAATCCACGTCTCGTTATGGCCTATCACCTTGCCATGAAGAAGCAAAGTGAGACACCATTGGGGTAATAGGAAGACTAATTGCCAAGCTACCACATTATACAAATTTTGCCTTAATTTATCCAATGGAAAACAAAATGTCACTTGTACATCACATTGTAAAGTGGTGGGGATACGATTATACAGACCAAAACAACAAAAGCTTAAGTGAAAGGACCCAAGGACATCTAATGTTGAAACCCCCAAGTCCAAGTTGATGCAGATGGAGTGGGAATAAAGGAAGGTATTGGGCTAAGATGATCATAAGGGTTTGGATTGGATGAATTAGATGTCTGATAGGAACGTTAATGATAAACTAATTGTTGAGTAGTAAACTTGTGCTCACAAGTGAGACACGATACTTTAGGTGGAGGTCAAAGGTGTGTTAAAGAGATGGGGGTAGGTTGGGGGGTATGATTAAGGCCATTTATAGGCGTTGCAACCCTAGCCTTGGGCTCACGACCAAAGCAGGGGCTTGCAAGGTTGCAAGCCAAAAGGGAAGCTTGGGAGTCATGCCAAATGCTCTTGGGAGTGTAGGAAAATGTGAGGGAATGAACCTGCGCACTCCCCCAAGGGAACTTCCACTTTGGGAATTGGAGTCCTGATGGACTCCTAGATTTTCAGAGAGCAATTGTAGGGGTCAAAACTCAATGGATTGAGGATTTTTTTATATCATTAAAAATATTTTAGAACATACATGTTTAAAATGGGATCGCATGACCCATTTAGACACTTCAAACACAAGTTATGGCCAAAAGAAGGGTTGGGAGTCAAATTGCCAATTTGACTTTTGACCACTAAAAGTCAGGAATCGCCCCAATCTCCTTGCGTTCAGGTGACGTGCAACATACTATTGGAAATTTCTCAACAAAAGTTACAACTTTTCTTTAAACCTCATATGAATCATAGGTCTACACACAAAGTTATGGGACTCCAAAATTGTAGGAGTCCCAATTTTGGGAATTCTCGGGACTCCCATTTGGGAGTCCTGGGACAAAATGACATTTGGGTGTTAGTCATGTGACCATGCATAGAGAATACTATAAGTAGGAAGGTGGTGGCTTCCCCTTAATCCAAGCCGTGGTGAATCTTATGAGTTCGTGTTTGTTCGTCGTTCGTCCGTGCACCAAAAATGCTCTAACTACACACTAACCAACTTGTTGTTTGGTTTGTGCAGGTCTATGTGAGTAATTGATTTGCTTATCAATCTTCCTAATTTGCATCCCGATGCTCTAGCATGCCCCTCTACACCCAAAGTGATGTGAGCCAGGGAGTGCACCCCAACTCCTCCCTCCACTTACTTCACCTTTAGACTCACAGTTGAGTCCATCAAAGAGTTTAGGGGTGCGTCAACTATTGCCAATTGTCATTATACCAAAAAAAAACAACAAACTTAAAATCTACATGGATTTTCAGTGACTCAATGTTACAATAAAAAAAAATCCATATCTTTTACCCTTTATTAAAAAGGTTTTGGACAAGGTTGTAGGTCACAAGGTGTATTCATTTTTGGATGGATTTTTTAATTATCACCAAATCATGATCGCCCCCCCAAAGATAGGTACAAGCATGCATTCATCACCGATTAGGGAACATTCGTTTGGGTATTCATGCCACTTTGGCTCAAGAATGCTCCACCAACTTATCAACAAGTGGTGAGTATGACTTTCAAAGATTATATTGGAATGTTCATGAAATTTCATGTATGACTTTAATGTGTTCAGCAATTTGAACACCCATTTAACAAAACTATGATTATGTTTTGATAAATGCAGTGCATTTGTTATTAGCTTGAAACTTGAAAAATGCATGTTCCATGTGCACTGAAGAGTTATTTTGGGTTATGCGTATCCAAGGTTAACTATTGGATTCAAAAAAAATTCGACTATTGTTCACATGTTTACATTGAAAACACTTAAGGACATTCAGGTTTTCAATGGCATGGCACAATATTATCGATGTTTCATTAAAGATTTTGCATTTAACATGTCTCCCATTACTAAGCTACTACAAAAAGCAAAAGCTTTTAATGGACAACAGAGTGCTAACAAGCTTGGGAAGAAATCAAACATCGCTGCATGGATGCACCAATTTGATTTCACCCCATTGAAACCTAGAGTTTCATGTTTACACATACACCTTTAATATGGCAGTCAAGACTATGTTGGC
>Ga0209208_10013656_pt1 | contig 10106 bp, 4 predicted proteins | sample S1TSphfallax_3_FD_187694 | JGI IMG/M metagenome (GOLD analysis project Ga0209208, IMG submission 187694) | Host-associated microbial communities from peat moss isolated from Minnesota, USA - S1T2_Fd - Sphagnum fallax MG (SPAdes) (version 2) | ecosystem: Host-associated > Plants > Peat moss >... | reverse complement strand
TGGTATTGAATTGGCACAACATTTTCTTTTTTAGAAAAATATATGTAAACACCTACACATTGACAACGTTTCAAAATAGTAAGATAATTTCGGAAGGAGTCTTCAACACTTTCATGAAAGCCAATATTATAGGTATATGACGTCAAATGCATCAAGTATATCATGTGAAAAGAGTCAGATTTTCAATTTTACCAAGAGGATTCACCAGTTTGTGCCATAGTAAAACTAACCCAAGAAAAACATAAGTAAGCTGCCATCAACCAAACATTTAGCAAATAATTTTTTGTAAATTTTTTTAAAAAAAAACTTGGAAGAAAAAATGGCATTAAACTTAAAAGTGAGAAATTAAATATCCAACATATGCATGTGAAATCAACGAAAATTAATAAAATTGGTTAATGAAACACAAAACAAACATCCTTGAAGAAAAAAATGTAAATCTTACGAACTTGCAATTGTCGTCTCCATCACTAGAAGAAATCCCCCAAAATGCAATGAATGCATTTGCAACTATGTGTAATTAATTGTCATTTACAACTATTTTGCACCCTTTAATTTGCAACTATGCTATAACTGCATTTGGGATTAATAATTTTTCATCTTACATTTTTGAATTGTTTTCATTCATGGTCATGTCCATATGTCATTAGTTGCAAATGAAACTAAATAGTGTCAACATACCCCCTAATGGTATACATAGGTGTATTAAAAAACTTTTAAAAGGTGTGTAATGGTGGCGCCTCCTGCGCTCAATTGCGTATTCTATGAGGACATTTAAAACATAGATAACCTTAAGGCAACAAGAGACTAAAAGGTAATGTAGCCCTAGAAAACGACGGTAAAAGCAAAATAGAAATGACTGATAAGGGCCTTGAAAAACTATCTAAAGAGTTGATAAGGCAGACTTCTAAATTGGTATATTTATAAAGTTGTATTCAGTTTGTATTTAATCAAATTAACTACCTACCTAACTAACACAAATGATTTACTTGTAAATTAATTGATGATTAATTAGTTACATTAATTATTAATAATTGATAACTAATAGTTAATAGTTAATATTTATAGTTAATATTTAATATTTAATAATGATTCAACATATTAGTTTTCTTTTCTATATGAACTATTAATCAATTATTATAACTAAGTAGTTAATTAATTATTGCTTAATTATTATTTAATTAATAAAATAATACTAAGAAATAATTAATTGATTGATTGACTGATTGATTGATTGATTATTTAAGAGCCATTAATGAAAATTTGTAACTAATAAATTAGTTAGTTAGTTATCTACCTAGTCATATAATTTACAAAATTATAATGGAAAATAAAAGATATGAGAAATGTTTTGTAGTTATAACCTAATTTGTAATTAAATTTCAATTTCAAATTCATTCCATATGTTTTGTCCTCCATTTCCATATTGAAAACTATATAATGAGGAGGTTTTCTTTTACACTTTCACGTGAAAAAACACATGTCAATTTGAATGAGCCAATTAAAGGACTTAACTGTAAAGGTTAAACTTATAAGAAATTAAAAATATTTATTTACCTACCTTGTCTGATTTATTTACCTACATAGTTTAACCTACCTACTTAATATTGATTTAAATTCATTTTGTCCAGAATTCAAAAAATTACACTCAACATCTTTGAATTATGCCATGTGTCACATTCTAAAACCATCTAAAATAAATAATAGGGATCTACTATCTATTTTTTATAACATTTTTTTTTAAACCTTTTTCATTTGTCATGTCTCATTATATAAATTGTTGATTTTTATGGTAATATACAAATAACATATAATAATATATGGATGGTGAAATATTTGTTGACCATTGACCTCATCCACATTTGCAACTAATGACTGATGTAACTTGTCTAATGCATTTTTTAGTAGCAAATGTCCTTTGCAACTAAAATATAATTAATTTTTTTTTTTCCAGCTTTCCTTTAATGGAGGCAAGTTATTGCATGAGCTTAGAGCCTAAACTTAGAGCCTAGAGTTGGAGCTTGGGATGATAAAATGTTTTTTCCCTTATACACATGCAAGTAAAACCCAAGAATTTAATCACAAAATGAATGTTATATGTATAAACCTATAAGCAAACATGGGGATGATTGTAAACATTCATCCTCATTATGGATGAATGATATTTTCATTCCTTCATTCAAAATTGAATTTACATGTTTTTAATATATAAAATTTCCATCAAAATTATGGATGAATTTTTTATTTTATCATTAAGTTCTTATTAATGAATTCCCCCCCCCTAGTTTTAATTAATTAAAGTTTCATGATACACAACTTCATTTTATATGATTTGTCGAGTAATATAATGTAAATTCCACTATAAATGTATTTAATGACTATGGTTTAATATGCCATTTATTTTCAATATGTTTAAATTATATTACTATTATCATGTTTACATGCACCCCATGGTCATTGTTTTTTTCAACTTTTTTCGAGCAAACTGACCTAGTGTCATTGATGACATTGGGGTTTTTTTCCCCTCTCCAATGGTGCCACAACTTTCATTTTTTTTGGTTCCATCACCATATTTTCCCCTATTATTAGATTATCCATATTATTAAATGACATTCAATGTGAAATATTAATACTTGGACAACATATGAAAAATGGATATAAATAAAATTTAATTATTTATCTTCCAATCATGGACAAATTTCATCCAATGACTTATTTATTTAACCCAATTCATTAATGAAATTCATCCATGCAACATTCATCCATATGAAATCATGTATCTATGGACACATTCATCCATGTAGGTGGATTACAATCACATTAAACTTTAAACTACAAGTTCAAAGCTCCAAGCTTAGGCTTTAGGCTCATGCCCAAGCCATCCTCCTCTCCTTTAATGGTGCATTTGTTACCACATGGGTATGTCTTGGTTTATAAATTACAATAAACTCATACTTTAGAAACAATAACAACCATCTTGCAATATGTTTTGAAATTTGTGGTTTGTTAATTAAATAGACCAATGCCATATGATCTACATAGAAAAAAACCTCTTACCTAAAAGATAGTGCTTGAACTTGTGACATGGAAAAACCATTACTAATGCTTCACATTCTATAATACTATAATTTTGATCTACATTGTTCAATAACCATGAAGCATACACTATAGGTTGATCATGTTTTCTTATAATCTTTTGGGCTAGCATAACACTTGTTACCAATAGTGAACCATCTATGTGAACATGGAACTCTACCTCCCTACAATTTGGGGATATTGTGATCAATGTTTCTATTTACTTTTGTTTAATAACTTCCCAAGCTTGTTGACATTCTTTGGTCCATCGAAAACATTTTTTCTTCCACGTTAGTTTTGTAATGGGAATTGTAATAAATGCAATGTTTTTATGAAACAATGATAGGTTGAACCATATTATCGTTAAAAACTAGATATTTACCATGGTTTGGTTGGTACGTGCATGTTAACTACATTGTTTGAAATTTCTTGGGATTTGGTAGTTTACCTTCCTTGGACATTATGTTAAGGGTTTTTTTTTCTATGCCTTCAAACTACAAGAATTATTTCCTATATTCAAAATCTTACTTGCATAAAAACATCAATATGTGTGTCTAACTTAAATTTGAGAATGAGAAAAAATATTAGAAACATGAAGATGCTAATATTTACAAAAATGCGCAAGTTATAAAAAAGATTCAAAATAAATAAAAAATCAGATCCAAAAGAACTTCTTCAAATCCTTTCCAAATCATAATCCTCATCATTTTTTCCCTAAGTATCATTTATATACCAAAACATAGTGTTGTTTCAAGTTAAATAGTCATTAGTCGGTACAACAATCTAATGGTTCACAATCAAACTAAAATGGTCATTAGCCACAAGTTGGTCAACATATTTATTCTGTTAATAGTCTAGTTAACATAATAGACCTATTATTGGTTACTTCAACATGCTTGTTACCAATTATATAAAACAAGTTACATGTTGCCTAAAAACAACTTTAATAGATTCTCAAAATGATAATGCTTCACCGGTTACTCATTGGTAACATCTAGTTATTTTAATAATCAGTACAAAATTTTAGGTTAATCATTGTAAACAACACCATGAAAACACATTTTTTTGGGCTGAGCCCAAACTTTCTACACTTTTCAAGGCACAATTTTAATTTGGACATGTGACTACTCATGTCATTATAGACTATATAGTCATGTAGGAATATCTTCATGAATTTTTTACATATTCTTTGAAAGCTTGGCTCATTACTCATTGGTAAATTGGTGGTCCATTTTTTAATCCAAAAGGCATAACTACCCATGTAAATGTTCCCAATTTGTTACAAGGGTTTTTCTTGTATTTATTCCTTGGTGTTATATATATATATATATCTAGTAACCAAAAAAGACCCATATGGATTACCTTTCACCAATGAAGTATTAAACACAATTGTAAGGCAATTCATTTATTTTTGGTCATCATATACCCATATGGGTATTTTGTGGTTATTAGATTCCATTTTATGAAGTCTACACAAATTATGAATTCACCATTTTTTTTGGTATTATGACAATGGGTGATAAGCACATAACTTTTTCTACGGGTTGGATAATCCAATTGCTAACAACTTATCAATTTTTTGTTTAATAATTGTTTTATAACATTTTTTTCTTTATTTGTTATGCCAAATTTGAAAATCATACCACAACATTTCAGGTCTCTTCACATTATTGCATAGATCTTTGGTTATAATTATGATTTAAAATATTTCATTACTCTAAATAATGACCATATTGTTGCCCCAATCATGTGCCACTTTGGCATCCTTTAATCATGGTCTATCCAACAAAATAGAGTAATTGAAGTTCACCACACTATTTTGTAATACAATAAATGTAATGACAAAGGGTATGCCACGTACATACATTCGTAGATGTCGGACTAAACAAGTGCCATTGGTTTGGTAGTGATTTGATTTGCCATTTAGAGGTCATATGGTGCACGTTTTGGTTTAGGTAGATCTAACCTAGTTTTCAATTGTTTTGTGATAATGTTAACATTTGACCTTCCATCCAACAATACATCTTCTATGGTATTCTTCCCAACTTGTTTCTAAATAATAACCATGGTTTATCTATAACAATTATAGTTGTGCTCATATCAAGTATAGGTGGAACTACCAACTTATTTTATATTGTTTTACAATAGCCTTGTGTTTTTTCTAACTTCAATTTCTACCATAAATATTTTTTAAGATCATGAATTATTTTAAATAATTGTCCAAGGTTTAAGATATAATTAGTTTCTAACATTTGTTTAATAATATGTTAGAAAATCTTTTCTACATATATTTGCGTATTTTGGGGAACATAAGGTACTTCTTACAATTTTGATGTTTCTATAGGTATTACTAAATCTAACATTCCAACCCACTAGTGTTACTTTCTTTTAGACAATTTTTGGAAGTACATCCACAAGTGGAGTAATCACTTGCATCTATTATATGGTGTCAAACGTGGAATTTTCTGCAAACGCTTCTTTTCTTCCCAACTTACTACACTCTTGTTTTTTGTTGGCTTTTGTTCTTTGAACACATCTACTTTAGTTGACTTGCTTCTAATTGTTGCCACACGCACATTCACCATAAATTTTATTAACATAATTGTGAAACAAGAAGTTTCTTTTCAGACATAACCTTACATCCTTTATCTTTGAACATGTTTTGCATCTCATTAAACTTTGGACAGTTCATAAGCTTATGCCCAATGATTCAAAAATGTGACAAGGATACATCAATGGTCTAGATGGTGTAGTAGCATGTGCATGAACTTTTGACATTACCACAATTGATTCTTCTTTATTTTTCTTTGACATTTGTCCACATAACGGTTGGTGCGATGGCAATTTATGTAATACATATAGGCAAGGAAAAGTAGACAAAAAAATAGTCCACCCAAATCCTATTTAAAAATGGAACAATTTTTTAATATAAGCATAGGAAAGTATATTCAAAATATCTATTAGTAAAAATATGAAAAAATGTCATTGCATTTACTTCATGGTAAGTTACACACAAAACTTGAACAACTTTAGTATCATAAAAGTAAATTAAAATACATTTGAAAATGACTAGTTAATATGGTGTTCAAACCCACTTCACATTGAAAATTTCATCTATGGTGATTATAACATTCATAATTTGACAATACATAAGTATCTTTTAGGTTTTCATTAACTTGAAATTTAAAAAAATCACTAGTAGAAAAATTATATTTTACAACTTGTCTTATGTAACTACATGTGTCACATGCAACTAAAAAACAATTGCATATGACATCTTTTAGTTGCACAAGACACATGTACTTGCATAAAACAAGTCACAAAAACAAATTCTTTTTTAGTGAATCAATGTTTCATCTACTTACAACCCATTTTGTAAGATAAGACATTTTGTGCAAATAAATAACATAAATGCATTAAAATAAAAACCTACTTATTTTCAAAATGGGGGTTTTCAACATTATAATCATAAAATGAAAGATTATCATCATGTTAGAAATTGTATAAAATAATATTTAATTCTTATAATTTTTTTTTAATGGTTATTTGCTTTTATTATTATCAAGGAGTAATGAGTTGTCTATTTTACCTTGCTTTCACCTGCTTGATTTCCTTGCTATAGTTTGACTTGTTGGTGTTATTGTGTTTTTTGATCCTTGGGTACTAAAACAAATTCTATGCTTTAGTTTTTAAAATGTTTTCTTCACATGATAGTGCTAACTCCATATGTTGTTATAGTGTTGCCCTTTTCATTCCTACAATTGTTATATGTAAATATGATTTTAAACTATATTTGAAAATTGTGGTAAACAATTATTATTTTTTATAAACTATTGGCCAATTTCAAAAATTATTTGTATTACATGACGCACTCCCAAGTCTCGGGTTAAACCCACTTGAGGGTTCAACTATGCAGAGTTGCGGAAAGTTGGGACTTGGAAGGCGCTCCCGACTTCCAGCATTAAAAAGGGGTAGAGGGGCATGGTAGAAGTCCCGGGATTAGACTAGGAAGAGGGACTAGATTATCAAGCTTGAATCTGCATCCAAAACCAACCACAAAAGGGTTAGTTCACATTCGGGAACACCCTTGGGTGTTGGGACAAGCCACGGGCACTTTGACACACAAGACTCACCACGGCCCGGACTCGGGGGAAGCCACCACCTTCCCCCATATAGTATTCTCTGCAACGCTCCGCGGAGGCTACATCCAAATGGCTCTTTTTCCCGGGACTCCCAAGTTGGAGTCCCGAAATTGTCCCGAAATTGTCCTCATTGGAGTCCCGGGACTTTGGAAGCTCATAACTCCCAACTGCAGAGTCTGATTGCAACGAGGTCTGAACCAAAGTTGTAACCCTTTTCGAGATCTTTCCAACGCCGTGTCGCACTCTCAATTCAGAGGTCGGGAAGAGGTCGATTCCCGACTTTTAGTGGTCGGGAGTCAAATTGCCAGTTTAACTCCCGGCCCTTCTTTTGCCCATAACTTGGGCTGCAGATGTCCAAATGGCCAATGCGAGGCCATTTTCGATATCTACGCTTCAAGACCTTTCCAATGACACCAAGAACACCCCAATGCGAGGTGTTTTGGCCTCTGCTGTCGAACTCTAAACATTTCGGAGTCCCGGGGGACTCCAAATCCCCAACTTTGGGAGTGGGAGTTTCATCCTCCCACTTCACACAAAGTAGGGTTGTGACACTACACCTCTAATTGTTTCTTGCTTAAGGGTTTTCAACTACAATTACATTTATTCATCATTATGCACATTGTATAGTAACATTTATAAAAGGTTTGCTCCAAGTCAACAAATTTATAGTTTGGGTAATCCTAGATTAATTACACCAATTAAACAAAGTGCCCTTGAATGTCAAGTTGAATATATTTGTTATTTCCTCAACTTTTGTTTCACTGTTAGGTTTAATGACAACCTTAAATATTTGAACATGAACATCCAAATTATAGACTTTCATTATGAAAAAATTGTGTCCGTTGCAACTTGTCAAATGTAACTAAAAATTGTCCGATGCAACTAGATTATAACTAAATAGACAAGTTGGAATGGACATGATTTTTCCATAATGTTTCTTATATTCAAATTCCTATAGTTTAGCGATTTCCTATAAGGCCATGAAAATGGTGTTGTAGATCGAATTGCTATTCATGCATAAACTCTTGGAGGATTTGGTGGTTTTCATTTTAGGTCTAGTGGTAACATATTTGAAGTAAAATTGTTGTACGTGGTGTTGTTATTGTTAACACCATAGGTATGGTGTTACAAAAGTTAACCACCACAAGTTTCATTATTGTAAAATCAATTGGTGTTGTTCCCATAATATCTAAGTATATCCCATGTGTGATGACAATTGGTATGTAAATATAGTATGAGTCAAATCATTAGTTTTGAAAAACTAATTAGAACTTTGTGATTTTATGTTATGTTTGGATCTAGGTTTAAATTTGTTCTAGTGGACCTTACTTTCATCTCAAGTTTTATGGTTGCGCCCAACACCATTCCTCCTAATGATACGTTTGGCATTTGTATGTGGACACATACAATGTTGTAGACTTCACCTATGGTTTTCATTGTCTAGGTTGGCCAAATTGTAAATGTTGGGATTGTAGATTTTGTGGGATTATTTTTAATGTATCCCATCCTTGCTAGAATTCTTGTTAACCACATTTGATTACAAGCAGAATATTGATGAAATGGTGGTTGATGAATTTGAACAATAGTTGGTGTTCTTTGCATTTCCTCTTCATCTATGTTAAGCATTAGATATCTCATTCTCAGATTATGCATGGTTTAAGTCACCCAAGTTTGTTTGCATAACTTTGTGGTATTATGGTTTTTCCATGTTTAATTTTTTTTGGAACTATGTTCATGCAATGAAGTTAAAAATATTGCCTTACACATTCTTCAATGCAAGGATAATAAGTAATAATGTTGCCCTCCTATTTACAATATTAACATTGGTTGGGTATAAGTCTTGCTATGTGGTCCACGTTGTGAATCCTTTTGCTCCAACTCATTCTCAAAATGGAATTGTATTGTGCTAATCTTACCTTGAATCCTTGGTTCACTAGTTTGTAATTTAGATCCACTAGTTGTTGCATTTGTATTTGTATTGGAAATAAATGCAAATTGGTTACCATGTTGCAATGAAGTTCTAGTCCTTGATGTTGATACACCATTTTAGTCACATATGTTCATTCCTTTAAAAATTCTTCATGTATTTCAACTTTTGTGACCAATGGCATTGCATGTTCAATGTCATCATCTCTAGATCTTCTTCCCATTTTTCTAGTGTTCAATAATATGGAGGCATTGCAAATTGTCAAATGGACATTCTGACCTTAATATTAAAGCTTGTAGTCCTTCCTCCCTAGAATTGGGTTGAACATATTTTGAGCTGTGTATCCAAGGGTTTAAAATTAAACTACAAATTCTTTTCTATTTCCCCTTGCACTTGCTACTTTAAAATTATAATATTTTGAATCCATTTGAAAATTTTGAGGATCTTAAGAATGTGTTAAACAAAATGTTTTCTCAAGATGTGGTTTTGGAATGCCATAATATTGTGATAGATGAAGTGTAACTAAGGGTAGAAAGCATTGGAATCATTTCAACCAATGCAACAAGAAGGTGTTTGACCAAATTTTATACCATTACATGTTGTACCTTTACAATTTTATAATTTAAAAATCCCATGTAGCATAAATTTAAGTTGGGTTTGACATAAATCTAAAGCCATAAGCCCTGAAAATTAAACCTGAAAAAGATTAAACACAAACCCTAAAAACTAAAATCTAAAACCAAAAACTCCAAACCTTGAATCCGTAGCTTATAGCCCCCATTAACCCTGCTCCAGACCCTGATCAAAATTAACATAAGAAACTGCAAGTTGGAACAAGAAAACATACTATAGGTATGTTAACTCAATGCAAAACTCACAATGTTGATGGCTCTTGCTTACATTATGTCCAAGTGTGTAAGAAGGGATCAGTTGAAGTTTTTGCTAATTGGGACCTTAAAACA
>Ga0209208_10013655_pt1 | contig 10108 bp, 11 predicted proteins | sample S1TSphfallax_3_FD_187694 | JGI IMG/M metagenome (GOLD analysis project Ga0209208, IMG submission 187694) | Host-associated microbial communities from peat moss isolated from Minnesota, USA - S1T2_Fd - Sphagnum fallax MG (SPAdes) (version 2) | ecosystem: Host-associated > Plants > Peat moss >... | reverse complement strand
CTGCTTCTCCCCTCAATACAATTGTTTGAATCTTCCATCTGTGATGAGCTGGTCTGTGGATCACGATGAAGACATGGATAACACATGGAGACTAGAGAGAATGTTCACATGGAGAAAGTAATGGTGGAGTGTTTGAGATTCAGCAGCTAGCAGTAGTGCAGCTTGGTGGTCTTTGTCAAAATGTTGTAGCTCTTGATAAGGAATTAATTGCTAGGAAGTAGGATTTCTAGATAGGTAGGTTTGCTGTGAAGCAGCTGCTCTTCGGGTGAATCGATCAGGAGAGTGGAATGGCGAATTTTGAGCGAGCCAATGGAGGAGGAGGAGGAGTTCTGAGCCTGGAGCCTTCTTTAGCAGCTGCATCGGCAGCAGAAGAAGCCGTCAGACACCACGACTGGGACAAGAACGATTACAAAGCGTTCATCAGATCGCAGAGAGCTGCAAGGACGTTGCAACAGCAACAGCAGCAGCAGCAGCATGATGATGAGGGGGATGCTGCTTTCGCTTTCAGAAACTCATGTCCAACGCGCCGGATACGGGAATCTTGTGAGGAGCAGCACATGAAGTCCATGGAACGAGATCATCATGACTCGCAGGCGCAGATGTTGTATTTGGACATGGATGCTGCTTTGCCGCTGCATTGGGAGTCATTGATCAACACTAGTAGCAGAAGCAGGCGGCATTCCTATTCCTCAAGCAGCTCCAGCTCCTCCTCATCCTCTCGTGAATTCGAGTTCCACATGCAGCAGGTGCAGATTCGGCCTGAAGTAGTAGCAGGAGCGGAGGATGCAGCTGCAGGGGATAATCATCTTCATGTCGGACGCGACGTTGTTCAAGGCATTTCGCATGCGGATGAGCTGTTTTACAAAGGGCAGTTGCTCCCGCTCCATCTCCGCCCCCGCCAGCAGATGGTTGAGAAATTGACGTCAGAGTATTCTCATGTGAACCAACAAGAGAAAGCTGCTGCTACTGTTGCTGCTGCTGCCTCAGATGATGTTCATGCTGCTGCTCTTCTCGATTCTTCTTCGTACGTGAAGTTTTGTGTGAATTCCTGCACAGATGATCTGCATGTTGCAGCAGCTGCTGCTGCTGCACTTGCTGATTCTCGGAGCTCCAGTTTTCGATCACAGAGCAGCAGCAGCAGCAGCTACTGGGAGACTGCCACCGCTGAAAACAGCAGCTCACGAGACTCCAATGGCAGTTCACAGGATGCGTGCTGCTTCGTCAACAGCAGCAACAACGACAACGAGTTGCAGCTGTTGGAGACGCAGCTCTCTGCGACAAACGTGGGCGCCCTGCGCTCCAAGCCACCGCCTCTGATCAAACTTAGCTCCTTCCAGAAGCAGGAGCTCCAGAAACAGCAGGAGTCGCCATTTCTTCACAACAGAGAAGTTTTCAGCACGCACATGAACTGCTGTAAGTCGGCGCCGTCGCAAGATGCAGATCAGTCCACCACCAAGTCTACTACATCAGTTTTCTCTTCGTGGTTAAGGCCTCCCTTCAAGTGGAAAGTCTTGTTCGGAGTGAAGAAAGTTTCCAAGACACCAACAAGAAAGGATCAGACGACCCTTGAACGCTGCAATCCGCTTTCCACTCCGGAATCCTCCTACTCTTCTTCATCTTCTTCTTCTTATTCTTCTTCTGCATGCAGCCCGACATCGTCGTACTCAGCTGCAGCTGATCTAGTGCATTCCCATGCACCTGATCACCCTGAACCCAACAAACATAGTACTAGTTCTTCGGAAGCTGATTCTCGTATAAGTAGCTGCGAGATCAGGAAGAGTACTGCTGCAAGGGAGCCCGCAGCAGACGAAGAAGAATCGCTCAGAGCATCAGCAGCATGCAGCAGTGCCGGAGCTGCAGCTGGAGAGAGCTCCAAAACCACCAGGGAACATCAGCAGCAGCATCGTTGGAAGAAGTACATCAAGATGCTGAAGCTTCCAGCTTATGGGAAGATCATGCAGCAGCAGCAGAAGCAACAGCAGCACATCTTTGATCTGGTGAAGATAGACTTCAAGAATGTTGCAGCTGCAACAGCAGCAAGTGAGCCCATTTCTTCTTCAAATCCTGCTGCTGCTGCTGCTGCTGCTGCTTCTTCTTCTTCAAGAAGAGCAGGCAGTTTGTCTTTCATTAAGCCAGCTGCGGCAGCACCTCCTCCTCCTCCTCCTCCTCAGGCTCAGGCTCCGAAATCCTTGTCTGGAAGCTTGAGCTTCCCATCATCATCCATGATGTCACCAACCTCAAGAATGGCTGCAGCAGCTATGGGAGGTGGTGGTGTTCCAGGTGCTCCAAGAAGATCAAGTGCGCATGCCAGTGACAGTACTAGTAATAGTGGCCAGCTTCTCCTAAGGCCAGTCTTCAGCCAGAGTACTATCTCGGACCTTCAAAGCTCTCTGCAAGGAGCAATAGCACACTGTAAACAGTCCCATTGTGCTCACATCTGAAGAAGGATCCCAGGTGCTGTCCAGAATGAGTACCTACTCCCCTGCAGAGGCTTAGCTACTAGGTAGTAAGTAGGAGTTCAAGCTGCAATTCTTGTGAATGAATCTCTCTCTCTTTCTTTCTTTCAGCTCAGGCCTGCATCAGCTGTTTTTTGTTTGTTCCACATTTCACATGAGACTTCCAAACTCTTTTTTCTCCTTCAGACACAATCTTTTGCAAACTGCTGCTTCTTTGAAAAGTAACTACCTTTTGTAATGAGAGTCTAGTCTGTCTGTCTTCTTCTTCTTCTTCTTGCCATCTCCAAATTTCCCATGTAAAGTATTGAGATCATTTGTTATCAAATTAAGAACATTCTTCTTACAAGCAGCAGATCCACACACCCCCTGTTGTTCTTGCTCATTCTCTTTACTTTTCTCTCTCCTTTGCTTATGGACAGACACACATATCATGAATGTCAAAGTTGTGTTTTTGCAGCAAACAAGTTTGTTACTATCTCACTGCTCATGGACAACATGTCATACACCAGTTTTTTCCAGAGACCATGATATACTTCAATTACCTTGTTGTTACCCCCAAAGAACAAATTGAGCAGTTTTTTTTTGTGGGTCTTGGTATTTTTAGTGTGATTTATTCTGGAGAGAGAAGCTCTTTCTTATTCAGTCCAGTGGAAAGAGGGGGCATTTTTTATGAGTGGAAGAAGTTTTGCGCTGTCACCAAATTGTTCCCTTTGCTTTCAGTGAAGATGCTTTTTGAAGAAACAATCTTGCATGGAAGGTTTATAAAGCTGTGGTTGATTGGATTATCCCTGCACAGACCACCACTTCAAGACCAAATTCCACGTTGCAAACCACCACCACTGCAACATCAGAAGCATGTCTAATACTACATTTTGTGATGAACTATTGTAACTTGTCTTCTCCACAAGCTTAAGACTGGTACACAGTTTGGGAGTCTCGTGGAAAATTCCTTAATGGTACATGAAAAGAAGTTTTGTTCGTAAGCCACCACCACCACCACCACATCAGAACCATTTGGATGCTACTGTCTCATTTTGTGATGAACTATTGTAACTTGAGTTCTCCACAAGCTTAAGACTGGTACACACTTGGGGAGTCTTGTGGAAAATTCCTTTATGATACATGAGAAGAAGTTTTGTTTGACATGTTTACATCTGTTGCTGCCAACTATGCAAAAACATCAACAAGATGTCTCATTCTTCCCATACCCACCCTCCATTTTGTTTACTTCATTGATGATAGCAGGCATGCTTCCATACCTGAAGATAGTTCCGTACTTCCTGGCTTTTGATACATGCACAGAATTTGAGCTGCTTATTGATGCATAGATTTCTTGTCAGAACTTCAGTCCTAATAATGTGTCTTACACCACCCCCCTCAGGTTAGTATCCTTCCTTACCCAAACAGCAACAAAAGGGTGTGCCAAGTCATGTCATACTTTGGAGCTTTAACAACGAAAACAGCTTCACCAACATGCTTGTTTCTGAGGAACAACCAAGTTCCTTAAAACGAACAGTCCCATGGGGACAAAATACAATCCCATGTATTTGGAGCCCACCTTCTCAAGGACACAACCACCGAGATCAGCCAGGGTAAGTTGAGCTTGAGACTTGTTTTCATTGAACAAACTGAAAAATCTCTCGGAGAATGCTCATCAACTCCCAATCCTTAAACATCATGACAACTTGCAATATGCAATTTCTTCTTGTTGCAAATATGAAACTCAAAAAGTTGGCCATTCTTATAGCATACTTAGATGTGCTCAGTATGTGACCCTGAGAAAATATCTCACATCCAAGTTTAGTACTTTTTTCCAACCCCACACATAAGACTAAAACAGGGACTACATGGCAGACTACTAATAGCAAAGCAACTGGACCAATCATTATGACTGGCCCGACCAATCAGAAACAGGGAGTACGAGGTAGATCATATTTGTTACACTCTTCTGCTCTGCCTTTTACCAGCCTCAGGAGTCAGCAAACTGTGCAAAAATGCTAGGCCATTTTGGGGAGCCAAAGGAGCATGTTTTGACTTGTCTTCATCCAATTTTAATGGCGGGGTCACATGCTGAGAACTGGGGATGCTCTTAGAAACCAATCATTGCAGTCAATACAGCAACTCCAGGCCAAGACACACATGATCTTGAGGAAAGTGAAAACAAAAGGCAACTGGTATCCACTATTGACACTGGAAGTGTAGTTGTCATCTTGTGCACAAGTCCATCAAATGCAAGCTTCGAGCACAGCTCTCTGTCAGTGATCTTACTATCCATATTGGGCATACAGAAGGATGCACCTGAGTTGACAGTCATTACAGGGTAGAACCATAACCTTGTAATACAGTTTGGAGGAAAACCAAGTAACTAAGGATTGGATGATAGATAAATACCATGTCAAGTATTGCCAGAAAACAGCACATTGTGATTGCTATGAGCTCATAGATTGCTTATGGTTAAGTCCGCCATCTCCCCACAACAGACTTCAAATTCATCATGCTATGTTGGGACCCCACAAATTGTAATAGGAATCATATGTTCAGACACAATCAAGAAAACCCATTCAAGGATTAAAAAAAAAGAGGTCTCCGACATGCATTCCCATTTTAATACACTAATCAGGTGAATGAGAAAAGAAAGAGTTCCACAACTCTAAACTAGGTAACATTTACCACTCACATAGTATCTTTACAGCAACCCATTCTTGGGCTGGACTACTATTTAGGATTGGGAGGAGTATATTAGCTAAAAAAAGCTACAGAAATCAGTTGAAAGAACTGAAGAACGAAATTGTGTCATTCAAGCCCTTAAGGAAAATATCAATTTCATCCACAGTATTGTAAAAGTATGCACTAGCTCTAGCACTTGCGTTGATTCCTAGGTGCCGATGGAGTGGTTGCGTGCAATGATGTCCAGACCGTATCGCGATCCCATGCTGCACAAGCACAACCAAATAAGACAAGCATTTGCATTGCAATGGCTCTTGCCCAGATGCGATGATTTAATATTGATAAGCATTGAAGATAATTGTCTGTTGAAAAACCCTAAAAATTGGCTGGTAGCTTACATACCTGCTGATCAAGAAAGGTTGAAAGATCTGTGGCATGAATACCCTCAACATTAAAAGCACACAGTGAAGCTCGTGCATCACCCTTAGGGCCAGGTGGTGGTCCATAGATTTTCACACCAGGTACCTTTGACAGATTTTCATAGAGATACTTGGACAGTTCCACCTGCCACAGCAGAAAGTTCCATTAGCAAAAGTCGACCTCAGAAGTTCACAAACATCATCCCAGTGTGGTCATCCCCTCTCCCTTGCTCTACATGTATGAAAGCAACATGTTAGTTGTGGCTAGTAGTAAATATTTGACTGTTGGACCTACTGTAACCTCTTTCCAGTAACTGCAACAGGAAAACTACCAAAGTATTGGATGATTATAACCTGCAACATATTCCACCAAAAGTGGCCTGCCTGATTTACGGTACCCATTGCTGGGTTTTCAAGGTTCCTGCAGTGAACTATCGATGTCTATAGTAACTGTCAAGTCTTGGGAATGAAACACACTACTGTATTCAGCAGCCAATGATTCTGAGAAATAAATCATGACCGAAAAGCACCAAGCACAAACATATCCACCAAAAATACATGTAGTCACCTCATATGCATGGATCTGGTCCATGCCAATGTTGGACAGATAATCAATTGCTGCACCAAATCCAATAGCTTCTCCAATTGCAGGTGTGCCTGCTTCAAACCTACCACAGCAAAATATCGGATACTGTAAGATAGAGCACAACACAGACACCAAGACAATATTACTGAAAGATTACAAATAATGGAAAGGCTATGGAGACTCTGAGAACATATCAGCAACAGGTCAGCCACTTCAGCTTTGTTTCCTGTGGTGTCCAATTATGTATCCTTCATGACCACTTCCAAATAAATGCCTAAGGAAGAGGGAACAAGCACAAGAACAAGATTACCGTGACGGTGGAAGAGCATAGGTGGAATGATCCAAGAAGACGTCTGCAATCATCTCCCCTCCACCTGCAGCACAGAACCTCCTGAGTTTCTGATAAAAATTTGTGTGTAAACCAACAGAAATTCACCCAGTTAGACTTTGCAATTAAGGTTTAGTACTGAAGTGGGTTCAAAAACCACCTGGGTTAAGAGCTGAATCAAGAGACTTACCCAAAAATGGTGGCATGTCATTGAGCAACGTACTCTTGCCATACAGAATTCCAATGCCTGTGGGTCCACACATCTGCAGCATTCATGAAGAAAAGTTCAGCAGCACAAAAGGCCCATGCTGATGGCAATTCGCAGAACAGGTATACTATGTCCAACCCCAATAAATTTACCCCAAATCTCTAATTTTATACACAGAAGAAATCTCAGATTCACTGCAGTACCATGCAAAATAAGGCAATAGTGATTTTTCTCTGTATGGCATCTGGCACTTAATCAGCCATGTAAAGGAGGTAACTCTGCACCTTATGGGATGATGCCACCAAAAAATCAGCTCCCAATGCTTGCACATCAACTGGCATGTGGGGCACACTCTGGCATGCATCCACTAGAACCTTTGCTCCAACCTTATGTGCCCTTTCCACTATCTCTGCAATTGGGTTCATGCATCCTGTCACACCAATAAACTCTGATTCAGTAGGGTTATCCCGGAAATCCTTCTTTACAGGCTAAAGAGAGATATATTGCATTTGATCCAATCCTCACAGTTTCTTCTAGTTCCCAAGTACCCAGGGGTCATCCAAATTACTGAACTGTTAAGAAAGACTTCCAAGATTCTTGCATGCCTCAAGAATCCAGTCTAGAAACAGCATGTGTGCACATTGGTATGTGGCATCTACTTAATTGATGTGGCCTGGGTGACACATTTGCCAAGTCAAAAAATAAAAATGACAAGTGCCAAGACAATAACCCAGTGTGTTTGAAACATGGAAGGTTGACACAAGCTTGGTGCGTTCATTCAGAGTTTCCTTCAGTTGCTCCATGTCCAGGCATTCATCAGGTGTCAGACCTATGAATCTCAGAACAGCCCCAGTCTTCTGTGCCAAAATCTGCCATGGCACTATGTTGCTGTGATGCTCGGCCACACTCAGTACTATCTGCAACCAAAATCCATTCACCGTTCACAACAAGCTCATTTATATCTGTTATCTCCTTAAGTATATAACTGGATTTAAACACAAGCAAAGTGCTGCATGTGGCAGGGTTGGTCAAGGGATAACCTCATCGCCTTCTCCAAGATTCGCAATACCCCAAGTGTAAGCAACAAGGTTGATAGACTCTGTGGCATTACGAGTGAAGATGATATCCCGATCGCTGGGTGCATTAATGAAATTTGCTATCTTTTTCCTTGCAAGCTCATACTCATCTGTTGCTCTTGCACTGGAGTGCACAACAACATAAAATCCATCATAATTATAGAAGCAAAGATTTGACATCAGAAATAAAGAACAGCGTACAGAAAAGAGAAAGGAACTTCATCAAAAGAAAAAGGGCTCAGTTAAGAACCATTTGCTTCTTCTTAAATTCCCAACAGTAGATTCCAAAGCAGCAATGGATTGAGACTAAAGAGATAAGGACCTAAGAGAGTGTATTCCACGGTGGACATTGGCATTGTAACCCTCGTAGTAGTTCCTCAAACAGTCCAATACAGCAGTGGGCTTTTGGGAAGTGGCAGCACTGTCCAAGTACACAAGCCTGAAGCCATTCACCTCCTGTCAGCATCACCCCCTCAACCATAAGATGGAAAAATAAAAATCCTTTTTTACATGGCAATTGTAAATGTGCATACCTCCACAAAAACAACAATCATGTATATGTAGGTGATTGCCACAAAAAGCGCTGTAAGAACCACAGAATCTACAGCAGTAACTGGTGAAGTATCAAAACTTCTCCCCAGTCCAGTGGCAAGGTCACTGCCAAAATGCCAAAGTTCCTGAGTTTAAAAACCCCAGGAGCTCTCTGCAGTTGGCTTCATGGTCACACAACCTTAAAACGCATCTAAAAAGTGATTACAAAAACTGGTCATGAAGATGCAATACATGTGCACCAGGGGGACCTTATTGCTGAGACTACATCTGCATTCTGAAAGATGCAAAAGAACAAAATCATCTACTTCAAGGGCCTCCAGAAGGGCAACCCAAAAAAAAAACAAGAAGGACAGTTTGCCCAATCACCACATTAGCTTCCCATGGTGATCCACAAGCAATTTTATTTTTTTTCCCTCCGTCCCCAAGATTCCAAGGATAAGATTAGAGTGCCAGGAACTGCAAAGAGCTTCACTGCTCAGGGTCTGGAAAAGGGCACTTCTCTATGTCTCACCATCTGAGATTTCCAGGGTGATCCGCAAGATTCTTTTTTCTCCTGTGTCCCTGACATTCCCAGGATGGGATTAGAGTGCCCAGAACTACAAAAAAACTATCTAAAAAAATACTGGCTCATCTTTCTCAAAGATTAGGGCCAGGTTAGGGCTCGGGGGCTAGGGTTTGAGAACGTGCATCCTCTCTGTCTCTGTTTCTGTTTCTCTCTCTCTCTGCGGTATGGAGGCTGCAAAAACTACAAACACCTAATCAGGCATGCAATCAGGCAGAAAGGGGGGTTGGGGGAAACAAAAACACATTTCGGCAGAAGCAGGCAGCTGAGAGAAGGAGGATGGGAGATGGGGAAAAAACCTGGTTCAAGATGGGGAAATCTCCGCGAGTGAGCTCACCCAATGAACCTGTGGCAGCATCTGCAGGAGGCGACAAAACGGCTCTGGCTACCCATGTCTTGCGCGACGCCTGCTGCTGCTGCTGCTGCTGCTGCTGCTGCTGCTGTACCACCATCTCCTCCGCAACTAGCTTACAACCAACTCCACTGACGACGGGTACAGATTTCCTCCTCACAGCTGTGACCAGCTGCCAAGAGTGGGCATCTCTGAAACTCAAACAAGAGTGCGAAGAAGGTGCAAAGGGGGAGGAGGAGGAGGAGGAGGAGGAGGAGAAGAAGAAACTGCGGTGGGCATTACCCAGTTGCTGAGCCATTGCCATCACTAACACCCTCTGTTACTTACCAACAAAGTTTCCACTCTCGACACCTTCCTTGTGCACACTATTCTAAAGATGTTCCAGGATCCAGACGCCTTTCCTACCACCCCAAATTTATCAAACAAGGACCATCTCTCTCTCTCCTTCTCTCTCTCTCTCTCTCTTTCTCTCTCTTCGGTTGTGTTTTGCTGAGTTCCTTGAGAAATTCTCGTTTCCTGTTATCATCATCACATGAGCCAAAAATAGCCAAGACTGAACCAGCAGGCACGGAGCTAACCACAGTGGTTAGGTCCTGGTTGGGTTCTAGTTCACTAGGTGGTTAGCTAGGTGAGTTAGCTACCCACCACTTCTTCCAGAATAAGGTTCCCAATGTGAAACCAGATATTAACAACTCAGTTCCGGTTCATCCACAACTGAGTCATAACCGGCATCCAGCTAATAATATTCACATTTGGTGGAGGGGGGGGGCCATTGTGGTATGGAACAGGCCCAGTAGGGTCGATTCCACCTAGGAATGCACCATTCTGTCACCTGGTGCACTTTTTTCTCCTTATAGACTTGGAAGGCATGTGTATATATATATATATAGGCCCCAACTAGA
>Ga0209208_10013654_pt1 | contig 10108 bp, 10 predicted proteins | sample S1TSphfallax_3_FD_187694 | JGI IMG/M metagenome (GOLD analysis project Ga0209208, IMG submission 187694) | Host-associated microbial communities from peat moss isolated from Minnesota, USA - S1T2_Fd - Sphagnum fallax MG (SPAdes) (version 2) | ecosystem: Host-associated > Plants > Peat moss >... | reverse complement strand
TGGGATTTTGGTCTACACCAAGTCCTCAATGTGACGAGATGAAGGGCATGGCTTCTTTCTTGTTTCTCACTGACATTCTTGATCCAACTGGTTTTTGCATCCTTGACCACTTGAGGCATCTGCTTGTTCCAGTCCTCAACCATAGAGACAGCTTCCTTTTTCACCTGAGTGTTATCTGTATGTCTCTCAATTTCCCTTAGCATCATCAAGCTGTAACTATAAGACTGATGAATACTGACAAGATTCATAAACATGGCATGTTGGAATTAGACTGTTGTGCTTTTGGCAATTTGATGGGTCATCTGACTGACCTGTACACAGTTGCATTTTGCAGTTAACAAGAATATGGGAATAGCTGGATTCTTTTCCACAGACAATACAAAGAAGCTGATTGCTAGCTGCAGCAGTTGAGCAGGTAATTTTACAATTCAAGTTTCTGGGTGCTGATACACATTTCAGTTCTCTATTTGTAAATTGTCATATGTAGAAGTTTTTGCAGTCCCTTAGCAAAGAATACTTGAATATGTGGCAGATTGGTTTAGGTGGGCTGAATAGATGTTGGTGCTGGGTGTGGCTTGAGCTGCAGGAAGCAGTTGTGGCCGTGGCTGGAACCAATTGATGGGACACTGCATTTCTCAGACCTGATTGGCAAGACAAGCTTCATAAGCTCATGATACTCTGCTCCACACTCCCTCAAGTCCACCTTCTCTGCATAACAGGGTCCATCTTAATCAGGGTACTAGGCTGTAATCAATCCATGTTTGTGTCTCTGTTACAATGTACTCTTGTTTGTTACCTCTGATTTTGAAGTGCCCTAGATGTTATAGTCCATCAGTTAGTAGTAAGAGACAGAAAGCAATTCTTGGGTTTGAGCAACTGCACTAATGATGGTACATTAGAACTTGCAGTCACCAATGCAAAGGATAAAGCAATTAAGCAGGTGCAGAACTTCACTGCAAGGCAATACATTGGATATAGCTGATTTATTTTCCACCATTTGAGTGCTCACATCTCCACAGAGTCTGAGTGTCCTATGTGCCCCTTGCAGGGTGTGAAGGGTAACATCAAAGATGCAGAAGTTCAACCACCAACTGTAGGAGCAGCTATATTTGCAAAAGAGAAACAGCAAGAGCTTCAAGAAGACTTAGAAAGGCAGTTCTCTCAAGGGCTGTGGAAATGAATGGTTACACAGTTGGCTTAGGTTTGTAGTGAGAGTCACAAATGGTTTCACTATGGAATGGTAGTTCAAGTCTGTGAAGGAGCAGCTCTTATCTTGTGGTATTCACCTGCACATTCAACTTCTAGAACTTAGTTTATAATTCCTAGGGAAAGAAAGGGACAAGACTGGATTGGACTGTAACTGAATGCACAAACACAGAAACTTTGACAAAGTCTGTGCTTTTGTTTGAATTTATTTCTGTGTGGACGTATGAGTGTAATATGACCGACAAGGGGTCAGGTAGCTGGGATGTGTAAGTCCATACATTAGGATAGGAGATGATCTGCCATGTGAATGGAATGGCTGTGTTGTCCTACAATGATCAAGTGCTTAGATAATTGTGAGGTTTTGTCACCTGTCAATCTTCACCTGAGCACCAAAATTCCCACATTCTACTCGGTTTTTGTAAGTGTTTCTTACTGGTTGAGCTTCTGTTCACTGGTTCCACTGAATGCTTGTAATTAGGTCATTTTTGTAGGGTGGCATTGTGGGTATATTTTGACGCCCAGCAGTATCCCTAAGTTGGGCCCTTCTGCATTTCTTGGAGCTGTATCATTTGCAATTTAAGACGCACATTGACACCATGGACTTTGCCTTCCAAGACTTCAAAACTGATATTTGCTTTTTTTTTTCCTAAGATAGTATGCCCTATAGCAATTGTCTGTGGAGGGTTGCAATTCAGGATTGAAAACAGTAATTGCATTCTTCTCTTCATGTTGATCTGTGTCTTCCAGCTTTCGCACTTTCTTTCTCAAATTTTCTCTGTGTCTGTTTTTCTTCTTATTGTGTGTTTGTTTTACCCGCCCTCTTCTTTTCTCTATGTTTTCTCCTTTGGTACTGTTATGTTATCATTGTTATGTTGTTAGTTGCCAGCCAGTATCATGGCTGAATCTTCCTGTTGCTTCTGGACTCAGAAACTCAGCATGCAGGTTAGTGGTTACATTGGCCTATACCCACCATACAGAGATGATAAAGGCAGTGGGTAAGTTGTGATAGATAAGTTGCTATCAGACGTTACTGTTCAGGTGTTGATGGTCCTTGAACAAGTGAGATACTGTCATTGTGTGTTCTTTCATTTTTTTGTTCTAGTTTTGTCCCTTTTGTTTGGTTCTCTCTTCCCAGTCCTGTAAGTCCTTATCTGGAAGTGTTTCCTTGGATTAAAAGGAGAAGTTGGCTCCTTGTGTCCAGGCTTTATTAATCCTGAGCATGGAGATTTCTCAATTCTCATGAGACTTATCTCTCTTTCTCAATTCTCTTTTTCACTTTTGCAATCAGAGTATGTGTGAATTGTTTAGTGGTGGTTTGGAAAACTGAGTAGTTAATGGGTCTAGTTTTGTCGTCTTTGAGGTTGTGAGACTAGACACAAATCACTCATCTGAATTACTCAACTTTTTGTTTCCTTCCTGTGTGTGGTCAGGCAAAGATCCCCAGCTCTTTGGTGATTTATGTTCTCAAAGATGTGAAGGACAAAATCTGAGGTGAAATCTGAAGTATGCTGATCAGAGATATGGTGTCTCCTGGACTCATACCCCTTCCTGCCCAGGGCACCCACCTTATTACTTGCAAAAGTCTGCCATAAGTTTTCTAGGGGAGGGCAGGTTCCAAAATGGAAATTCATTGAAGCAAAATTTTGTTTCCGTGTTTCTGGGCAGAGGGTTCTTCCACTTCCACTTTTTGGAAAAGACCTTGGATTGGGGTCTTCCATTTGTTGAGCATCATTGGGTCTGTTTAAATTGAAAGAATTTTTTTTGGCAGGATCTTTATGTTGGGTGAGGCTCTCGGACAAGGAAGGGCATTTAACCATGCTCGGCTGAGAGTCCCTTTTTTGGGTAATGCCCTTGTCCTAGGGCTTTACCTTACACAGGCAATGTATGGTGTGGATTCCACACTTCAGATGCAGACAGCTTTTACTAGTGTACAGTCCGCACCAGGAGCTGCTATTCTGGTTCAGTTCTGTAAGTACAACAATGCACAAAATGAGAATTTTTCTTGAAACACGAAACCTGACATATAATTAATCAGAAGATCTGCAACCCTAGACCAAGCTCAACAACCACAGATTCAGTGGATACTTCTAAAAGCAACTCATTAGCAGGCTGGGGTGAATAGTAGTTTCAACACTGTTGTAGGTGTTTTGCTAGGAACCCAGTCTCCTGACCAAGATATGCAAAAGACAAAGGAGACGAAGTTAAGCTTGGCAAAAAAGAAAAAACACTATATTTATTGTCTGTTGGGATTATGAAATTGTGAGAAGCTGAACCTTCAGTTACTGAACCAGAACTGAACTGGAACTGACCAACACTAGTGCAGACAGGGAGCTTTCTCCCCATTTATCTGGGAGTACAAGTGCGGGACCAAGAACCAGCCAACACTGGTCCAGATGAGTACCGTTCTCTCCCCATATATGAGAGGCTCTGATACGTATCCATCCAAATTGGCAAAGGAAGTTTCATGTGCATACCAATGAATCTGGACAAAAGGTTTTTTCCCAGTAGTCGTAGCACAGTTGAGGCTTATGCTAAACTGAAATTTAAGAGGTAAATATGAGGAGCAATGGGTAGTATATGCCTCAGATCTGCCCACTAAGCTGTATTTTCAAGCTGATGTATTGGAAACAACAATGGTCAGGTCCTTGCCCGTTGTTTCTTTTTCTCTCCCTCTCTTTGGGTGCTTTCTTTTTGTGAAGTTTAGCAAGATTTCACACAATGGTGGCTTCAGCCTCCTGTCAAAGTTTCTTCCTGGCAGCATTGCACAATGTGTACAAACAAAACAATAGGTACCCATCATCATAAAAAAATTTGGGTGACAAGTGACAACCCATGGCCAAACAAGCAAAAACAGAAGAGAAGAGGGTTTTGAGAGAGACCTAAGAGACCTAATCGACCATCATTAGATCAGAAAAGTAGAAGCCAATAGGAAATACTGTTTTCCTTTTCCATCAATGATTTCCCCAACAGCCCTCCCACCTCCCCCAACCCACAGTGCAAAAAGAGTGACGATGATCATCAGGCCTTGAATGAAGCTTCCAAACACATGTTCTCAGCCATAGCAACTGTCCAGGACACTCTTATCATTAAAACTGTGGGGACACTTCTTTCTTTCTTTTTTTTTCCTTTTTTTTTCTTCTTCTTTTTACTATGTGCATACTTGTACACCTTACACTACGATGCCTACAACAAACAACAACAACAACAACAACAAAAATGATTTACAAGTGCCAATAAGTCCCTGGGGCCAATGGAGATAATGATGAGTACAAATGATGGAGATGAGAAAAAAGTGAGGTGAGGGGGAAGGGGGAAGAGAAAGAAAAGAAGAAGATTTTGTGAAACAGTTCATTCCATTTGTAAAGTAAAAACTGTATGTGCAAAAGTGAACAAAATATCTCGATCCAGACAAAAGGGAGCTGTGCTCCAACAGATGAGAGTACCCAAGTATGCTAACTGACAAATAGCTGGAGCAGGCAGCTTTTAGTGCATGTACTGCTGCTGTAAGGTCGCCCAGAAGAGAGTGTCAGATTCTCACTATAAGTTCCACCTTGTAAGGTCAGTCTATTTGTGAGGTGAGGGGGGCTTTTCTTTTAGTAAATAGGAGGACCCACCGAGCCGTTGTTGAGCTGATGAGCATGTTGTCTCTCACCTATTGTCACTGAGTGCCCAACCAACTGATCCAATATGTATGATAGAGTTTTTTTTAACAAAATTCAGGTTCATATCTCCAATATCTTGCAGCAGCTTTGACAGTCAGATCCTAAGCACTATTATAAGCAAAACCCATTGATCTGTGGCTGCCGCAAAATCCAGATGAGAATTTGTGACATAAACCCGACCAACCAAGTTCAAAGTTCAAACCCCACCCAAGCTCAGAGATTCGGTTTGTTGACAATGGAACAATTAAGGTTTTCCAGTTTCAACCATCACCTTTCTCAAACTTTTGTGAGATCAAATTTTTCTAAGGATATCAGATTTTTTCTAACTTTTGTGTAGTTATCTCCTTTGGTAAGTATGCATGTACCACCTTGAAGTTTGCTACTAGACTCCAAATCCAGTAGTCGTCAATCAAAGATGCTGACATATTAACAATGGAGACACTAAACACAAGGAAGGAGCAACCAAATCAAGGCCATAGCCAAAAGTAATCAGACTACGGAACCACCGACCAGGGTGATTGCCAATGGCCATTATCACAAATGTCAGTGACATGCTTCTACCCAAAAAAAAATTTGAACTCTTATTCTTGGCTGCTCAACTTACACTACAAAGAATTGAGTAAGCTTTTCTGCATCCCTTACTCAGCATTGATAACTAGGCAATTGTTGCATGAGTGGTCATCAATGTACAATTCATTACATTGTAGAATTAGTATAGTATTTGGTTTTTTAGCACCCAAAAATGAACTATTTCCAACACTTGGGTACTGAAGGAACAGGCATCCTAAAGTACATTATAATATACCGTATTTTATCCCATGCTCAAGGAATGGGCCATCCAAATCTACATCAAATAACTCAACCCACCTAGCTATCACAAAAGTAAGATTTATGGAGTCCACAATATATTTGCTGCAGTTCTCTTGTTTGTTTCTCTTGATTGATGTTATAGGAATCCATATCCTTCTTTTACGTTGTGGAGGTGTAACCCAATTTTACATAAGAGAAATGATTGCTCATTTTCTGACACTTTTTACCTGGCTTTTATGTATTTTGTGAATTCTTTTCTTTAACCTTTACTCAATATGTACCCTTCACTGGCTGATTCTATTAGAATCAATATACCCACTCTACACTACTGTAGAGTTTGGACACAGGGTTTGATTGTTCAGCTCCATACTGAACAACTCAGTTGTGGTGGACTCATCATCTACAACTCGGTCATAATGGGTTTCCAATGGATGATGCACTGGTGGATGGTGGGTCACAGAGTCCTTCACAAGACCAAAACCAAGCCTTTATACTTATTGCCTCCTGATCATGCAAATCTCCAATGACATATAGCTATCACCAACTAATTGCTGCTGCAGTAAAAGGACCATTTGAACAAATATTGTGTAGTGTTGTGGACAGATACTTGGGAACAAGTTGTTACAAGCCTACTTCTGTTCCAAAAGAAGAGTTGTGTTTTCAGTGCAGGTGCAATATTATGACATTCTCACATCAAGCTAAAACATATCTTCATTGTGGAAATAACATTACCCATTTCGCAACTCATTACCAACATAATTGCCAAAGGAATGAATGGGTTGTTGCTCCTGCCACCCCTAGAGTTTACCTACCCCTTGTGCTCTCTTGGAGAGCAGTGTGCTGAAGAAGAGAAGGAAATACTAAAAGGTGAGGAAGAATGTATATCCTTCAAATCAAAAGATGTCCAACTCAATCCCAATGGGTTAGTTTCACTCTGGTTCATCATGTATGATACACTGCATGTGGGTGTCTCAATGCACCCTGTGCCACCTACAAGTACAATAAAATAGAGTACAAGACCGAGTGGGCAGTCCAAAAAGTTTTGGTCATTTTTCTCCCAGGCACTACTACTACTACCTTGGTCAACAAAAGAAAGGTCTAGACCACCCCCACTTCCTCTCCTTGGTCATGCTGCTCGATGGTAGAATCTTGCTCAGAAAACCAATATTTTTTGAGGGCATGTAGAAGAAAACCTTCAGTGTATTACGTCTAAGAATGTAAGTGTCAAAAAGAGAGACTATACTTACAGGAGGAGAAATCACAGTTTATGGAGAATCTTCTTCTTAAGTAGGGTTTGCTGACTGTGAAAGCTCTTTCCTCAACTTGCGGTTAAAGGGTTGACAGGCATCCACACTGAGGTCTACTGCTGCTGCAAGTGCCATAAAAACAGCTGCATCTTCCACGCATGCAACATGGCGCATGGCTAGCTGCACCAATGGCTTACTGCTTTTGCGGTCTCCTCGAATGGCACAACTCATCACAAATCCCCCAACAACTGGAAGCCCCATGTTGAATGAGAACTCACCATTGCTGCTCACAGGACTATCCTTTCTTGGACTGTCGACTGGAGAAATGGCAGGGGAGACTTCCGGCCTGAAACGACCCGTGTCAATTGAGAACTCCCCTCCCTTCTGCGCAGACAAAACGGTCTCAGACATCAAAATGCCAGAAGCGACACCTGCCACACCGCCACCTTCTGCTATCAACTGGAACCGGCAGCCCACACTTTTACCACCACGCTCTCTCCAAGCCTCCAAGCGACCCCATGGTCTCCAGCTATCCATGCCAGTGGGCTCAGGCCGCAAGATCAGCCAGGCACCAGGGTTGGACCTACTAACATAGTCTGAACCCGCTGATGGCACAAAAGGGGTGACCATAGATGCCGCAGCGACAGGAGAACCTGAAAGGTCATGTATCATGACAAGCCAACCCTTTCTCTCCTTCCTTCCTTTATCCTTCTCTCCAGTTGAAGAACCTGCCCATCCACTCCCGGAAGAAGAATCACTTTGCCCTACCCTGCAGCATTGTCCCAGACAAAGAAACCCACAAGACACAAAATCAGGAAAAAAGAAAAAAACGCCATTCAGGATGATCTTTGAAACCTAACTTGAAGGGTTTCACAAATCTCACACATATACAAGCACAGCCATCAAAGATCCCCAGCAGAGAGACAGGAATTGCAGCATCCACCCATTGCAGCATGTGCAGAAAGAAAGAAACACATACATGATCCAAGGGGAAGAAGAAGAAGATAGATAGATAGATGGGTTACTAACCGCGACCTTGAACATCTGTCTCGGCTGAACTTGCAGCTGAAGATGGGTTGTTTGGTGTTGCCACGCACTTGTACAATCTGAGGACCCAATGCAGTTTCGCCATCAAACTGAAAGAGGTATCTAGGGTCAGCTTCCACTTTCACACTCACATGAAGCTCAGCTCCAGGCTTGCCTCCTTTGGCCTTCTCTTTGCCGATGCATATCCAGCCATTGTGCAACAGCAGTGGTTTGCCTTCCACCCATTCTGAGCCAACGGGGAGACGAAAAGTCCCCAGTTTCTGGCGTCCTGTGAACACCACCACCTCAAGACAAGGCAAGCTCCTTCCGGCCCTGGGTGCACAAGACGGCAGTAGCAGCTTCTCTAGTGCCGGCTCGTCCAAGTAGAAGCTGGCCGCCGCTGCCGCAGTGTTGTTGATCGTATCTGGGTCAACTGTCTCCGTGGGTGCGAACAAGGAAATCGGTACCTTCTGCACTGGGAAATTCGGCAGCCGTATCTCGCAGAAACAAGGCGTCGACGCCGCATGTACTCCTCCTCTCGACGCTTTGCTCGCCACTGGTATTCTTAACCCCAGCCCCCCCACAGCTAGCCTCACGAATGCACGCGGCTCCATCACTGCATACTCTCAGTTCTCTCCTCTCTCGCGCTCTCTCTCTCACCACGAGCCTTTGTTCACAAGACCCACATCTCTCTCTCTCTCTCTACCTGCAGTCTTATACGCACTTCTGCAACAAACCCACTGCCACAAAATGTGCACAGCACCGCACGAACACGTTTCTGCTTCTGCTTTCTGTTTTAAAATATTCACTCATCAACAAAGAAACACACGCCCCCTGAGACACACACACACACACACACACTCTCTCTCTCTCTCTCTCTCTCAACGTCGGAACTCCTCGAGAAGTACAAAACACCCACTTCTACTACTAAACTGGAGCACCACCCACCCACCCACCCACAAAAACCACACGCGCCTCTCTCTCTCTCTCTCTGTGCTGCTCTTGCCTTGCTTCTCACCTTACGCTTATGATGCACTGCTTCTTGCTGCTGCTGCTGTACTGGTATACCAACATTTCTAGGTCTGCAAGCGTGTTCTTATACATCGCGGCTAAAGATATGAAACACGAAACAAAACACCATTTTCGTGTGCGTGTGAGTTTTGGGTGCTTCTGAAAATGCAAAAGAAATGCACTCAAAACATGAAAGTGCGAAGGACCTGGAGAAACAATGATACCCAAGTTCGTTTAACTGTTGTGCCTTCTCCCTCTTCCCACACATTCACATTCACAAAAACCAAACCAAACCAAACCAAACCAAAACAAAACAAAACAAAACAGAACAGAACTCCTTCTCGTCAACCCCAACCCCTGGCTGTTTTCAGACAGAAACAGAGACAGAGACCGAGTGAGTTCCCTTTGCTTCCCTTTTTCTTTTTGCTGCAAGCAAATGGAAAAAATGCAGAGTGCTGATTCTCAAAACGTAAAATGAGAGCAGACCAATTTGAAGATACAAGCAAAGCAAATCCAAGAGCAAACCTTTCTTCTCTTCTCCTCTCTTCTCTTCTCTCCTCTTCCCTTCTCTTCTCTTCTCTTGTGCAAAACAAAACCGACGACGAGAATTGCGCAATACAAGGGACTTTCTGCAACCCCAAAGGAATAGACTGGAAAGAAACAGAGAAAAAGAAGAAGAAGATAAGGGAAAGAAAAGTAAGAAGAAGAACAGAGTAAGTTACCAGTAGGCCCCCTCCCCCAAAAATAAAACATTGTCAGACAATTCAGACCTGCAAGTAGGTAGGTAGGTAGGTAAGTAGGTAGTTAAGTAGGTAGGTAGGTAGGAATATAGGTAGGTAGGTAAGTAGGTAATAGAGAAATAGGTGAGTAGTTAGAGACCTAGGTAAGTGGGTCTTTTTCTTCATTTTTTAATTATTTTTATTTGTGAATTAAGTATGCTTTTTTTTTTCTTTTTTTTTAAAAATAATTCTTTGGAGTACTTTCATGAAATTTTTGAGAGGAATTTTTTTCATTGGTGTCAAAAGGTTGGTAGTATTGCTTCAGGTCATACCCGACGGGTATATGTTCTTTTCATACCCGTACTACTCGTGTGAGTATGGTATATATATACTCAGCTTGTTGTCCATATGCTAAGTAGTGTCCCAA
>Ga0209208_10013653_pt1 | contig 10108 bp, 6 predicted proteins | sample S1TSphfallax_3_FD_187694 | JGI IMG/M metagenome (GOLD analysis project Ga0209208, IMG submission 187694) | Host-associated microbial communities from peat moss isolated from Minnesota, USA - S1T2_Fd - Sphagnum fallax MG (SPAdes) (version 2) | ecosystem: Host-associated > Plants > Peat moss >... | reverse complement strand
GTTTCAACATCCTTATGTATTTTTGGCAACTTACTTGAACCCCAAATAGACATTTGGCAATGTTTTTGAAATTGTTTTTGATATTATTCAATCTTTGGCAATTTTTGCAACAATGCAAAATTTCCCATCCAAAAAATCACTGATTGCTATTTCCATTTTTAACAATCATTCTTTTCAATTTTATTTTACTTTTGAGATGGGTTAAAGATTTGGTTAAACATCGTTTTTTTAATTACTTGGGTCAGAATTTTGGTCATAAATAACTCTTATCTTTTCCAATTGACTCCAACTCTCCCTTGCTAAACCTTTTGCATTCAACCTACTTTCATTACCCACACCATATGCCCCACTCAAAAGAGTTCCCACATGGCCCCTTTCCAGGGTTTGGAATAGAATCAACAAATGCAGGTCATAGCAAGGGGATGATGACATGCAAGATTGAAACCATCTTGGGGCGGTGCGACAAATTGCATGGATCATGAAGACCAAGACAAGGCAACTTGATGCCCAAAAACAAACCATGACAATTATGGGCAGGATGGAGATCGTGCAGGATGTGTAAACCAAAGAAGGACGCCAATGTCCAAAAGTATTTAAGCTCAGACCTTCAAGCCTATCTATGAAATTGCAGAGAAAACTCCACGACACTTGAGATTTAACTCCACAAGATGAGTGTGGAGTGTGGACCTACCTTATTAGTATCAATCATAAAAGTGAGATGATGACTGTCATCATGAAATTCACAATATCAAGCTCAGATGACTTCATCAGCTCCAAACAGAGGGCATTATCTAGTATATAATAATCCATCCAAAACTTCAGGCAACCTATTATACAACATCTACATCCTGAGTCTCTGAGTTTTGGTTGCTATTTGAAAGCAAATGAGAAGACTCAGTCATGAGGTTGGCAAGCACACAAAGAGACAAATCTAATAGAAAAAAGTTGATAGTATCGTTGTTCAGGCTCCAACAAGCTCATGTGGGCGTAAGCTTTATTTCATCTGAGCTTGTCCCTGTACAATCAAGCATCTAAGCTTAACACATAGACGGACATAAATTTGAGAGTGCTGTTCAGCCTGGGCCCTGACTGTACATCCTTTTAAGCATATATATATCTCTGGTGACTACTTGGATGCAGAACATGCACCAAAGCGACTGGCAACCATGTCTATGAGATTGCAGAGGACTTCACAACAACAGTTTGCAGGTAACATGACAAAAATGAGCAGATGACAAGGATGAGTGGGGTCATAACCTTTGAGTGTCACTCACAAAGTATCAGACCATCAGCTTTGTCATGAATAGCAATCACAAGCTGCCATGACCACCAACTGGACTTTGTCAGCTCCTGACAGTGGGTATAGAACATTCCAACCCAATTTTTGGTCAAACGATTATGCAAACATCTGTGTCCTGAGTTCCTGTTGCCTTTCTGCTGTTTCTTCTCATGTAAGCAACACACAACACAAGAGAGTCAGTCCCCATGGCAATGTTTCTCAACATGCAAAAGGCCACTACCCGAAGGGTAGAGTTGTAAGGTTGAAAACCTCGGTGCCCACAAGAACCTGCCTCATGCAAATGCCATACAGAAACAAAGGGAAAGCCACACTACAGAATAGGACCATGGCCTGCCCTCGAATGTGTATGTGTACCATCTAACAGTAGATCAAAATAGTGCTTATTTTAATAATGGAAAGAAACACACTTACTCTTTCAAGGATGATACCTTTAAAAACTCAACTCATTCTTTCTAGTCCTACTACACTTGTTTCCATGGATAACAAGAGACGATGTTCCAATTAAGGTGCCAGCACTCCCTTAGATTAATGTGATTGTGAATCTGTGCACGTGACAGAAATAAAAATTCTGTTGCCACAGATTTTAAATGGCAAGCACACTTTTTCAGAGGAATAAAGAGCCTCAGACAACCATGCTCAGGCCCTACACATTTCCAATCAATTCCCATCTCCAGCACATAACACCAAAAAACAAATAAAACCACATTGCCCTGTTGCACCCCACACTCCATTACAAACTACAATGTAGTTATTGACACTATTTCATTGAAAATATCATCTTCTGCCACTTCAGCAATGCATTTTCCAATGACTACTCATCCCATTTGTGAAATTCTGTCTGTAAGTTGTCTTGGGTTCCTAATGAGGATGATCCTTGGCAGCTTCACTTTTGCTGGAAATCTCCATAGAGAGACTCCTCACATCTCAGACAGTCTTAACTGAGACAGGGACTTGTAAGTTAAAAGAGTCCAAAGCACAACCACATTGAATCTAGCACAACTCACCTACTACTATGGAAGCCCAACTTAAATTGCAGATTGAATTGAAGCAAAAATCACTGACATCCTCCAGAGTTGAAATCAAGGACCAGGGGCATGATCTGTACCTATCTCAAACAGACTCAACTGCAAGGTGTGTCTCCTTCTCTTCCTGATAATGAACATGTGACTTTAGAAGGGACATTGCATCAAGAAGATGACCCTCCAAAGTTGGAAAACATCAGTTCCATGTAAATCCCTGCCTATCAGCAATTCCGCTTGGCCTGCTGCTTCACAGTACGTTTCCACTTTCCCTCCCGCTTTGGTACGAAGAAATCATCCTCGCTATCCTGCTAACTCGCCAAAAAACACAACACAGTGCAGCCCAAATAAGCAGGCAGCAAATGTGGGAAAAGAGAGAAGCAGATCACCCCTAAGTACGTGAAACAAGTCACATGAAGACAGTCACCAAGTTGATGCAGCGATTTCATCCTCCTATTGCAGCTCCAACTTTCATCTTTGCATAGTCTAAGTTGAGAGTGAACTTTTCTGCATCAGAGACAAGCACAATGCCCCTATCTGAAGCAATCAAAGATGACCCTCAAACACACCTCTTAATGCAAACCCTGAACATCATCCCATCATCAGAATATGACGACTGTGGAAACAACCCCAATACCAGAAGCAAAAGAGTCAAAATTGAAAATCGGCTCTGTTAAGAAACCAAAATAATAGGAAATAGAAGATACAATGATAATTTCTCAGACCAGCAAATGAAGCAACCAAAAAAAGAGTTTCCCACAAAACACAATGGATATTAACAAAGCAATAAAGCATTCAATCATTCCAATTGTTGCATTCGTTTGATAATGGTTTAAGCAATGAACACTAAATTGACTGATATCACAACAGAAAGAGCTAGTATTTGTGCAATGACATGCCACTGGTCCAGAGAGAAAGGAAAGAGAATACAAAGTAAACTCTTCCCAAAGTCTTTGGCTCAAACAACCATGTTGCTCATGGCCAACCAGTTGGAAAACAACAAAGCCAACTGTGTTGACCAACTCCAAACTCTCATGACACTCAAATATATTTTGAGGAATTGCTGAACTAGAAGGTCCAACCTTGTTGGAAGCCATTGCTCCTTGGTTCACCCTCAGCATAGATTGTGTAAGTCTCCTAGAGAACCCTCCCTGCTGCACATCTGCAACCTCTGGCACAAGACATTCAGCAGATGCTTGCTGTTGCACCTGACCTGGAACAGATGGTGACCAGATTGGAACTGCCCCACTCTCACTTTCTGTACGCCCACCAGCCACTACAGATTCAGCTGTGGAATTCAAATCCAAATCCAGAATTGGTACGGCAGCCTGACCAGACTGGGATCTATCTACTAAACCTCGGACATGACCTTCAAGAGGATTTGAAACCCCAACCAAGGACATGCCTGCTGAAGCAGATGGAACTGGTGGAGGCATTGTGGCCGTGGATTCAGCAATGTCCTCTTCAATTGGTATACTTTGGTGCATAATGGATGCAGCAGCCTGCTGCTGAGATTCAGTAGGCAGATCTGGCACAAGCTGGTCTCTAGGGAAGCTGCCTGAATGAGGTGCAAATCGTCTAACCACCACTCTGTGTACATCCATTCTTTCATGTGAAGGACCTCCTGTACCTGGAACTTCTGTGGTTTCCCCAAGTCCCTCTTCCATACCATTTGCAAGGGAAGCTTTCAAGGCTGCCTCTTTTTCCCACATCTCTGCAAGCGAAGCTTGAAGCCTCTCCCTGGCAACCCCTATTTCCACTATGGGTCTGGGATAATTTGTTCCTAACTCAACCCCAGCAGCTCGAAGTGCACTCAAAGGAGCATCCCAAGGATGGTGTATCCACTCATTTGGTAATCTAGAGAGCTCGGGCAGCCAACGCCGCACATATTCACCATCTGGGTCAAACCTATATCCTTCAAGCTGATGCCCTATCATGGAAACATATCAGTATGGTGGCAGAAATAAAAGGTAAAGGTCACCAGATTGCAGAACTGAATCAGAGAGGATAGCTTGAACAAACTTCCTTGTACCTACCAGCATCACTTGTGTGACATTTTGCAACTATCACACAACATCAGCATCAAAGGAAAAATCATCACAACAACAATACCTGAGGATTATCCATTCGATCGAGTTCATGACCATCTGGCAAACTGCCAGATATATATTGCCAACCAAGGACATCAGATTCTAAGTCTGCATCCAAAAGTGTGTCCCAGAAGTATTTCATGCCCCACCTCCATGGCAGCTGCAAAAACTTGACACAAAAGCTTGAAACTACAACTCGTATTCGGTTGTGCAACCACCCAGTGGCCCAAAGCTCTCGCATTCCAGCATCCACCAATGGATACCCTGTACGCCCTTGTCTCCATGCCTTGAAATAACCCTCATCCACACGCCAAGGAAATGACTTCAAGTTGGCAAGCAGTGACCTCTCATGTGTGAAAGGGAAGTGGAAACTTAGGTATCTGGAGTATTCTCGAAGTCCAATTGACCTCAAGAACAAGGTCACATTCTGCTCTCCCACAGTGCTACCCTCCCTGGTCCAAGCAAATTGCTTTGTGTGAACCTCATAAAAAAGTTTTCGCACACTCAACTCCCCAAAATGCAGGTGAGGTGACAAGAGTGATGTGGTCACACCATCTACTTTCTGCCTGTCAGTAGCATACTCAAGAAGAGCACCTCGAAGAAATGCTTCCAATGACTTGTTGGCATGACTCCATCCAGGACACCATGCCCGTGCCAAAAGGGCATTGCTACTTTTCTCAGACAAGTCTTCAAGACCCAGCTCCTCAGCTGAGTAACTCACAATTTTTCCTGAAAAAATTTTGCAATCATTACAGCCATTGATACACTTTCTATCCTATCATGTGCCCAACCAGGAACTTTCAATACTTTGAAGATAGGAAAGGAGTGAACAATTGTTTGCCAGGCAAAGGCACTTGAGCTACATGAGCTACATGCCCATGCAACCTATCACAGGGACAAACCTGTATTAGAGCGGAGATGATTAGAACACAACAAAAACATCAGAAAAGAAGACAGGAATGAAGAGACGGCAAATACATATTTGCTTCACGCAGGAAGCACATGATTCATTTAGATATAACAGAAGTAAAACCTTCCAAAAGGCCTCACCTATTGGTCCTGTCAATCGCCTTGGCGGTAGAAGTGGAGCTTCTGGCTCAGATGGCATATTGAGGCACTTCTGCCAGTAAGCATTGAATACAGTGAACGCTTGTCCTTCATCATCATATACTTCCCAGGGCTCATTCAGCAAATCTCCATTGGACGTATGAACAGAAATTCCGCACTCCGCCAACCCTTGCTTTACACCATGATCCCTAACAAGTGATACTGGATCTGTCAAACAAAACCAAAAAAATAGAAGCTTCTCTGTCACTTCTGGTCATCCAAGAACTTGTCCAGACTGGAGCCAAAAATATTTAACACTAAAGCATCTTCAAGAGCAGAGCACCAACAGCGTTACAATTCCTCAGCATGTACCCAAGTTCAGTGCTCAGAAACTCACTTCAACCAAAGCTACAGTCATGCAGTGACTGGGGACAATTTGCAAGAATGGGTGGTACTTGTGCCCACTTGGATACTGTCATTTTAAAACGACTACCAGTTTTCTACGAGTGAATACTCTGAAATGATGCTGAGCATTTCATCAAGTGACACTTGTGATCAAGTTTGCTTTGATAGGCAACAGGATCCTTGTTTTCCACTTCACAGAACACGTCAACCTAACTTTCTTTCACATCTGTCTGTGATGTCAATGTCAATTTCAAGGTGTACTAGGTCTGCAGACAGAGAGCTGGATTGCAGGAGAGCCCTAGAAGAAGAAGATGAGTGAACTCACCATAGAGATGGTTGAAGAACACCTGAGTAGCTCCAGTTGCTTCAGCAATCTCTAGAAGCACAGTAAGTGAGCTGTGTGCCTTTCTCATTATCAAAGGAGAGCCTAAGCTCCTGAGGGAAGTGTCTAAATGTATCAAGCTCTGCTTCAACCACCATCTCGAGACACGCCCAGGATGGAACTGTCCGTCCTCTGCTGGACACCATATGAAGACAGGGATGACGGATCCTGCTCTTGCAGCCGCAACTAGAGCCGGATTGTCCTCCAGCCGAAGATCTCTTCTGAACCAAACTATGGAACATGCTGCCATCCTCCTGCAGACTTCGCTTCCACACGTTTATTCCCAACTTGTAGCCATCAGTCTTAGTCTACAATTCAAGCCCACAACTCTCAAATGGATGCAGCCCCGTAACGTCTACGCTATCCTGTTCTTCTTCTGAGACCAAATCCCATAATATTGTGCGCCGGAATGTAACATGAATTCATTATACGCGTCGACCTGCCAAGAGCCTTTGAACGTCGTCACGGTTGCAGCGGCAACAGCCTCCTCCGCGAACTCGCATTTCCACAACCAAAAGCTGAGGTTGCTCGCGGGAACAGTCTAAGAGAGCTTTTGCAGCTTGTGATGGGGCTCAAATTCTCTTCCTCACTAAGAAGTCCGGTAGTGTGATTTCCATTGCACATGATGTAAGTGCTTAGATATGGCCGCTTGTTCCGCAGCAAGCAAGTCGAGCAAACTTCCGTCCTCCCCCCTGCAGCCGTCCATGGCCTACAGTGTCGTGTCTGTCAACTTAAGCCTAAGCTCGTAGACATGACGACGGCCGCTCTAAGTACCGGAGAATCCACGATCGATAGGTCGCAGCTAACGGCAGCCAGAAATCCAAAATCTTCTTGCGATGTTTCCTTTTATCTCACAAGCTTCACCAGAGACGATACAGAGCTACTTCATTCGGCTGTGGTAAAGGTTCGTGCGACGAAGACAAGCAGCAATCCGTTGAAAAAGTCTTACAAACAATCCCGGCCCGCGTGAGACTTCCAGGCAGCTCCGTCACTTATTTCCTGCACTGACTTCTATGCGCAACGCATCAGTGCAATCCTTAAGCAAAGGTTCCCGTTACAAAGTCCACAAGAAGTAGAGGAGAGAACCAAAAACCGATCTCAAACGCGCAAAGTCAAAGACATGAAGAAGAGCCAGCAACTTAGTGGCAGCAGCTGTAACCCCAAGAACCATGATCGACAAGCACAGCTAGTAAGAGACAATAATATCACCACAAACGGATTTACATTCCCGGCCCCTGCAAGTTCTTCTTCCGCATGATCAAGGACCAAAAAAACCAAAACCAAAAAATAAAAGAATAACTGCGAAAAATAAAAAATCCAGTTACAGATTAATGAGGCACACACGCACAGACACAGCACGACAACAAGAAGCTGCAGGAAAACACACGCACTGTCAATGGACACCACCGTCGTCGACGAATCAACGACCCCAAAGGAAATAATAATAAAAACAAACAAACTAGAGAAAACTGATCCCAAAATGAACAGACTTACATCATCGTACCTCAAAGCTTGAACACGAGCTTACAAAGAAAGTCATAGAAGACTGTGAGGTGCGTAGCCAGAGCTCCTGTCTCTGTCCCTTCTTCCTTCCTTCCTTCCTTCTCTCTCCCTCGGGCTCTCTCGCTCTCTCTGGCTCTCGTGTTTCCCTCAAGGGGTGCGAGACAGGCTAGCCTAACTGAACCCCGTGGTTAGTAAATAACCAAGCCAGGTTACATGTTTAGTGAGTTAATTAGTGACCGCATCTGACGGAAACAAATCCATAACCCAGCTTATTATCGCCACGTGGCAAAACATAACTGGCCTGTAGAGGTTTCTGGCCAATGGCAACACAGAATGTCCATCCTCCTCACCTGTCTACCTACCTATCCTACCTACCTACCTACCTACGCTCCATTTAGTTTTCTCTCTTCCTTAATTAATTTTTCATAGCTAGGTGGATAGCTTCCTTCCTTCCTGCTTCATCATCCTCCTCCTCCTCCCCAATTTTTTTTTAATTTTTGGGGGGTGTTTTTTTTTTTTGTTTTTTTGTGTGAGAGAGTTTGGGATGGGGTTGGGACGGTGTGGGTCTAAGTGTGGTGGTGTTCCCGTCCTTGTTTACACCCTATCGTCTCTCATTGGGCAGGCTCCACTTGAGCGCATCTTGTTGAGCAAGTGTAGTTGGTCGATTTGGTTGGGCATCATCTTAAGGGAAGTTTCCGATCGTGGATCATTGATATGTCCCACCACCACCACCACCATTGTCTACTAATTAATAGGTGGTATGTGTTTACTTCTCACTACGGAAAAAGAATTTCATTTCATAGGTACATCTTTGGTTTTTTTGGGGTGGAGGGATTCAACACCCTAACAAAAAAATTTATGGTTACTTCTCAACTAGTGGGTGCCCGTGGCCGAAGGCCACTGTGAAGCCCCCTGTGTGAAATCCAGGTCCCAAAATTGAGATCTCACATCCTGAAAATCACGTCCTAAAAGTTTTCAGGTTTCGGTCTTGGAAACCGCAAGTGTGAAAATCCAGGCCCCAAAGTTGAGATCCCAAGTCCTGAAAACCATGTCTTAAAAACCATATCCTAAAATTTCTCAGGCCTCAAAGTTGAGATCCCAAGTCCTGAAAACCATGTCCTGAAAACCATATCCTAAAATTTCCCAGGTCTTTTTGCCTGGCCGCCCTGCCGGCATGCCCTGCCCTGTCTGCCCCTGCACTGCCCAATTTTTGTCCACACAGACAGACAGACGGACACCATGTTTGCTTTAATATATAAGATAGAGAAAAAAGAATTTCATGTTGGTACTTACAACTTTGGTTTTTTTCTGGGTGGAGACAAGGGGATTCAACACCCCCAAAAACAATTGACCAACCGTTTTTAGTAATAAAAAGTATTTGATAAAAATATCTTTTTTTTAAATTATTATAAAATCATTTTATTCAAAAATAAATAAATAATTTAATTTTAGTTCGATGGTTGGCGTTTAATCTCAGCTTTTAATTTTCTTGAAGAAGTTTCCCAGTGTATATGAATGGGGCCTTATTTGCATGAAATATGTCTCCTAGAAAAGACAAGGGATCTTATTCCTCCTCCTATTCTTAGGAAACGAAACTTACACCTAAAACTTTTTCATCTCACTCCTAAATAATTGTGTAAGATCGTCCTACAAATATTAGCCTGATAATCTACTTATGTTTAGACTTATGACAAGGTTCACCTAGTGCTTTATGGTGGGTAAGGCCCACTAGTGGCCCGGACATTCATATAAGTATAAGGTAAATCCCAAGGGTAGGGGCCTATACGAGGCAATAGGAGAGGATTGCCCCTTTGGAAAGCTTTGGCAAAAAAATTCAGGGCACATTATCAAGCAGAATCTGTCCTCCACAAATAACAAGGCATTTTGAAAAAATGAAATAAATAAATAAAATTACGTCGATACTTTGTATCAACCTGGGCTTTCCCCCAAGATATTATTACCCTTTTGTATGGCAATTTTCTTTTTTTTTTTGGTTTTCTGTTTTCAAGAACTATATGAATTTGTGAATGAAGTTTATTGATGTGCAAAACCAGCCTTTCTTTAATGACAAATTTTCACCAAAAAGAGTAATTCAAAATTTTAAAAATGACATGATTTTTGGAAGTTCTTAAATCATCAGAATTGAGAGGAGGAAAGTGAAAGAATCTTTGTATTTCTATATTTGGTTTAAAGTGTGTAGCCAAAATATGTAGAAGGATGACTAAAGATTTATATTTCATATCTGATTGTTACCCATATTTGGCTAAATCTTCCTATGGATGATTGCCACTTTGGCTACAAACCAAAATTCCTATAAAAACAACACCCGGCAAAACTAACCTGCAATCCAAAATTCCAATTC
>Ga0209208_10013652_pt1 | contig 10109 bp, 3 predicted proteins | sample S1TSphfallax_3_FD_187694 | JGI IMG/M metagenome (GOLD analysis project Ga0209208, IMG submission 187694) | Host-associated microbial communities from peat moss isolated from Minnesota, USA - S1T2_Fd - Sphagnum fallax MG (SPAdes) (version 2) | ecosystem: Host-associated > Plants > Peat moss >... | reverse complement strand
ATGCATGAATTTGATGATTCTCATTGTGCCCATTATATACTCCCTGCTAATTCCTATGTAAAGGTGAGACAATTTCTTTGAAAGCTCTTTCAGAGGATATGTAGCTAGATTGGAGGCCAAGGAAAGGATGAAGGAGGAAAGAAATTGAAGGGAAGGGAATGGAATGAGTGGAGACCAAGTAATCCAAAATGTGGGACCCAACTATGTCCCCACAATTCATGCCCTTGCCATTAGCCTAGGCACAAGATGGTGACCATTTTTGGAACATTTGTCCTCTCTTTTTGTTCCTCCCTTTCTTCTCCCTTTTGGATTGGTGTGTTTTCTTTAATAAAGTTTGGTGAAGATTCATCACTTGATTAAATTGTGATTTATAGTTGGGACTTGAGAAGGGTGTCGAGGAAAAAAAGGTCGGGGAAGGGAAGGAGTGGGGAGGAAGTAATCTAATGTGTGACCCAACAAGAAAATACTTGTAAACAAAAGAAAACAAAAGCTCCTACAAACATTTTGTTTTTCCAAATGTCGTTCTTTTGTGGGCAAAAACTTCTCATAAGGAAGGTGCCCTCCACCTCTATTTTAAAAATCTTTCAATGTGTTTAGGTCAAGGAAGAAAGGATAAGGGGCCAAGGAAAAGAGAATGGAATCTTGTAAACAACATATGATTCGGATGCGTGTTATTTTGTGTAGGATAAGGCTTGTACAACCATTCATGAGATAAAGATTTGGATAAAATTTGTAAATTAAGAGAAAAAGATGAGAAAATACAATGAAGCATGAAGGCCATTCAATATGCAAAATCTTATGTGTAACATATTGAGGAAACATAAATAATTGGATAAATTATCTTTGATTAAAAGAAAGGATGGGAAAATAAGGCTTGTGTTGAATTTTCACCAATTGACAATTTATTTTTCCAAAAATGTGAAAAATGAGTGTTTTAAAAGGTTTTCAATCACTAGATTCCTTTGTGATGGTCCAATGTATTGTATGGGTTTCTTAGATTATGGCCAAACTAGTAGCAAGTATTCTGAATTGGTAGCCATTTCATTAACACAATAGTAAGGATCTCACCTCTTCCTTTGACGGTTTGATTAATTTAGCCCCATGTATGTTGTTACAAAATCTAATCCCTTTCCTAGTGTGGCTTGTGCCAATGGTCCAAGTGTGAGTAGGATTATTTAATTATTTGTAGTGTGAACAAGACCCTAAATAGAGACCAGTTGTGAAAAAAACTATTCAAAAGTAATTTAAAGTGATGAAAAATATTCTAATCTCCCCTGCCTTATGTCTTAAAATTACAAAATCACCTTTAAGAAATGCTGCTCATCAAGGGCTTCACAACAATACCAATAGCATGCCCCAATTCCCCTTTAATGGTTTTTTTTATTTTTGTGATTCTTTTGGACAAAAATATTCATTAACTTTTGCACCTTAGGTCTAAACATTATGAAACCACCTCAGTGCAACCCTACTCATCATTAAAGGCTTTGCAACATGCTAAGAGCTCAATGAATGACACCATGGTTTGGGAGATCTCAATGTGACAAACAAAATAAACACATTATCTTCCTTAATTAATAGATTGCCATAAAAAAAGGAAGATGACAACTAATATCAAGGTCTTCAAAGCAAACATTGCACAAAAGGAGATTGAAACAAGTAGAACATGCAAAGAGCTCAAGCATTATGCTGTGAGTTATGGTGACTCGTACCTTTTCCATGTAAGACATTCATTTGAGGATCCAAACAACTTGAAAGCGTTTATTTTCTTTGCCCATCAACACCTTGTGTGGCAAGCTATTCTTTAGATTTATCTAGAGTCTATAGCTTCAAGCCATTGATGACATTATCTCGTACACCCTAGAAATGAATCTTCCAAACCTAACTACCAATTTCCCTTTCAAAGTGAAATTAAATGATCATAAAATTGAAATTAAAAATTTAATTTAACTAGTATAATACATTCCTTTTTAAAAAATTGGTATCAAGTTATTATTAAATTATTATCAAATTGATAAACCTCCACCTTTTTATTATTATTCTTATCTCTTCCTCACATGTATGATTAGATATTTTCCCTTTCAAAGTGAAACTAAATATAACCTTTCACATTTTAAAAAATGATTACAAATGTTTAAAAATTAGAATGATCATAAAAGTAAAACTTAAATATTAATTCAACTTTACCTTTATATGATTTTTGATTTTTTTAAGCGATTAAAAAATAAATTCACATTTTTCATTTATTTATACATTTGAAAAGGGTCTAATTGAATCTTTCCCTTGGGACCCAGAATAGTGGAAGTGGGATGAATTTTCTTATGTTGGACTAGCTACCCTTCTTGCTCACATGGATAAAAGGAATTATAATTATTAGATCAGTGGAGGGAGGCAGCTACCATCCCCTTGGATGGCAAAAATGATAGCTGTTGCTTTCAACTTGGATCATTTGAAAAATGTACTTAAAAAAACTATGGCATTCATCCAGACCTAGAAAAGTAGATGTTCCAATTTGGTTAATCCTAAACAAAGGTCTAATTCCTTTGGTTTCAAAGATGTTCTTTCAAGTTTGAAGGGCACTATTCAAAAGTCAAGATCTTTAGTTATACTTGGTTATCCATCATTAAAGTAGACATGGCCACTTGGCACTAAGTATTGAGACAAGCTAGACACACAAGACATTTTACCACACAAACTATACTAGAAGAACAAGTTGTCAAGACTTTTGATTACACCACGAGATTTTTGGGAGAAATGGGGAGCCCATTTAGTGAAAGGGTTTGCTTTCGCCCCCTCCCCAAATGGGGTCCTCTCCTTAGTAACTTTAAAACCAGTGTTAAAGTCAACACATTGACAAAAAGTAGTAGTGGTTTAGAACTAGTTTTAAATATTTTTCTACCTATGTGAAATGAACCCTATATTAGGGTGAAAGCACATTAGGGTGGAGTAAGAATGGCACATTGTGAAAGTTGATTTGGAAGCTAAAATACACTATGCAAGCATAACAAAACACCTTGTCACACATGGCATAAAGAGTTGAGCATTTTTAGTTTAGTTTATCATAGTTTTATATTTGAAAGATGAACATTTAAATCACTAAATTCAATAAATAAAGGATTTCTTTCAAAAGCTTTATCATTTTATGGACATTCAAAATTTTATCAACATTTTTTCAAATTATTTTTCTTAGTATTAATGTTATCACACCATATTATCATTGAGTCTTTTATTCGGTAAAAAGATAAAATGAAAGTCTTTTCAATTCATATTCATTTATTCTTGATCTAAACAACTATTTTATACAATTTTAAAAGTTGGTATCAATTTGGATATTAAATTTTTTTCCATGAGATTTATATATTGTGTTTTGATGAATAAAGTCATTGTTGATGTGAATATCACTTCATCATTTGCAAATACAAATTGGAGTTAATTACTGCTAAATTTTTTTAATTTTTGAAATGGATTCTTGAACATCCAAAATGTTTTATCTTAGTGTCTTTTCACCTATTACATGGATGAAATTTTCTTCCTTGGGCCATGTTATTACAAGATTAAGATCACACATTCACTTTTGAAGTTAAATTTACTCAAAAGAAGTAAAATAATTAAGTATTACCATAAATGTGCAATATTACAACATAAATTGAAAAATATTTTTCAAATCCAATTATAGTTCAAGTAATTAAAGTTAAATATGATACATTTCTATTTTATTATTTTAAAAAGTACATAAGAATCTTCCATACCTGATTTAATTTTACATATTGTGACTTAAATTTAAGAGTAGTTTTAAATGATGAGAAACATGTTCTGTTCTCTTTTCTCCCCTTCAATATTTGTATGTTGGCAATCATCTACAAGAAGATTTAATCAAGTTTGACTATGGACTAGATATGAAAATAGAAAATTTCAAGAGTCCTTTTATTGTTTGGTTATACTCTAGAAACGGTTGTAAAAGTTTGACAATTAAAAAAAAATTGAAATATTGCCATTTAGGGCCATTTTTTCCTTTTAAAAACATTGGTGAGAAATAATTGAGTTAAGGTCAATAGTAAATAGATGTAAATGATTAATTGAAAAATAATAATTACTCCCCACTTGAGTGGGGGGTAAGTAAAGGAAAATGTTAAATGGGGCGAAGGTCTTTAATGCCAACGATACAAAAAATATTGCTACATGTTTTGCTCCTTGCTTGCCCCTATGCCCATTTAAGACGTAAATGCAACAAAAGATTCATGTTCATACCCTTCAAATAGTAGATTATGAACTAGGTAACATGCTAGAGGATGCATGTTACTACATATATTCGAGTTGTGTGACCAACGAGCATAACTAGTTTTTGAAAGTCCTTTTACATTTGAATCCTGCCATGGGACTAGTTGTTGTACATGAAAGTAATGTGAATCACCAAATGTTGTGTGAGCAACATTTACACGGAACTTGAATTATGGGTTATAACTCGCAACCAGCCATCCAATGCGGTGTTACCACATCACTCAAAAACTAGTTATAAATATGTTAAGTATATAGTGTGCCACCCAACATGCCATATACCTTTTAATATCCTCAACATGGCATGATGTGAGCATACAAAAGTGTTTGGGCATCACCCAATTTTTGTGAAAATATTAAATGGGCCAAGGGCAAACAAGGTAAAAATGAATGAAGTAGTACTTTTGTATTGTAAACAATGAAGACTTGTATCGGGTGGGTATATCCATTTTAATATATCAATTGGACGTGGGTAAATAAAAAATGCAAAAAATTAGTTGAGTAAAGGTAAATGATGAAGATTTATCATGTTTTTAGGGTAAGGTTAGAAAATAAACATTTTATCATTTATCTTACAATACCATGTGTGGGTACATGTGAGTACATAGAAGGTAAAAATGTATTCACACAAATGGGGGACATTTCAATGTAGAAAGACAATTACTTATGCAACACATGAAATTTCAAACACTATATATATCAATCAATCAATTTGAAAATATTGTAACAACATTTTTGTAATGAAAAATGATAATAAAAATTTGAAAAGATAAGGTAAAAGTTTTTTCCAAGATAATCAATGTAACAAATGAAAAAAAATGTCATAAGCAACTATATTGGCCGTTATAATTCAACAAATCTATTGTAACCACCTTCATTGCAAAATATAAATACAAATATATGTTATATAATGATTTTGGTATATACCCTTTGTTTGCCCTCTTTAAAATAGTTACCATCGCAAGACAATGGTAAGTCTCAATTATATATTAACCACATCAAATAAACACAAAATAAGTCTTAAATACTTAAAATCTAAAGCTTAACCACTTATTCAAAAGGTAATTAAAAAATCTACAAGTTAGGTAAGATATATGTTTGCCATGTAATACACCCACAAGTATATTTAAGTTATATATTTACTTGTCTTATACTAGTAAAGACTAAAGCCACTTGGCTATTTACACAATTAGATATGTATTTTTTTCCATAGAATTTTGTGATTTTTTTTTTCCATAGTGACATTTTTCCACGCTTTTCACCTCCTCTGTGTCATTTATCCACATTTTTCCACATTTTCCCCACACTACCCATACCCACATAGCAAGTTCAACATTTTTTGTAGAATAAATTTTTTTATAAAAATAAAAATTCAACAACTTATTAATATTCCTTCAAAATTTTCATTTTCCTTCATGTTTATCCGCCTCATGACATCCCTAAGTAATATTCCATAATAAACAACCTAGTAAAAATAATGTTTAATTTGGTGTAATTGGTTTATATATATATGAACAAGTTCCATGATGTCATGGAAAGTTAAAGATACAATGGTTATGACCTAGGTGAGCTTGGAACAATACCAATTCCAAGCATCTTGGCTAACAATGGACAAGCCTGGTAACTACAAAATATTCACAACAAAAAAATTTGTAATAAATTGGGCAAGCCTAGGAAAATGTAAAATTTCAACATCTGCATTAGCTTAATTCTACAACATTCCCTTATCCAATGATAGTAAATATATTATGTCCAATATATAAGGTGCACTAAAACATCACCATCACCTTTGAATCATAAATATACTAAAATAATGTTGTGGGAAAAACTAACACATCCATAAAAGCCATAAGCTTCACAATTTTCAAAACTTAAAATGCTTAAAAACAGTCCAAATATCTAAGTTAAATCCAACCCAATGTACTTTGGTTGGGCTTTATGCATTGCCTTTGAAAATGTCCCTATTTATTGACCATTCCAAAATTTCAACTACCCATTTAACAAGGTGCAAGTTCAAGGCTTCTCACATTTTAACTGTCGTAACCTTAGCCTTGGGCTCGCGACCAAAACAAGGGTTTGCAAAGGTGTGGGCCAAGAGTCACATTTTATGTTCCCATGATCGTGGGAAAGTGTGAGGGAATGAACCTCCACATTCCCAAGTGAGCTCCCACTTTGGGAGTTAGAGTTTTAATAGACTCCCGAATTTTCAGAAAGCGATTACAGGGGTCAAAACCCATTGGATTGAAACGTTCCTTATATCATTGGAAATCTCTTGGAAAGCAGATAAAATGGGCTCGCATGACCCGTTTGGGTAATTAAAACACAAGTTATGGCCAAAAGAAGGGTCAAAAGTCAATTTGTCAATTTCCCGACCACTAAAAGTTGGGAATCGCCCTGACTTCCTTGCGTTCAAGTGACATGCCACATACCGTTGGAAAGTTTTCGACAAGGGCTACAACTTTGCTTCATACTTCATCTCAATTGGAGGTCTACACACAAAGTTATGGGCCTCCAAAGTTGCAAAAGTCCCCATTTTGGGATTTTCGAGACTCCCACTTTGGAGTCCCAAGACAAAATGACATTTGGGTGTTGGCCCCATGGCTAGGCACATAGTATACTATAAGGGGGAAAATGGTGGCTTCCCCCAAGTCCGGGTCATGGTGAGTCTTGTGGGTTCGTGTTTGTTCATGGCTCGTTTGTGCACCAAAGGTGTTCCAATTACACATTAACCAACTTGTTGTTTAGTGTGTGCAATTCCATGTGAATAATTAATTTGCTTATCACTTGTCTTGGTCCTCATCTCGGAGCTCCAACATGCCCTTCTACCCCTGAAGTGCTACGAACCAAGGAGCACACACCCCAACTCCTTCTCCTTCCACTGACTTCACCTTTGGACTCGTAGTTGAATCCATCAAGGAACTTGGGGGTGCATCATTGGCCCTAATATTTATACCAACATTTGTCAACATTCTGAGAACAAGTTCTAAAACCTTCACCCAAGGTGACATTTCATGAAATGGATGAAATATGTTTTTGCCTTTGTCAGTACTTGAAACAAGTGAATAAACTGTAAAAATGCAACAATTGCTAGACCATGTCCACAAAAATATGTGAAAAATAAATTTTAGACTTCCTAGAATTATTTGATAGTTCAAACTCAATCTCAAACTTCTAGCTCATGTTTACCAAAGTAAGTAAAAAAAAACAAGGAAACTAAAATGTTTCTTAAAGCTCTAATTGTTGCAACAAGATGGCTACTTCATTTCCCCACTAGTTCTTTTGCCTTCTTGGTTTGGTAGTCAAGAAGTCACATAGATAGATAAAAGTACCATAAACACAAGACTTATGTCTCAAGACAATTGATCTCAAGACAACCAAATAACCACATGCACAATTGGATGCATTTCATACTTGAACATCACTTTCTATAGCAACAACCATAGCAATTGTCCCAAACAGCACATTGTCATCCCTTTGAAAACACCTCATGAACCTTCTACACTCCTCTAGTATCAATCTAATGAGATCACCACATTTTTTAACTTTGACAAGAGTGATTAAGTACGATGAGTAAGTTCAAGCCATGTCACCTCATTCACAAGTGGATCACCTTCAAACTCTAATGTCATAGGCAATGTTTCATTCACAAAGTTTTTTTTGTCAAGAACACAACATCTCACATTTCACATCACATGGTCGGCCACATGAAACATAGTCACAAACATGAAGAATTTATCGCACAAAAGACTACAATGACAACTCTAATTCCATGATGATGTTGGCTAACACTTAAGGGACATTTTTAATAAAATAGTCAATGATACCTTAATTCAAGGCTAGCAACAAGCTTGTATATCTTAATGCTTTAGATATGTAAATAAGCATCAAGGCCTTACAAGGTCAATCAGCTCTTGTAAGGTGGTATCACACCAAGGATATATTTGCACTTCATCCTTGGGTTCCTTGCCCCGTATGGCAAAATCTTCCACAGTATGGTGACCTCCAATCTATCACACACATAACATAGGTCAAAATCCTTACAATCTACAACATCTACAATACATGGTTGTGTTCAACGACCCTTTCTATGCTTTGCAATCGAGGTATTTGATAAATTATCAATATTAAGAGGTAGAAGACAAACAACAACCACATGGGGAAGATTATGCTAAAATGGACAAATATTTTGTAAATGAAATAAGCAACAAAACAATAAGGCAAACCTTGGTAAAGACTTGGAATAGAATTGGGCAAGCCTACAATTCAATAAGAGAGAAAAAAACTTCACGTAATCAAAACAAAAATCCATCACTCTTAGTAATACTTTCTTTTTTTGCTATAGGCTAGGGTTACGATAGGCAAGCATGATGCCCTTTGGTTTTCAAACCTAAAGAAACCATTAACCCCAATAAAATGATATAATTTACAAAAATGGGTTGGTACAAATGCATTTTGTACAAAAAACTCAAAAAGTACATGATGAAGAGATACTTGACATGACCCCAAGCCTAGAGTAGTCATGAAGTGTCCACAATAAAATAACATTCACAATCAGTAATTGATCAATTGTAGGTTTTGAAACATCAGTCACTAGAACTCCTTGTGTCCATAAAAGTTGCAACTCGTCGATGAGCAGTTGTAAATAGATATCCATATTATGAACCTACCTTCTCGCGGGGATGATAAGTGCGAGCCACATAAATGCATTGTTCATTGTCAAATGAAAGGTAAATTGTAATTTAACACCACAACTGGCCACATTGAATATTTTGAATGCACTAAGAACAAAGTGGGAATCAACACAATGTGGTCACATCCAACCAAACGAACAAACAATCATTCATTTCAATATATAGATATAAGTTGGGATATCGAATGGATAATTTAATAATAGTCATTTGACACTTATGTCAATGGAATAGTTCATCATTATGTGTAATGTGCCTTAAAAGATCATCATTCATACAAGCGATTAGTCTTTAGGGTTCAAAATGTTTTTGTTCTTGTGGATTGATTTTGAAATATATCATTTTATGTATATGTTATTTCATGTATATAATGAATAATGATATAGATTGATACATAATTCTTCCTTCTAAATTTGTGAGTTATCATAATTGTTATTTTCTTTTGAGTTGATTGTTGTTTGCTTTGTTATTTACAAATTAAATTCTAGAACAATTGTTATTGAGACTTGTATAAAGGCAATCGAAAAACTTGAAGAAGTTTTAAAAGGTGAGCTTTTCTATTCCATGTTAAATCAAATCAAGATTCAAGCGATTTAGCTATTTATTTAATTATTTAAGGGCAATTAGTATGAAGAAAAACTTTTTATTTTAGAAGCAAAGAACAAGAATGGCAAGTGCCTATGTTTTTTTGAAAGTCAAAATGAACCTAGTAATTGTGACCATTGATGATATGAGAGCATCTAAAGATTACTATTCACAACTTCATGATGTTTCTATATGGGACATATGATTCTAGCGTAATGCTACAATAAAATATTTACATTGTATATGTGATTAATAGAGTAGGATTCAATACCATTTCTATGGCATGTAAAGATTAATTTGCGTTATTGAATTATGAAGTTTGTGTCTCAATGCCCCTATCAAAATTTCAAACCTTTTCTTGGGAAAAAACAGTAAGTTTGAAATTAGAGGCCTTCCCCTATGTAATCAAGATCTTGATAACAATATCGTGAAGAAATATCCAAGTTCTTATCACTCCATTTCATCTATTAGGTTTCTATTGCAAGTTCTAAGTTTGATGTGTTTATTTTCAAACTTGTGACATTTGTTGTTATTATTTATGTTATCATGGGTATAGTGAACAAA
>Ga0209208_10013651_pt1 | contig 10110 bp, 6 predicted proteins | sample S1TSphfallax_3_FD_187694 | JGI IMG/M metagenome (GOLD analysis project Ga0209208, IMG submission 187694) | Host-associated microbial communities from peat moss isolated from Minnesota, USA - S1T2_Fd - Sphagnum fallax MG (SPAdes) (version 2) | ecosystem: Host-associated > Plants > Peat moss >... | reverse complement strand
ATAACTGAACTAGAATTTATTTTTTGAAGAACTGAACATGGAGTCCTGATTCCACTTATGTGTGGAACTGGAACTGGAACTATTCTAATTTAATTTTTAGAACTGAAACCGGAGGTTCTTCATGAAAAGTAAAGAACTGCCCAAGAGTGGTTTCAAGGGGATACCAAGCCGGAACCGTGGGTATATAGATGGGTACTGTTTCCAGGCTTTCATATACTCAGCTGTTATACCCATGTTTTAGATACTTGCATTAAATACCCATCAAGGTTATGGTTTATTAACATCAGATTTGACAAATGTGATTAAAATGGTTGTTAGTTCATTTTGTGCAATACCTTCACATTTTGTATATCATACATTGGTAGACATTTACATTGTGTAAATGATAGGTAGGTAGGTGAATGGGGTGGGAAGGTTAGTAAATAAATATGTAAGTAGGTTGGTGGTTAAGTATGTAGGTATGTGCACAAATAAAAAACAAGTTAGGTCAAATAATGTAATTATGTCAATAAGATGGTTAGGTCAATAAGGTAGCCAAAAGTTTTGTTAAAAGATGTTATTGAAAAAATAATATTTAAGTTAATTCTAAAAAACATAAAAGTTTTTTTTAAATATAGAAATTTAACCAAGAAAAGATAGAGCTTTTGCCAACAAGTAGAGGTTTAGCCATGAAGAGATGGAAGTTTTGCCAAAAGGTATAGGTTTAGCCAAGAAGAATTTAAAAACTTTCTAATTTGTAGAGGTTTAACCAAGAAAAAATAGAGGTTATACTAAGAGTTTAGCCCAAAAAAGATAAGGGTTTTGCCAAGAGGTAGAAGTTTAGCCAAAAAGAATTTAAAGTTTTTTCAAGTGGTAGAGGTTTAAGCAAAAAATATATAAAGGTTTTGTTGAAAGGTAAAAATTTAGCTAAAAAAAGGTTAAGGTTTTGCCAAGAGATAAAAGTTTAATCAAGAATAAATAGAACTTTTGCCAACATGTAATGGTTTAACTATGAAGAAATGGAGGTTTTGTCAAAGAATATGGGTTTAACCAAGAAAATTTAGAATTTTTCCAAAAAGTAGAGGTTTAGTTATAGATAATATATATATATAGGTTTTGTTGAAAAAAAAGGTTTTGCCAAAAAAAAAACATTTAATTAAAAAGATATAAAGATTTTGTTAACATATAAACATTTAGCCATGAAAAGATGGAGGTTTAACCAAGAAGAATTAGAAGTTGTGCCAAACAGAAAAGGTTTAGGCAAGAGATATAAACTATTGAGAAGTTATCAATGTCAAACGAAATCATTTCACTCTGCGAGTTTTAGTTTCACCCCACCTTTTTTCCAATGTAGAAAAACCCATGACAAAAATTTCATGTGTTCCTAGGCAAAGTTCCCAACAAAATGGGGCAAATTGTGTAAGGCAAAAAAAATGCAATTCATTATATGTTCATACGGTCAATATAAAACTATATCTTGCAATAGGCCACTACTCTCATGCTTGTCTACCCCATGCTCGACTTATATGGGGTCAAAACACCAAAACCTCATGCTCAAAATCTTAAATCATAAACCTTGTGTCAGGGGCTTTGAAATCATGGGCTTTAAGGGGGGGGGAATCTACCCCATGCTATTGGGTCTATCCTAGTGGGTTCATGAAATATTCTTTGATTCAAGGGTATGATAACAGTATGGCCCTTTTGGTATTCCATAATAGAAGGCAAATGTTTTCTTAAGCCTAAACATTCAAAGGATCTAGACTTAGTGAAAGCAAAGAACACCCTATGAAAATGTTTTGTTTATAATAATATTACATTAAATAGACAAAAAAACAAAAAACAAGAATTAGAAAGCTTTCTTTTACATGAAAAACCATGGAATCAAACAATGGGTCATGGTTGAAAAAATAAAAGTTCAAAAAATTAATTTCAATTCAGATACACAATCATTGGACACCAAAAAGGTTATCATATCACACAAGGCCACATTCCACCTTGAATTGCATGTGTCCTTGGAACGACCCACCTCTTAACCATAACCATACCTTCAAGTGGAATTCATCCCATTATAGTGGGGGAAACATTTTATTGATTCACAAGCCATGTTTTATGCATTCAATTATCTGATGCCTTTGCAAACACATTTCTCTTTGCACCAATTCAAAGTTGGAACTAAAAACAATTATGAAGTGATAATCCATGGCAAATTTGATGTCGCAATGATCCCATTTGCCATGGAAACTCATCAAAGTGATCTTTTGGGAAAGGTACTATTCACTTTAACCCACTTTAGGGCTTTATGTTTTACAAGTAGTCGTTTATTTTCTTGTCTATTTCCATCCATTACAAATGACATGCACATCATAAGTCCCTGTTCAATTATATCATCTGCATATGAACATTTCCAAATCAAATTCCATGTGATAAGTTTTTTTATCCAACCTTTAAAATGTGTAGCATGGTCACCTTCTAGCCTACCACTTGACTTCAACACCCCATTCTAATTTACCACCTCATCAAAAGGAATTAGAGTCTTCAGGGTTCCATTGGGCACCCCATCATTCACATCATCCTCCATCAAAAATGCCTTATTAAAGGATATTTGACATGTGAACCTTCTCTTTAAAATGGGTGATGTTTAAATAGCCTTTGGAATTATAATTCATTATTTCGTGCAACGGTCATCATATCTTTTACAATGCACACCTCCTTCCTCCACCTTCATAGAATTTCTTACTTATTTTGACTCATCCATCTTTCAAATGTTTGGGTGCCTCTTGGGCCCAAGATCTTTTGATAGCCCAAAATGACCTCTAACCCATAAACAAGCTTCTCTCCCAATCACATTCGGTGGCATTGGGGTCATACCAATAACCACGATCACCCCAATAACCTATTTAAAGAATTAGGCCTTTATAGTTTTTATCACAGCTACCAAGTTTATGGTTGATCATTGTCCTTTCCTTCTTGAGGCCTTAACACAAGTTAACAACAACACCTTTTCTTTCTAGCAACACCTTGAAGTGGCATGTGATCCTCTATTGCCCCCAACTTGCACCTGTTTTTTTCTATTTGAACAATTCATCAAACAACAAATGGTTTGACTTCAAGATTCCATCTTGAAGCGTTTGCACCATCATACATTTTCCAACATGTTTTCTAATAAAATATTTGAAGCCCATCGTGCCCAAATTTTATCATGTTTTGGTCCAAAGGTGAGTGCTTGGCTTATAGTTCGACTAGTATTCCCAACCTTTTGATTATTTTCCCCAATTTTTTTCACATCACTTCAAACACAATTTGGACTACCCCGTCATTCAATTACCGATATCCCTTTGTGTGTGTGCACACATCCCATCGACCTTATGGTTATTCACCTCTTACATTGTGTTCATGGCAACATGCATACAAAAATTCATGATGCAATTTGTGACACCTTTGCTGCCATCACATGAGATGTTGACTTCCATGTGAGACAAGAACTACATGCACTTTCTTTAACCACATTCAACTCTTCTTCTCAACAAGTCGACATTGTGCTCACCAAAGATGGCATTTGCACCCTAATTGACATTGTCATTGCCAACCCAACAAGAACAAATTTATTTCCTTGATCTTGTGCAACTCAAAGATTTGTTGCCTTCGATGCAACTCAAGCTAAAGAAAAGAGTTATCACAATCAACACCCCACTGATCAATTCCTCCCATTATCAATTGAGGTATTTGAATGTCTACACAAACAAGTCAATGTGTTCTTACACAATTGTGCCAATGCCATTTGGAGCTTGAAAGGACAAAGGGCCCTCCTATTTCTACCTTGATTTTTTTTTTTTTGGAGAAAATCTCAATCACATTACAAAGGATGCAAACATCTTCCATCTTAAGTCGGGCTCATAAGCCTAGCTACTTCCCAACTTCCACCGTTCAAGACACACCTCCCATCTCCACAACCAACCTATTGCAAGCAATCGATTTTGAACATGGAGAAATATGGCTGAAATATCACGGACGATCATTTTTCACATGGAGAGATTTTGACATCTAGTTTGGGCTAACTCGACATCTTGTAAATTTTCCCTTTTTCATTTTCTTATTCCCTTATACATTTTCCAAATCTATGGTGTCATTATGAATTAAGTTTTGCAAGGTTGCATCATAAAATGTGGATCACCTATTGCATCCAAGTCCCGGCCGTAGCAAACAAACAGCTAGTAACCACTATGAGGGATAGATGGTACTTGGAAATGAAACACTTTTCCATTGGGTTCCACTTACCTAACCAGAGTGGTTAGCTTAGTTGCTATCTTAAGTACCTATCCATTAACAAATCACTAGGTAGACTTTAGCTAGGTACTAACTATTAACCATCTATATGCATCAACTTGCTTAGTAGCTACCCATTTTCCTTACCTACCTACCTACATGACCTAAAATTTACAGGTTAACTGACTGAAGTGAAACCCGACCCCAACTGACTTGGGGTTCATCCATAACTGAGAAATAAGTGCGCTTCCATTGCACTGGGGGGGATGGTTGGGCAAGTTGGAAAACACCGCCCCACATTCCAGGCAGGAATCACCCGCCCGTTCAGAGGCTGCAAATAGACCTCCCATGTGGCGAGTCGGCGGTTAGTGATGGCTGGCAACCCCATTGTCTTTATCCTCCTTTTCCCTTTTGGCTATTTCTTTTCCAGGAAATGAATTACTGCCCCTAGGTGTTTCCCAATTCTTTTACCTTTGGTTATTTCTTTTTGGGGGAAAAGAATCTGCCCCTAGGTATTTCCAATTCTTTAGCTTTGATAATTTCTAGGTATTTGGGGAAAATAATCTGCCCCTAGGTATTTGCAAGTGAAAATAATCTGCCCCCCTAGGTATTTCCAATTCTTTATCTTTGGGTATTTCTTTTTGGGGGAAACTAAATCTGCCCATAGGTATTTCCTTACATTTGGCTATTTCTTTTTGGGGGAAAAAATCTGTCCCTAGGTATTTCCTTATATTTGGCTATTTCTTTTTGGGGAAAAGAATCTGCCCCTACCTATTTTCAATTCTTTACCTTTTTTTTTGGTATTCTTTTTCTTTTCTTTTCGGAGCGGGTGCCGGTTGGTTTTCCGTCACTTTTTAGCAATTGGTTTTGAGCACCTGGATTTGAAGACCTGGGATCGTCCGTCGTTGGCCCTTCGCGTGTCACCTCAAACCCTTCGCCGTTTTTCTGCTCTGCTCTTGTTCTCCTCCGGTTTCCTTCTTCCCCCGCTGGCTTTTGTGCGTGCGACCGCGACCTCCGTTGTAAAGCTCCCTGCTTGGCTGCCCGCGACCTCGTGCTCTTCCTTGCAGCAATTTTCTGAAGCTCTAGTCTCCGGGATGTGAGAAATGTCGTATCAAACAAGAGGAGGAAGTTTGCCCAAGGACGACAGATAATGGCTCGGTAGGGAGAGACAGACAGACAGACCGCTCGAGTGGATTCTTCAAACTTCTTCAGTGCAAATAGATGAGTTGCACGGGGTTGAATGTATCAGCTGCTGATGCAGAACGACAAGGACCATATGCATGCGTACGCATGGCCATCAGGGCTGCCACAGAACGGCCATGTGGTTGTCGCGTCCACTCCTCCAGGATCGCCGCCAGCGCGCGTCCGCAATAATATTTCGGCTAGAAGCTTGGGACGTACACGAAGCGGGAAGCAACTACTGGTGTACACAGCAGCAGCAGCAGCTAGTGCAGGCGGATCGCTCGTGTCTTCTTCTTCTTCACAGCTAGTGGGTCCCGGATGGGCGCCGCGCACTACTACTAATTTCTTACACAAGCTCACAATTCATATGTTGTTCACATTGTTCCTACGACGCTCTAGTAGAATTCTCCTCCTTGCGCCCTTCATTTATATCACCGCTATGGTGTTGTACATCGGAGGCTCCGCGATGGAGCTTCCCGCCAGGTTTCAAACTTGCGTCCATATCCCTGGCTCCTACTACCGAAGCGACGAAGTCTTCAACAACCTCTGGCCTGCCATGCAACAAACCAATGCCTCGACTTCTTATGGGGTACGTCCTCCCTCCCTCCCTCTCTCTCTCTCTCTCTCTCTCTCTCTCTCTCTCTCTCTCTCCTGTTTTCTTCGTTCATGAGCTAACTATCTTCTCGCGCGACAGCAAAGAATTTCCAACTGACTAGAGCTTTACAAACAACAGGAATGTCTGCTGCATGTCTGAATTATGTCTGAATCCTTTTTTGAAGCTCTGAACTTATTAGTCTTCTAACTGCAGATTCTGAATCTGCTTGCTGAAATCCTTTACACCTTATTTCGTGTTCGGTTTGCGGATCTAAGACCATCTCCAGCACCAGCGGTGCTCCGACCCTGCAAAAATATTTCTCACATCCAAATTTTAGTTATTTACTTTCTTCCAACCCCACCTATAAAATTAAAACTCTGGACTGCTGGGGACTGCAAATTGGTGGGACACTACTAATAGCAACCCTCCTGGACCAATCAAACTATCTAGCTAATCAGAAGCAGGGAGCATTCAATAAATACGATTTTATTGTATTTACTAGACCCTGGAAGATGTACATTTTTCCAGGGCCACAGGAGTCTTCCAGTGGATCCAATAATGGATGTAACTACTGCACCCCATCGACGATTTCCAGTGCAGGGCTACATACTGAGCACCAGTGCAGATGCTCTAAGCTTCATGTATTCAGAGTGGTCTCAGATTGAGCTCAGAGCTGTCATAAGCAATAGGATCACTGTAGACAGGAATAAAGCCAACTTCTTCTATCATGAACAATGGGGCAAGCTACAGAGGGGATGATGATTTTGTGTCTTTTTTGTAGGCTGGATCTAGAGTGTTGAAAGAGGACTACTGGACAGGCCATGGAAGACAGGTATTGCAAGCATGGGAGTATCCTAAGGAGGGAGCAGGCTTCCGGCCCTGTGTTCACCATCTCCATCATGATTCCATTGAAGGTTGCACACCATAATTTCTGTTCTCTTGACCCAATTGATACTGTGGATTAATTCCTTATTGCAAACCAGATCCAGAACAAACAGAGTATGTATCTATTATTACGTACATGGATATGTACACACACCACTTGCTGTGCAAGGTCATGGGTTGTTTAGTTCAAACCCTGGAGTGGAAAATCCTGGACACTAGTGTATAACCAGAACATAATTTCAATGGGCTTTTATATTGTGGGCTCATAACTTGTAATGTGTGAACTCAGGTTTGCCTGAGTCCAATGGGTACATATTAGTAGAGGCAAATGGTGGACTCAACCAGCAACGCTCCACGGTAAATTATCTTCTTCCTATCAAGCTTCTATATACTGCAAAAATCTCCACTAGAACTACTGGTCTATGATCACGCTAGGCAGCATTGTGGTACTGTTCAATTAACAAACACAATTCTTTTCATGAGGCTATTTTGTGATTTTGCGGTTGCTTTTCATCTCATTGACCATTTCTGATTCACATCATGAATGTACATCAATGTGCTTGCTTGTGCAGATTTGCAATGCAGTAGCTGTGGCAAAGTTGATGAATTCAACCCTTATTATTCCTCACTTTCATTTCAACAGTGTGTGGAAAGATCCAAGGTTAGTTCCTGTAATTCTTTGGATCTACAAAGATTGCCTTGTATTTGTCACAGGTCCTTAGAAATTGTTCAAAACTGGTCTGTTTCTGATAGGAGGAAAAACCCAAGTCAAACTAAAGCCAAGTATTGCACGTGAATTACTACTCTGTAAGGCTATTTTCTAGTATTAGCCACTGACTTGTTTGCTGTAATTTGCTGGTGGGTGATCGTCTTGTTTTTTCCATTCTTCAATGGACATCTGTTTGAAGGTCATTTCAGAATAGTGCTAAAATGGTAGAATTGTTTTGTGCAGTGTTTTTGGGGATATATTTGATGAAGATCATTTCATCAGCTCACTGGCACATCAAGTCAGAATATTGAGGGAGCTGCCCAAAGAAGTAATGGTGAGGTTTGAGAACATTAGCATGATCCCAAGAGTGAAAGTAAGGGCATGGTCATTGCCTCGATTCTACTTGGAGACAGCACTTCCAGTGCTCAAGCAACACGGGTGTGTAGAAGAACTTGTTTCTTTGTTTTTCCATCAGCTTATTGTTTTGCCCTCCATTGTTTTGTTAACAATTGTCATAACTGCCCCAGTTCAACATTTGTTCAATGAAGACATGGGTTTTTTTCCCATTACGATGTATCTTGCAGAGTCATTAGATTCACCCCATTTGCAAACCGGCTAGCATATGATGGAATACCAAAAAGGATTCAAAAGTTACGATGTTTTACAAACTTCGAGGCATTGCAATTTGCTTCACCCATTGCTGCCACTGGGCAACTACTTGTGAAGCGCATGGCAGCTAAAAGTGCAAACAGCAATGGCAATTATGTTGCCATCCACCTACGTTATGAACAGGCAAGTTAGAAGTATGTGATTTTATTATTATATCAATGATGTAATCACACCAAAAATTTGACCAAGGTTGTCAAAATATGATCATTGCCTCTCAGGGTTTTTTCATTTTATTCCATTTGTGGAAGCCACAATGCAACTTTTGTGCGCACATGGTTGATGTATGTTGAAGTCTCACGAGGGGTTGTAATATGACAGGATATGGTGGCATTTTCACGATGTGTGTATGAGGGAGACCATGAGGAGAAGGTGAGACTGGATAATGCACGAGAGCGGGGATGGCGAGGCAAGTTCAATAGAACTGGTCGTGTGCAACAAACACCAGAAGAAATTAGGAGGGATGGGAAGTGCCCTTTGACACCCGTAGAGGTGTGCTTTCTCCTGTTCTCAATGCACTAGTCATATGCTACTTCACATACTTAATTTCAAAACTTCCTTGAACTTAGTAGCATGGGGAGTGAACTGGTCTGAAATGGTTCACAGGTGGGCATCATGCTTCGAGGAATGGGCTTCAGGAACACAACCCCGATTTATCTAGCAGCTGGGAAGATCTATAACGAAGAGGAGAGCATGGAGCCTCTTCACAGAATGTTTCCTTATCTTGAGACCAAACAAACACTTCTCTCCCCCGAGGAGTATGCACCATTTGAGGTACAAACCATCACATTCAAAAGCTTTAGCCAGACACTCAGAAATCTGAATGATTCATTTCTAAAATGCTATAATCTATGACACATTCTCTCAAGTTGATGACAGTTTATGAGTACTGAAAAAAAAGGGATGAGTCCTAACAGAACAATGTCAATGATGCTGATGATTATGTGACAGGGGTATTCATCACGCCTAGCAGCAATTGATTACACAGTGTGTTTGCACAGTGAGGTGTTTGTAACATCACAAGGGGGCAACTTTCCACAAATTATGATGGGGCATCGCCGCTTTTTGAACAAGGGCCACCCTAAGACAATTAACCCAGATAAACGCAGACTTGTTAAGTTATTGGACAATCCCCAAATTACGTAAGTGCAACCTGAACCTTCACCTTGGATCATTCAGTTTCATAGGATCTTACAAAGAGGCTGTTGTCTTCAACTGTTTTTGGGTGTTACAAACAGACCTTCCTCCAGCAGCCTGATTGGATTTGCAACAAAATATGTGCATTGGGAGTTTTAATAAGTGCATTCAAATAGATTGTTCAGCTAACTAATCTCCTCCCATAATGGCTTTGTGTGCACAGATGGGAGAAATTTGCTGGCCACTTGCAGGAAATGCTCCAGCACATTGATTCAAAGGGCCTTGCATTTCGAAAGTCCTTACCAGTGACAACAACACAACTTTTTCAAAACCCTAAAGCTTCACTGTATACCTGCCCTGTACCAGAATGCATGTGTCCAGAAAATTCAAATTCAATTGAGGAGCAACTGCAAAGTTCCCAGTGAATTATCTCCAAGGTCAGAATTTGTTCATTTTTGGGATGCTGGATTTTGGTGCTTTTGTGAACCATACATTCTTCGTGTAGAGTCCCCATAGGGTAGTGCATACCTTGCAGTCTCTGATGGCCTTTCAACTGTAATTTATTCTTCCACTTGAACATTATTCTTTGAAATAAGTACACAGGCTCTAATGTGCTCGTAACAGTCTTTTATACACAATCGCACCATTTTGCCAACATTGAGCATTCAAAAATTTATCTGTCAACAGATCCAGG
>Ga0209208_10013650_pt1 | contig 10110 bp, 8 predicted proteins | sample S1TSphfallax_3_FD_187694 | JGI IMG/M metagenome (GOLD analysis project Ga0209208, IMG submission 187694) | Host-associated microbial communities from peat moss isolated from Minnesota, USA - S1T2_Fd - Sphagnum fallax MG (SPAdes) (version 2) | ecosystem: Host-associated > Plants > Peat moss >... | reverse complement strand
TCAACTTTTTTTTATGTTCGTCAAATTTTTGGTTTGAAAAAAATTGTGAACCTTAAAAAAATTTGATTGTCAATTGACATCCATTTTTTAATGTAGACTAAGGTGGCCTATGTTGTTGGCCAAATTGAATCAATTTTGAAAGGGGAAATGGTCTGAATTGCAATTCTCTTTAAATTTTGAATTTTTTTATTTTTATTGAACTTTTAATGACATTTTTTTTTATAAAATTCAATATCTCATACACCTTGGGTCTAAAAATTACAAAATCACTTTCCCAGATCCTATGCATTGATGAACTTCCAACAATACCTAAAGGGCACAAACAATTTTCCCTAATATCCTTACTTTCAATGACAAAATTATTTAATATTCAATAACTCTTGCACCATAAGTTTAAAACAAAATCACTTTGATGCACCCTACTCATCAAGGGCTTTCCAGTGATACGAAGAGCACAATACGAGGTGCTCATTGCCAAAAGTTTGTGAACCATATTGAAATTAAATATAGCAAGACTATAACAAATTTTGTTTTGTTTTTATGTATATTCTTTTGCCACCACAATTTGCTGGTGGCAAGTAAACCTAGCAATTAAAAAAACAGGGGATAAAACCTACTTTAGCAACAATTTGAAGTCTTTATGTTTTGGAGCACGTAGAACCCATGTACACCATGAACATAAGAGTCCACACCCATTGTGCCCAAACATCCTCAAATATAAAACTTGTGTATTCATATTAAGCAAATAGTCATGTGTAACCTTAAGCTTGAACTTTGAACTTATTTTTTCCAAAATGTTACACTTGACATGATGCCCTAATGTAATTTTTACACTCATTTGCTTTATGTTATACTAATCATGATGCCAAGTGGCCTATTTTTGTATACACATTTGTTAAGTTTTTAAAAGTGAAGCATGTGGACTTGGTTCATGGGGAATACTATGTTTGTTGAAAAGGGTATTGCCTTAGGGGTATTATGATGTGAGAGAGCCTAAAATTCTCCCATCTTATTGTTATCTAAATTTATAATATTCATATATTTAAATCATCTTAAATTTAATCTAATTTTTCTATTTGCATTGAATTTTAGCACTATACATATATAGTTGAAGGCATAAGGAATGGTGAAGGAAAGAATGTGAATGTGTGCGACTAAAAAACATCATGAATGAAATGTTCAATTTTAATTTTTAAAAAACATCAACAAACATTTCCATATTCAATTGCATTTAAGATGATGAAGACCATGTTTAACACTCATAAAATCATCATAAAATATGAACATGTAGTTTTTTTCAATAAGAAAATTAAATTTAAATAAAATAAAATAAAAACTTTTGGGTTCCAAAATCAAAGTGAACAAGATGTAGATTGTAACCCAAGTTAATGAACCATCAAGTTGCTACATCCAAACCTTCATCAATTCCTTTCCTAACCAAATAAATATTGCCTACCTCTGTTGATGTTACTTCAACCTCTATTCAAAACCTTCAATATAAATACACCCCTTTCACTTTCTAATGTTCCCCAAATGTTATTAATAATATGATTCACTTGTTAATTTACTAACTAAACCTAGCAACATTTGATATTAAAAATTTCTTGTGCATATATTATATTTTTACATTTTATATAAAAATATCTAGTATTTATGTATACTTTATTTTAAATATATTTAAAATCTGAAAATAAAGATAATCTTATCAAAAATTAATTTAATTATAATATTTACCCAACAACCCAAAACTTTAAAATGATAAGGATGCCCAAGGAGCAAGGCAAGGTGAAACTTCTTTCTCCCTTCCAAAACTTCTAACACAATTTCATGCATTGGAGGTTGCCTCTTATTACCCATGTCCCACATACCAAAATTTCCCCAAAACCCTATTGAGTCAATAGATTCTTCAAAAAGAAAAAAGATTGTGAATGCAAAAATATTAATGAATTTGAACATTACAAATCCAAAATGGTTGGAATTTGGAACCTTGATAATTTTAAGCATAATAAAAATTCAACACAAATTCCATTTGAATCCAGATTTTCACAAATTGGGAAAAACAAAACATACATAAAGCCTAAACCCCTAACATTTAAATGACTATCAATTTTAAATCCTAGATATGTTTTCACTTTTATATTTGTAATTTCATTAAACCAAAATTTCTCTAATGTCAACAACTGGAACTCTAGTTAACTGTCATTCTCATTTCCAATAAATTATTACCTTACCTTGAGGTCTCCACAAGTTACACAAGTAATAATATTCTTCTTTTTTGTTTCTATGGAGATCAAACTATAATGGCAACGCAATAAAGTTATTTGTAAAATAATGAAAACCATGGGTTTGCTTGAAATTAATGATGTAATAAAAAAGGCAAGATGAGATCACGCTAAAGTAGAATAACGCATGATCAAATTGGATTTTGCTCTTCAACCCATGATCAAAGTAGATTCGTCTAGTATTTCGAATTTTGCACTACACAAAAACTTGTTTGTGCAATGACCCCTATGCGTATTCTTTTAATAAGGTTTGCAAGAGTTATGATAAAAGAAAAAACAAGCATGGTAACAAGTTTATGTTTCAACACCTCTTTCAGTAAAGTTCTTGCCAAAGGAGGCTTGACACTAAAGGAGGTAGAAGGTAAGGGATGCAAGAGGTAGAAGAATCTTCAAAAAACAATTTAGGTTAGGAACCAATGGAAGAGAGCATGGAGAGGAGCAACAAAAACATTCATTGTTTTACATTTGGAGAGGAAACAAAATATCCATGCTTATCCATGTGTTTGGAAAAGGAGACAACCCCATCACAACTGCTAGACCATTGCGATTCACGTGATGAGGGGAGTAAAAAAATACATTGTAGAATTGTGTTTGGAGAAGAAATGAAAGCTTGTAACAAGACTTGCACCATCACTTGAAGGTGAAGTTTTAAATAGGTGAGTGTTTACAATCTTCTTTTCAAATTAGCAAAACATTGTGGGAGCATGAAGATGTTTTTTGGGATTGTCAATGCCATAAACTCACTTTATGGGAGTCCTTACTTTCAATGTTGGTCACTTTCCATCCTTTGTCGCAAGGTGTGCGAACTAGTGCAACTAGTGACTACTCGTTTCCTAGCACAATCCCTAAAATGGCTTGAAGTAAAGCCCACAAAGACGAATCCCAATCTTTTTGATAATCTAAGTCCTTGATTTTCAAATTGAAGCTTCCAAATTGAAATTAGTTTAACATCTAATGTTTTCTTGCCACCTCTCCTAGATTTTGTTTTGTTGCATTTGCCATTAACTAATCCCTCCATGCTTTGGTGCTTTCAACGAATTTACCATTGGTTTATTGTTGCACAAGGAAAAACAACTACATGGACTTCACTTGAAAATTTCAATTTACTAACAATCCCAATTATTGGGAAATGATATCCCAAAATCAAATCTGTAAATCCTCTGTTAAACACTACATAGAGTTTGAAATGCAGTGTTTGGATAAATTTTTGGCCATGTCTAATGATGAATTTTTCTTGGTTGATGGAAGTGAGCTTTTGGAAAGTGACAAGTAAAAGGTTAAAGAAGATTTTTAGGGTTATGATAATTTTGTGCCATGGAAAATTCCAAGCATATAATGGCTTTCTAGATGTTTTGTGTATGTATATAAATAAAAAAGACAAATTAATTGAATTCTTTGTAGATTTTCGTTATATCCAAAATTATTATTGATGTTGATTAGTTTGATCATTATCTTCACCTTGCTTTAGTATCCATATGATGGGACCATCGAAATTCCTCCTATATATTTTCACATTAACACCTAGTTATATTTATCAAATTTTAGTCATGTGTGTTTTGTTGATTTCAGTTTGAATGAAGATCACATATCATATGATTATTTAGGAGGCATGTGGATCCTTTAGGGAATATGGCTTAAAGGATATTTGGTTTGTGATGTAAAAATCCAAAATTTACTTTTTGTTTTTATGCATGAATGCATTTAAGTCTTTTCAAGGCGTAGGCATTTAAAGCATTTTCTTGACCATTGTTTTTGGTATCCAACACTTCCATTTTTGGCACCTTAAACTTTAGTACCCACTATACATTTTATGTTAATTGATGGGACACTAGAATTCCTCCTATCTGTTTCACATAATAACATTCGGTTTGTATCTATTAATTTTTGGTTATTTATGTTTTTGTTGATTGAGTTGAACATCATTCAATTAGATTTTTTTAATCATTAATCAGGAAGGAGACTATAGTGGTTTCTTGTCCTATTTCCTTCAAGCAATTTTTTGTCCACTGCTCATGGTATCAAACAAATATGTTTGCAATACCTTAAACCCCCATTGGTGTGCATTTGATGTGAATTGATGGGAACATTAGACTTCCTCCTGATTATTTTTCAATTGCATCAAGTTTTATGTTTCATGTTTTAGTTATGTATGTTTTTTTTAAACCTTAGTTGAATTTGTTTAGGTATGTTAGAAAATCATTTGTCTGATGAATATTAAGGAGGGATAATGTAGAGACAAAGATTAATGTGGTAGGTTTGAGAGAGGGTTTATGGTTTTTGTTATTTATGATTCAAGAATGTCACAATTTGATTATGCTAGGGTAGAAGGTTCTCAATGTGGAGAAAACTTCCAAAATGCTCATGTAAGCACTATGGTGAGAAAATTGAATTTGACAAATTGTGGAATTTATTCAACTAAACACCATGTGTCCTACTTATAATCATCATTTTGTTATTTATAGCAAAGATAAAACCAAGGTAACACAACTAATCATTTTGCAATTTGGAAGGTTGTATATGCAACATACAAAATGGATTGCCCAGATTTTGATTTCCAAGAGGAGACTTTGAAATAAAGGTTGTGGGAAATGCTATCATAGCCTAAGGTCGAATTCCACAGTGACAAAACAATTTTTTTTTCCCAAAAAATGAATTTTTTTTTAAAATTTGAAATTATATATTTTTCCATCATCTACTATGATATAATGATATGAGTAGTGAAATTATTTAGAATGTAGCCTATGATAATTACAATGATTTTCAACATGTCAACTTCATATTTCCACAAAATTTCATTTCACTATTTCGAGGATTATTTAATGATGAAACTAACCATAGGATAAGGTAGTAAAAATCTTGTCATTTATAGCCATTCCTTGTGTGACTAAATGTCACCTACAACGACGAATGGTTGCCTATGCAACTATTTTTCAAATTTGGATGGATTTTGGTATTCCTTTCAACTAGTTGCGACTATGGCCAATTTCGTAGATTGATTTTTCATGTCTTTGTATTTTTAACAATATTTTATATATGTTTAGTTGCACATGCAACCAAAATAGTCACATTATAACTACATAAGGTATGTATGCTACCTAGTAGCTACATGTATAGATTATTTAATAGTACATATGTACCTATATCTATATACCTACCTATTTATGTATTATTTATCTACCTACCTACCTATTTACTACGTACCTACATACCCACTAACAACCTAATAGGTTATTTAATTATTAATAATTATTTAAAGGCTATCTAAAGAGGTATTTAATATAAATAATTATCTAGAGGCTATTTAAATATGTATTTAAAATAAATATTATCTAAATAGGTACCTCGTAAGAAATTATGTTAATTAGTAGGTAGGCTATGTAATGATGTGTTAAGGAATAGTTACAACTAGGATACAACCATGCAACTAGGTTGCAACTAAAATTTTATCCCATAATGTTTTTCTTCCTTTCAAATTTTCAAATTATATAAGTAGGTTGGTTTGGAGTCGTAAACACATTCAATTTTTTCAATTGCCATATGGGAGGAAATAATCGTATAAACTCCACCCAAAAGGTTAAAATCAAATTAAAATAAGATTTTGTTGTAAAAGTTTTAGACTTACACCTAAATAACTACCTACCTAGGTTAAACCTATGGCTAGGTGGCCTAAGCTTAACCTAGGTGCCACATGGCCTATTGTAAATGCCTTTGCCTAAAATTAGGCTAGGTACATTAGGCACTTAGTTAGGCTAGGTGGCCTAACCTAGGCCTAGCTTAGGTGCCACATGGCCTATCATAAGTGGTCCAACCTTAAACTAACCCTAAATTATTATAGGGCAATTTTAAGTTGCCATGGGGCACAATATAATTGTTTTAATCAGATGGTTGAAAAAAAAGAAATATTTGTTTGGTAAAATATTTCAAAAAATCCAAATGATGCCATGTGTCACATTTTTAGGCTACCATGTGTGAACATATTGGTGTGCATTGTAGTTGCAAATGTAGTCACAAGTGTAGTCAAAGGAATTCATCCTTAAATACATGTATAAAATCACCATACTTGTATCTAACAACAAAAATATTTCATATGTTGTCTGCCAAAGCGCCATTTGCAAGTTGTTTGCCATTAGGTTGATTTTTAGTCGCAAGTGTTGTTTTTTGTAGATCTTAATACAAACAACGTTTTTTCTACTAGTGAAACATTATGAGAATAAAAAACAAGGACATCAAATGAAGAAGGTTTAAAAAATGTTATTTTGCAAAATGAAGATGTTTTAGCATGGTTGAAATCAACGGATGGCCATGCCATGCATATTGTTATGAAATGTTGACATTCCGTAATTGATGGTACTGCATTTATGCCTACATTTAATCTTTCTTATATTTATGCATATTTGGAGGTTCCATCACATGGGCCTAGTGTAGTATTAGGCCCACCATCCACCTCCATTCCATTTGAAAAAGTTAAGACGAAGGTGGATTGTTTGCAAAACCAAACATGAAGCATTGAGTGGATGGTATCCATTATGGAGGTGGATTCAAAACAACACTTAGTTCTACTACATTTACACAAATTTATATTAGTGTTGGTAAGGCAAACAAAGTTAAAATCAATAACTTGAAAATAGTTAAGGATTTCAAAATTTTAGGTGAAGAGGAGTTCATAACAAAGGTTAAGGAGATTTTAGACCTATAGAATTATAAATCTTTGTCCCACCCATGGTTAGTAGGGTCGGACATTTGTTCACCTATGACTTCAAATTTAAAATCCATAGAGTGTCTATGCAAATTGTTTGCGAAGATAATAACAACTTTAAACAAATGATTGTATTTTAATTTGGTTGAATCAAATTTCTTCATCAATCGTCTCCATTTCCTTTTCAAACCACAAATTCCCCATTCTACTCACATTTTATAACCAACATGCATATTGTTGTAGGCCCTAATAATATCTTCATTTGCATTAGGACCCACCTCCCACCTCCCAAGCCTCTTCATGATGAACATCTTTTCGCTTAAATAGCCAAGGACCCCTAATAAATACATAAAGTACTCATCATCATGCACAAAAATTGGCACCGGCTTTAATGTAATTCAAATTGACAAAGGATGGTTACATCATGATAAAATCTTGGGTACCTAGAATCTAGGTGAAGGAATAGACCTCAATGATGAACCACCATAATGTTGTTCATTGAGTAAATCTTCTTGCACCCAAATGCACCAAATCTTGTGTTTAGGATTGTTCCAAGGTTTGTGAGTCTTGATTAATGTGCCATCAATCAACCCAATGTAGCCTTGAAATTTTGGTATGGTGGTACCCAACATATGTCTTTCATGTATTGTGGGCCATCAAATCTCATGAGCAAGTGCATAGTTGATGCAAGATGTAATGAAAACAACATCATCACACACCATGTTTTTTGACTAGTTTCATAAAAAAAATCATTCATGCAAGCATTGTCATGTTTCATGTACAATATGAATTGCAAAATGTGTTGCTTAGGGGTCAAATTTGAAGGCCACCATGTCTGAATGTGGTGATCACCTACACACCAATATAGGTGCTCCATTAAACCCTAACCCTAAACATTATTTCAGCCCCTAATTCTAAACCTTAAACCTTGTTTCAAGTAGTAAACCTTAAACCCAAAACCCCTAAACCTTATCCCCTAACCTGAACTTTTAAGTGATAAACCTTAAACCCTGTTTCACCTCAATATTTGACCCTTAAACCCTAAACCCTATTTCAGCCCCAAAATCTAAACCCTAAAACCTCAAATTGTAACCTCTAAACCCTAAACCTAAACCCTACAACCCTATTTCAGCCCCAAAATTTAAACTTTAAAACATAAAATCTTAGTCCCTAAAGCCTAAACCCTATTTCAAACACTAAACTTAACGCTAAAACCTTATTTCAGCCCCTAAACCTAAACCTTAAAACCCTATTTCAACTCCAAAACCTAAACCTTAAAACTTCAAATTGTAACCCTTAAACCCTAAACCCTATTTCAACCCCTAAACATAAACCCTAAAACCCTATTTCAGCCCCAAAACTTAAATTATAAAACTTCAAATCCTAACCCCTAAACCCTATTTCAGCCCCTAAATCTAAGACCTCAAATCCTAACCCTAAAATAAAACTTTAATTTGAATTGAGATTATGATGCCCACCTATTGATCGTGCATGCCTTTCAATGGCGGCGGCACATCTAGTGTTGCCAACTCATCAAATTTTGTCAATTTGAAATTGATCATGGTTTTGAATAATCTTGGGGTTGACGACATAGTAGCAAACACATCTCAAACTCCCATGCCAAGATCCACTAATTGGCTTGTACTTTCCTTCAACTCATTGGCATTGAACATGTCAAATGAATTGGTAAAACAACTACACAAGCAAAAGATTTGCCTATCCATGCCAACAAACAATTGCTCCAAAATCTCATCTTCACTCAAGGAGGAACTAGAACCATCACCCATAGAACTAGAACCATGATTTGAAGATGAGGCCATGAGCTTTAGGTGAGAATACCCTTCACAAGTTAAATGAAAAGAACAAGAATGTGGGAGGTGGTTTTAGTTATATAATACCTGCCTATGAAACAAAGCTTATGGGTTCAAAACAAAGGTCATGGACAAGGCTCTTGCATTAAGTTGATACTAGGGATTTTGGTTGTATGGATTAGGGGGATTTGGATTAAGGTTTTGATAGTGCTTAAACTTAGGGTTCAACATTAAATTTTTAAAAAAAATTTCAAATGTTTGAAAAATTATTTAATATTTGTGCCGAAATTTTAATAAAATCAAAAGTTTAAGTGTCAAGTTTGAATTTTAGATGTTCAAAGACTTGAGTCTTAATATTAAAACAACTTATACACACTAATTGTTTCACAACCTTGGAAAAAAGACAATTTATTATTTTATATAGCCATTACCTGCCAAAAATTTCAAAATTAAAAAACCAAGTGCAAAAGTTAAGATTTAAAATTTAATTAATTATTCGACAATTTGTTGCCAAAATCATTCAAATACTACAGTAACCTTAACCAAGATAGGCATTTAACAAATCCACAAGTACCCCCCTACATAACCCTTAATTAGCCACTTATGTAATCCCATAAGGTATCCAATAACTTAAGAAGTCCATATGTAGTATCCTAAATAGTCCCTTAGGTAACCCTAAAATAATATGTAAGTTAACCTACAAATAATCCCTTTGATCACCCTTCCATAGGCCCTTATGAAACCCCATAAGTAACCCTAATTAGGTATCTTATAACTCAAGAAGTCCATAGGAAGTTGCTTAAATAAAGCCTTAAGCAGCCTCAAAATAGCCCCCAAAGTAGCCACAAAATTGCCCCAAAGTAGGCCCTAAACATTTACCTAGATAACCCCCAAATAGTACCTTAAGTGGTCCTTAAATAGCCCCCCTAGATATACGATCAATAGTCCCCCCATACGTAGCACTAAATAACCTTTCAATAGCCGCCAATAAAGAGCCCATAGTTATCCCTTCCATAATCCTCCTTAAATAGCCCCTAGGTATCCCTTCAATAGCCCCCATAAGTAGCCCCTTGGTATATTCTAACATAAGAAATCCCTAGTTAGCCCCTTAGGTAACTCCTAAATAAATCCTTAGGCTGCCCATAAGATTACTGAGTTTGAAAACTGTACAACCTGTCAAACCTATGTATGATATTGTCATATGAGAAGTGAATGACTCATAATGTATTCTATGATAATTATGATGACTTTCAACTTGCCAATTTCATATTTTTATAATAATAATAATAATATTATTTTAAGGATTTTTTAATGATGAAAT
>Ga0209208_10013649_pt1 | contig 10111 bp, 8 predicted proteins | sample S1TSphfallax_3_FD_187694 | JGI IMG/M metagenome (GOLD analysis project Ga0209208, IMG submission 187694) | Host-associated microbial communities from peat moss isolated from Minnesota, USA - S1T2_Fd - Sphagnum fallax MG (SPAdes) (version 2) | ecosystem: Host-associated > Plants > Peat moss >... | reverse complement strand
TTGAATGAGAAGGACTTGGTCATGATGGAGATGAAGAGCAACATGCGTCTTTTGTGGGCTGAGGTTGAAGCTCTGAACAAGGGCAGAGATCATCTGCAAGAGCATGTGAACCATCTCACCAAAGTCACCAAGCTTGCCAAAGAAAATGCCAACCGTGAACAAGACATTCTCAAATCGGAAAATGGATTTCTACGCAGGCAGCTACAGTCCTTCAAAAGTAATGCCAGCTGTAACAACAGTCAGGTCTGCTCACCAACTACACCTTCTTCTAATTTCTGCAAGCTAAAGCGTTGCTAAGCTTCGCGTGTCCATCTCTCCTTGTTGAATTGTGCCTTTGCAGGTGAATTCTGAAACAAAGAAAGGCAACTAATTATTGCAAACGGTGGAGAAGCTCAAATTCGAAGGCGCTGATTTGAAGCTTGAGATGAAGGACCTCAAGAAAGTTGAAAAGGTAGTGAAGGTAGAAAGCTCTCTAAACCTTCTTCTTCTTCCTTGTGCTCCCTGGTGTGTACATAGATTCTTCCAAATTTGCAACCGATTTTGGCTGTTGTTGTTGTAGTGTGATGTTTTGCAGAATGCGTATAGATTGTGTCCCTGAGACTCAAAGATCGACGATCTCATTTTGAGTTTTTTTTCAGGTGGAACTTGAGAGTGTAAGAAAGCTTATAGCGAGGATGCAAGAGGACAATGAAGAACTAGAGAGGGAGAGAGGTAGCAGGCGAGTGGAAGGTGTCTGGGAGAGACTTCTCATTATGGAGAAAGTGGAGAGTCTGTCGCACCTATACCTAGGAGGCTTGGAGGAGGTTTGTGCTGATGTCTTCAATGTGAAGCTTAGATGTCGTGACCGCGTTGATAAATTGGAAGATCAATGGAAAGAGTTTTAGCAACAATAGCAAAAGACTGTTGCTGCCTCCGGAGATGAACTTGGATCCGTGCCTCGACAAGTAAGTAGGGTTTAGGGTTAGGGTTAGGGTTTAGGGTTGATCAGTCAGACATTGCAAAGAAGATAGAGAAATTGGAAGGCACGCAGATTGACTTGGTCCATTTGTGTGAGGAAGTGCATATTAGCACTAATGAGCTTACAAAGTTTGCTACCATTTGGTACCCTAAGTATGAAGCAGCTACATGTATTGTCAGTGAGCTTTCTTTCAAGTTGGAGCAAACAGACGAGAAAATACGAGGAATCTATTGCGATGAAAACCTTCTGCAACACATGGCACAACTTTCTGAGTCAAAGGTATAAGGGCTAAAAGATATGGTGTCAAGCTCGATTTTAGCACAATGCCGACCACAACTTCAAAACATACTTGAATAGGTTGAAAATGAAAACCTTGCTCATTGCCAGGTAAACTTACATACTTGTGGCATATATACATGCAACTGCTCTGTTTTTCACTATCCTTTTTCCAACCTTTGAAATATTGCCTTTCATAATCACTGCAACTTGTTGAGGATGAGTTTACCTCTGTTTTGTGCAGGCATTAGACGTGTTATCAAATTGAATGAAGGGGCTAGAGACTGTTGTTGGGTCCACCAATTGGCCCTCTTTGAACGTGAAGCATTCTAAGAAAATTCCTAAGGATGAAACCATAGACAGCAATGAGTACTCTGTGAGGAGCTTGAACCAAGCAGTTCAGGTGTTGCAAAGGTCTAGAAAGCTCAACCATCCCTTAAGATGCTAAACTTCTAAGAGTGTGATGAAACTCATTTCTCATACATGTGTGGTTAGCATTTTATCAGTTTCCTACTGCAACAAGAAGTGAGTAACAAGTGAGTGGATAAACTACAGACAAGTAGAGTTACTGGCATTGGATCACAATGGTGTGTCGGTGGCACACCCAAAGTTGACAATGGATTCCAAATTTGATTCCAAATTTGTTGGACTGGAGACCCGTATTGAGCACGTGGCATCTGCAACCTTTTCGAATTTCCGATAGGGTTTTGTATCTTATGCCTTAAAGTTAAAACATGAATATGAATACTCCATACAACATAATCAGCTTTGAAGAAGTCTCTCTAGCTACACACTAATAAACAACGAGTGGTCTTGTTTTGACATACCTCTGGTTTTGGACAGTGTGTTGGATGAAATTTTTTTACAAACCACATTGGGAGTGTAATCTGCTATAGCTGGAGCAACTATGGCAAACAACAAGTGTAGTGCTCTAGGTGCTGAGCTTGTCAAGGTATTCACATGTTGGTTTCCTGTAATAAAACAAGCCTGCTGCAAAAGATGAAAGATCTGGCCCCTGCTTGTCAGAATGGAGAACATAGAAGGCAGCTTTCACCAACTTCCAAAATCTCCAAGGATGGCTTATTTCTTGTGCCCATTCTCCTACTTGCAGAAGCAGTGGTCACATTCAATTTCCATCAATGACAAACAGAGATAATCAAATGCCACCTATGGGAACAAATGTTGGAAATACATCAGCATAAGCATTTGACAAAAGAGGGATACTAGCTGCCCAATACAAAGATACAATTCTACCAAAAAGAGTGAAGTCTTCTAAGATGAGGAAAATTATCAAACAAAAAAAAGAGGTGGAGCAGAGGGAAGGCAATCCAGTGCATCAGAACAAGGAGGGAGCCCCAGGAAGGAGAGGTGGACTATTATTCAATAGTATCTTGAAGAGACTGACAATGACAAGTCTCACAATCTATAGAATTAGGCACTCAGCATCATTGATAAGCATAAGCAAGGTGCTAAACCTGGCCTAAATGGCCACCTCACAATCAGAAAAACACGAGAGGGCTCAGGAAAAAACAATCAAAGAACTGACATCCACTTGGAGGCGGGCCATGTGCATGTGAATGTCAATCACCATTCGGCTATTGTGCATCATTGTCAGAGAAGAGAGGAGACTTGATTGTAGTGCAAGTGTAAAGATACTAAAAAGTTTAACTAATAGATTTTACAACCCTTGCATGCAAGTGGAGGGGAAAGAACTCTCTCCAAACTCTCACTTGTTGGAGGACAAGGAGTTTCATGCCTGGATTCAGACACATGGATGAATCTCAACAGAGGTAACTAGTTAAAACCTAAGTGTGTCAAAAGTAGACCTATTAAATTGTTTTACACTCGGGTTGGAGTCTATGGATTGGGGTAATGAAACCATCTTGTCGATATTCACAGTCGATGAATGACACTATCTTTTAAACCTTAAACCCTTCAAGACTATCAAGGTTGACTTTGGAACAAACTCATGCATTACATGGATTATAAGGTGTATATGTGCCATGAGACCCTCACTTGTACTGGATAATTGTTGGAATAAAATAGATTATTTAAACCTTCAAACCCACATATTGTAATCTTGAGGGGATTAATTGGACCTTATTATTGAATACACATATGCATTGTTTTGCTTCATCAAGTGATAAACTATTGTAAGTAAAATTGATATCTTCCATTGTCAATTGTCTTCTAAATGTTTGTGGAACAAGCTACTAAAAGTTGGGGATAGCTACATTATATTAAGTAGGTGGTAGAATAGATTAGGTTATTTTTCACCTATATCCTAAACCTTATCAATGGGATTGTCATTTGTAGGCAACCCTAATCCTAGACATGCCTACAAAAAATGTGTACCTAGCTTACCAAAAGACCATAGTTGGCCTATTTTGGTTGTACATGCAACTATGAGTATATGCATATCAAATATATACGATGATATATCACAGAAATCATCCAAAGGTTGGGATGAAGGTGATCATAGTTGCACCATAGTTGCATACACACCCAAAAACGTGGCAAAAATCCATTGTAGTTGCATAAAAAACCTTGCATAGTTGCATGTGACCGACAGTTGCATTCTAGTTGCAAACATGGTGGTTGCATATGACAAAATTTCTAGTAGTGCATGTACACATCATTAATGACTAGATCTAACTTGTTTTTGTCTTCCTTCGGTACCTCTAGTGCCTTGGTTGTCCTCTCGCATGTTGTAATTGAAAGAAAATACAGAGATGTGCTATAGTTGCAAAACCCCAACTCTCCACCATTTTTACTTCTACATGCAATCCCTCTTGAATAAGATTCTTACTCACTGATTCCACGTTTCTAAGTTGATTAAAATCCTTCTAGAAGCACATGCTATGCTCTTGAACAATTTGCACTGGTTACTAAATAATTTTGGGAATAGTTGCGTCCAAATTACAACTCAGTTTAGCCACTAATAACCATTCGTGATGATAATATAGAAGAAGTCAATGAGGCTGTAGATAGGGTACATTTGATAGCATAGAGCAAAGATCTCGAAGAAAACTTCATTATGTTCTATGCACATAAGCTCTCGGACCTTCAAGTTGAAAACTCAAAATTTGGCTCGAGAATATGGACACATCAAAAGCAAGGACTAGCAAAGAAATGGACCTTGGTAGGAACATTGGTGTAACATCCAGTGCAAAATCATAAGACAAATTGGATCATTGTCGACCATAAGAACACGCAGGCCGGCTGGAAATTCGTCCATAGAACCTACATCTTTATGATAATTGTGGGCCTACACCATACTATGCGTGCTAGCGAGGGCATTTCCATGAGGCCTCTTCTGTGAACGGTTGGTTCCACCACCACAATGTTGTTGCTATCGTTGTTGCTCATGGTCTGGCAATAATTGGCATGAAAGTGGATGCTGAACACATGCCATGGCTAGTTGGCCACCGCGATCCCTAACTCTCGCACCTTATACCAATTTTGAGTACTCGCCAACCAGGGTGCACACGATGATGTGGGGAGTGCAACATCATGAACCTAAACCCCTAAGGTTTGGAGATGGTTCGGAGGCTCACAACTTGTTGCCATGGACCTAGGCCTTACAATAGAGAGTATCTTCAATTCCTTTGATTCTTGGACAAAGAGTGCTGCACCTAATGAGGTCCGGAACTAAGCTATGGCAAAGTGGAACAGTGGTCCCTAGGCAAAGAGATCCAGAGCACAAGAACATTACAAATGTTTGGCCACCTCTAACAAAACGTTGTTTTATGGACAGGGATTTCACATTTTGGAGCATGGGTATTTGGAGTGCGACCATGAGCAGTAAGCAACGAACAACATAAAAAATACCATTGGTGTGTAATTGTTGGGATGTGGATTCTCTCCAAACCAAAGACGAAGATGCTCAATGATCACATGTATAAAATCAACAGATGTTAGCAAAATGGCCTTCAAAAAATACCTTTAGGCAATTCGCTTTGATGAATGATAGAACCTCTAAAATGCACCAACTCTCTCCCTAAGTGCAAGTTTCCTCCCTTGCTTCACGACATCACTGAAAGCCGATCCAAGAGTGACAACTTAGAAAGTGAGAAATAAACACACAACCTTAAACCTAAACGCTAGAACGTTGAAATGCTTAAAAAAAACTTTACTTCCCGATCACGAAATCCCTTAAACCTTACCCTTCATGGTTTTTTCACGACCGGCATTTTTGTTTATAAAAATAAAAGTTTAAGACCCTCCCCCCCCCTTACAAACTTGAGATTCTTCCCACCTTCCCGTTGGTCCATTGGCCTCCAGTACTCAAGCACTTCAACATTTTATACACAAAATCCGGCTCCAAACTTCCCCACTTTTCATTGGTCAGTAGGTTTTATGGTTGTTGGAAAAATTTGGTGCATATTATTTGTGTCCCAAATTTTTTTTAATTTTCCCAAAATTATATTAGATTTAAAAATTTTAATTTATTTTAGGTTAGTTTAGCCAAGTTTAAATTAACTTAGTCGGGTTGAATTTAATTAGGCAAGTTTAGGTTAGTTTAATTAAATTTAGTTTACTTTATAGGTCTTCAAGTCTACCAATTCATTGTTAGATTCAACCTACAATGGTTATAGTGTTATTAGGCATCAATGCACATGGGTGGTGTAAGGGCTTATGCCATTGTTTTCCTTCCCAAGTCATGAAGCATTATTGAAAAGGTTATTGATAGAGGCTCGTGGAGAGGGAGGGGAATTTACCTCTAAAATGGTAATGTTAAAAGAAAAAACTATGGACCTTGAATGTAAGGTCCAATATTTGGTTGCCCAGTTGCATGACATGAAGTCTTCACTTTAGGAGGAATGGAAATTGGTTCCTTTATTAAAAAGGTTGTAGTGCTTGGAGAAAGAAATTGAAACGAAAAAAAATTGAAGCACATGCAACAATAAGCTCATGTGCATGTCAAACCATTGTTGATGATGTAATGTTTTCATTTCCTAAATAAACTGGTGAGCTGCCTTACCTTGGAAAACAAATAGAAATTTAAACGATTAATATTAGATTATTTTCCTTTAAGGTGGAAGAGGGAAAGGTAGAACTCGAAGCAACTACCAAGGAATTCTAGAGGTTTGAATAGGACCTTCAACTCTTGACACATAGAATGTTAGGTAACAAAGTATGGATTGATGGCTTGGTGCATCAAATCTAGCTCATGGCCCATGGAAATGGGATAATTAATGCACCTTTTCCTATTGAAAACCCTAAGAACATGCTTGTAGGACAGTTTGGGAATTTTTGGGTGACACCTTGTCTAATTTATGGGTTGTTCTATGCATGCAACAACATTCTTGTCTCATCTTGTGGATGTACCTATCACCATTTTTGCATGGGTGTACATATCAAGATTAAAGCTATTATTTGTGCTAATCCCACTTATGGGAAAGTATTGTCTGAGGAATGGATTACAATTGTTGGATTTAATCACATCAAAATGAAGTTCAAGAGGCCCAAGTTGGAGATGCCCAACCCTAGATCTATAAGGTTTGCCCAATTTGATATGCATTAAAAAAATTCCATAAGTGGTATGTTCTACAATTTCCTTTGGACCAATTGAAGCTTTTATAATTGAAGGCGTGTCAAATTTTGGCAGAATAATAGGTTTAGGTCCATTGAACAAATACCAAATCTAGTTTTTTGCCAATCATTTTGGGTAATTGGTCTCATTTGCTTTGTAAATGTTGCAAGTCCAAAGTCAAGTAGAAGTAATTTTCCAACCTATACTACACATTTACACTTTGCCTAGTGCCGCATGTGACCTCAACCTAAAATCCATTTTTTTCAAAATAGAATAGTAGGTTGGTCACTTGTTCATTGATTCCTATGGTTGTGTCATGACATCAAATGATATTCAAATAGTTGTAATGGTTTAAAAGTTGGAGAACTAGTTGTATAGTTCAAATATAGGTTATAGATCCTCCAAGTAAAATAGTAAGGGTAAAAAGTATGACAAGCATTTTGTTTATTGACCTTACTTTCTTACACGGAAGACTAGTTAGTCATGTAATGTCAAGTAGATATTCTAAGTATTAGGTACTTGTGTACAAGTAGGACATGCATTTTGGCTATTGTTTTTACTATCTTGCAAATAGAACATGAATTGGACAACTGAAAGTATTGGTTGTAAACTATCCAAGTAGAGTGGTGAGGGTGTAAGTAGAGCAAGCAAAGTGGTAAGGATACATGTAAACCTTCCAAGTAGAATGGTAAGGGGTATAAGTAGAATATATCTTTTTTCAAATAATAACTATTTCACAAGTAAATTAGTTGTAATTCACAAGTAATTCAATTATAACGAAAGTAGATTCTACACCTTTCAAGTAGAATGGTATCTATTACAAGACAAATATGTTGTTTGAAGTGACAACCACACAAGTAATTCAATTATATTGAAAGGAGATTTTACACACTTTCCAAGTAGATTGTAAGATTATAAATAATACAAGATATTATGCATGCACTTGAGAATTGAACTTTGAGTTTCTTTTATGTGTATTACCAAGTATTTTCATGGATAAAATAAAATAAAATTTCTAATGATGTAAGGAGTTTTTAGATATATTATAGATTACGTGCAGGTTTACATCAATATTTATGTGTGAATCCATGTTGGTTGTAGTGGGCCCAACTTATAGTTGTACTCCAATTTTGGATCTATCTTCAAGGTTAAGTAATGTCATTAGGCCTAGGAATACACCATAGGTGTAAGGGCAAGTGCCTGCAATTAAGTCATTTCCATTGGTTTCCTAATCACCAACAACAATCATTTCCAAGGACTCAAACAACATTGAAAAAACCCATGTGCTATCTAATAATGAAGACAACCTTCCAAACTTTGATGTGGTTACTTTCCTTGTTTCTTATGATGTAATTCTTATTCCTACAAATGATCCCTCCCTAAGCCTACACCTATAGCACATGTATGTGTAACAACAAATGTAGTGTCGCAACCCCACTTTTGGAAGAGTGTGAGGATGACACTCACACTCCCGAAATGGGGACTTGGGAATCCTCCGGGACTGTCGAAACTTTAGAGTTCGATTTTAGAGGTCAAAACACCTTGCCATGAAGCGTTTTTCATGTGATTGGAAAGTTATTGAAGTGTAGATGTCGAAAATGGCCTCGTATGAGCCATTTTGACATCTGCAGCATAAGTTATGGCAAAAAAAAGGGTCGGGAGTCAAACTGGTAGTTTGACTCTCAACCACTAAAAGTAGGAATCAACTCGACCCCGGTGTGTGTAAATGGAGTGTGACACACCGTTGGAAAGCTCTCAACGAGAACTACAAGTTTGCTTTAGACCTCATCTCAATCCAAGGTCTGAGCAAATAGTTATGAACTCACAAAGTCCCAAGAGTCTAAACTGAAACAGTTTCGAAACTCCTTTTTGAGATTCCCGGGACAAAAAACCATTCAGATGTGGGTGTTGCGGAGTATCGCAGAGAATATTCTATGGGAAAAGGTGGTGGCTTCCCCTAAATCCGGGCTGTGGTGAATCTTGTGAATCCAGAGTTGCCCGTGGCTTGTCTTAACACGAAAGGTGTTCCAAAACGCAAACTAACCAACTTGTTGCTTGGTTTGATACAGGTTCGAGTGAGTAACTAAAGCTTGTCCCGCTTCGTAGTTCCATCCCAAAGCTTTAGCACGCCCCTCTACCCTTTTTAGTGCTGAGAGCTGGGAGCGTGCCCTCAAGTCCCCATAATTTCGTTGTTTTAAAAACTAAAGCCAACCTTGGGCTTAACTTAGGACTTGGGAACGCGTCATGTAGACAAGTCACTAACAATTTTTAATGTGACCCCCATGGTTGTTGCACCTACTAACCTTGAGTCGCCTACAATGATGCAAACTTCTTTATTACAACATGCCCCAAATGCTTATAGTTCTAAGCCTTTAGGTGATTCTATTTAAATTGTTAGTTTACTTTTGACCATTAAAAACCCAAGTGTGCCAGCAAATAAAGGACTGGTTTTAGGAAAACTTGAAGGGCATCATAGGATTAAATTATGACATTAGTGAAATGGAAATTGGTTCAGAAAATAATCCAACAATAGGGTTTAGAAATTCATACCAAGATGGGAATGGGCCTAAAGGTAAAATGCATCAACAAACTAATGTAAAAATTGAAAAGTGAATCATTCCTATTCAAACTTCACCATTTATAGACACCATTCATAATGTTGGTTCCAAAAGTCATTCTCTTCGTTAACATATAAGTAAATATTCATCATGGGCTAACCATTCATTCATTATTTTGTACATTACATACAATTTGTGTTGAACTTGCCAAACATAAGTCATACCCATTATGTCGCAACCCTACTTTGGCCAAGTGTGGGGGTGAAGCCTAACACTTGGAAAAGTTGGGATTTGGAGTCCTCCGGGACTTCCGAATGTTCAGAGCTCGACAGCAAGGGGAAAAACACCTTGCATCGGGGTGTTTTTGGTGTCATTGGAAAGGTCTTGAAACGTAGATATCGAAAATGCCCTCGCATTGGCAATTCGGACATCTGTAGCCCAAGTTATGGGCAAAAGAAGGGCCAGGAGTCAAATTTGCAATTTGACTCCCGACCACTAAAAGCCAAGAATCGACCTCTTCCCGACGTCCGATTTGAGTGTGCGACATGGCGTTGGAAAGATCTCGACGAGGACTACAACTTTGGTTCAGACCTCGTCGCGATCCAACTCTGCAATCGGGAGTTATGGCGGTTCAAAGTTCCGGGAGTCCCACCGGGACAATTTCGGGACTCCATTTCGGGAGTCCCGGGAATTTGTGCCATTTGGATGTAGTCTCCACGACGAGCTGCAGAGAATACTATAGGGAGTATGGTGGTGGCATACTCCCGAGTCCGGGCCGTGGTG
>Ga0209208_10013648_pt1 | contig 10112 bp, 9 predicted proteins | sample S1TSphfallax_3_FD_187694 | JGI IMG/M metagenome (GOLD analysis project Ga0209208, IMG submission 187694) | Host-associated microbial communities from peat moss isolated from Minnesota, USA - S1T2_Fd - Sphagnum fallax MG (SPAdes) (version 2) | ecosystem: Host-associated > Plants > Peat moss >... | reverse complement strand
GTGGAAGGCCCTGCTTGGTGCTTGTGGAGTTTATGGTGATCTGGAGATGGGAGAATGTGTTGCAGAACAAGTTCTCAGATTGGACCCTGGAAATTCTGCAGGCTATGTGATGCTAGCAAACATCTATGCAGCTGCTGGCAACTGGGATAGCTGTGCAAATATTCAGTGACTGAGGTTGGATAGGGGTTTGCAGAAACAACCAGGGTGCACATGGATTGAGCTGAACAAGGAGGTGCATTCTTTCACAGTCGATGACCAAGAGCATCCACAGATAATTGAAATCTGTGAAGAACTAAAAAGGTTGTCTGGCCAAATGAAGGAGCTAGGATATGTGCCAGATACCAAGTTTGTGTTACATGATGTAGAGGATGAAGACAAGATGTTGCGTTTGGGTCATCACAGTGAGAATTTGGCAATTGCATTCGGCCTGATCAGCACACCCCCTGGTACTACACTTCGCATCTTCAAAAATTTGCGGATGTGTGGTGACTGCCATTGTGCCATCAAGGCCATTTCGAAGATAGTTGTGAGAAAAGTCATTGTGAGGAATGCCAATTGCTTCCATCACTTTCAGAATGGTCTTTGATCTTGCAGGTATTATTGGTGATGTCAATGGTGTCCTTATAGTCCCCTGGATCAGCATACATACATATTCCTTCCCGATATTCAGATGCAAAGGGTGTGCCTGTTGGGAACATGCCTGCCTTCATGATCAGGCATAAATGTTAATCTGGGCTTCAAATCATTTGCCACATCTATTCAACAAAGAGGACATGATGACTGCTCTGCTCTCCTGTGACCTAGAAGCTCCACAGCAATCGCAAAGATAACACATCAGCTTGCAGGGTAACTTCACTGAGCACAATGTAAAGCAAGTGTGATAAAGAAACTTGAGAAAAGGAAGATAAGGTCCAGGCGGTTGGCCAAGCTTGGTTTTCTGCTGCAAGCCCTGTGTTCAAGTCTCTCTTGCTTCTCTTCCTGTTCTCAGCCTGTGTGGTCTGTTCATCCAAGCAGGCAAAGAAAGCATCTGAGGAGCAATAGTGGGAAGTGTCCCAGGGTATCTGGGTTCAGGTTTTCTTGATCTCGGCCTGGGTCAATGGAGAACTGATGATTCTGGTTGCCTTTGGAAAATTGGGAGAAGGGTGATTCAATTGTTATACAGGACAAAAGGTGATTCATCAATTTGAAGGCTGTGAGGTTGGCTGAATGAGAGGATTGCATGAGAAGAGGAAATGGTGCAGGCCAGAATACGGCTAAGGATCTGGTCTCTATTGTGGCATCAGTGAGAGTGAGTTGCAAGGACATTTGCATTAGAGCACTATGCTGTGTTCCAACATTTCATGGTCTACATCTACACACGTGTCTCTCTCCTATGGTAACCAACCTTTTCCAGAACTAGAAACTCAGCTCATTCAGGTTTGGTGCTTGTAGTATACTTTTGAATGTCGTCAGAGACAATATACTTGGCCAGAGGAACAGAAATTTGTCCAACAATGTGCTTACATTTATCTCTCCCGACTCTACTATGGAACATTTAGTGCTGATATACATGTCACTGCATGATATCTCTGTATAGTGGTTCTGATTTTTCATCAGCTTTTGGCAAAATTAATCCCATACGACACAACTTCATGATGTTCAGCACACAGTTGTGTGGATCTGATGGTTAGATCACTTGGGGTTGTGAGTTATATGAGGTCTTGCCTTTCCTAAGTTTACAGTGCTTTGCTTTACCTACTTTTCTAGCTCTGTCAGAGCTAGAAAAGTTATACAATGAGTTATACAATTTTAGGTGAATGGTGTCAACTTAGTTCTTGACTTTGAATCCTCACTTGAAGAGGTTAATAAAGGCAACATTGGCGTGAAATGAAAGACTCCACATCTTGTTAACCCTGCATTCATAGGTCATCTTAAAAATGTCTTTTGAACTTATGACCAGTTCTCATATAGACATTAAACAAAGTGAATGAGTCCAGGTGAAAATGAAATGCATAAACTGAAGCCATAGGAGGGTTACTAGATATAAGTTGTGGTTAACTACAAATAAACTATGGACAATTGAGATGACAACCACTAATTCGTTTATCCAATAAGGTCAAACATATTCCAAACCTATTTTAATGAAGCAAATGTTAATTAGCATCATAAAGCACTTAGAAAAACTTCCTAAGTGTACTTGATCAGCACCTTATATTCATCAATATCTCTCCCAGAAAAGAGGAGTGATCTCTTGCCTACTCCCTACCCTGCTGGCTTACTCTGCAGAGTGATCAGGGGCTTGCCCATTCTTTAACATGTAATCCCGTCATCACTGCCAAAATCAATGCGAGGTGTGGCAGAAACATCAACTTTGAAGGCATTCTAGAAACACACATGCACTAGACTTGGAGTTTTCTATGACCCCACAAGTTGAAGGCAGACTGAGAATGCCATGCAAAGAATCTTGTGAAATCTAATGATTGAAGCTTATAGTTTCCTTGTAACTGTTCCTTTCTTCAAGTGTCTACTGGAAAAAATCTAGATAACAGTCAGTCAAGCTCCTGGTGGCAAATGTCAAGGGAAAATTCCCACAAAAATCAGTGACGTGTGCATAGAAGAATAGATCCCATTCTCTGAAAACCATTGTCAGATGCTTTGCACAAGAAAGCTGTTGCAAAAGACCCCAATTTACTTTGCATCCATCTTTGAGTAAATCCTAGCAGCTTCTGGGGCTACATTTTGCAAGCCTGCAAAAGAATCTATAGGTCAATACAAATCAACTTGGTCTTCTTCTCATCAATTCATTTTTCACTCAGATAATGCTGTTTTCCATGACCTAAGCAATCACCTGCATACAGAGGAAATGAAACTGCGCAACAAAAGTACAGACTGTATATGAAATCCAAGTAGGCTGACAAAAGGAGTTCTTAACCATCTCCTTACACATGAATTCTTGCATCTGTAATAAACAACTGTCAATAACTTCAAACTGAAGCCCTGATATATCCACACAACTAGCACCAAGTTTTCAGTCCAGATTTCCCACCAAACTTTGACACTTACTGTTCCTAATCAGTCATGCGTGCTGAGCAGCAGCAACCATATGCATGCAATAGATCATCAATGCATTGAAAGAAGAGTACTAGAGCACATTGTGGAACTCAAAACTGCAGTGTACCTTGTTTTTATGCCCCACCAATTGGAAATCTGACTTTATGCTGCACTGTGCTGCTGAAATTCAGAACAAAGGCTTGTCCTCTGAGATTTCAACCAAGGAACTAGGGCAGGAAACTGCATGCTACTGTAGATTGTGCCTACCCATGTAGATTTCAGATACTCTGCATCATAAAAAACACTCATCAACCTTGCTTGCTAAGCACCAATGGTAATGGAACCATCCTGCAAAAAGCATTAGTGCTGCTTCATATGTGTAATTAACTGGAAAATTCCCTGCCATTGCTCCAGACTGTAGTACTGCTCAAAGACTGTTCAAAAGTAAGGTAATGTGTCAATTATGCCACCTCAAATTCTGTAAAATGTGAGAATGGAATCATTTTCCTTTCTGGAGGGAGTAAAAGGTCTTGCACACAAACCTGTAATAGTCATGTTTGAAGAGATTTATGCACTGCATAGTCTCCATAACAAGTTTCTGCCATTTTGTGCAGTGCTGGTAGCCACAAGATAGAAGCTTTGTGCTGTTTAACCACTCACTCCTTGAATGTCACCTTGTTTTCCCTCATAAACAGATGCTGCTAAAGGATATAGATCTACAAACTGCTTCCTGAAATACTTCTCATAAACTGATTGCCTGGAGTGCATATTCCCTTTGAGGCAACAGTCCTTGAGAAACAAGCCATGAAAATACCCGGTGTCATGGCTTGATCCTCCCTTCCAAACAGAATGTGACAAATGATGTGAACTTCAAGACCTCCTTGGCAGGCCAGTTCATAATTATTAACAAGGAAATCAAACTTTTGCCACACAGTCCTTTCTGTGCAACTAAGAACTGTTGGATGTCCCTTCAAGATGTCACATACTTCACTCCCAGAGAATCCAATGCTCTTGAGAACCTCATAACCCTGCCTCCAAAGAATCCAAGGATCTACCAAGTGTATCAGGGTGCAAAGTGAAAAGGCTCACTAGCTCCTTTCCAACCAAGCCCTTGTTTTCAAAGAATTCCACCTTCTGCTTTAGGGTCTCAATGTTGGTAGTGAAAATTGCTGGGTAATGGGTTATTATTTCCCCAACACACTTTCTCTCCATACCCAATTTCTCCATGACATTCATCTTTGGGGTGATGTCTTCGGTTATACTATGGCAAAGGATGCTAGGCTGTTCAGTTATTATCTTCCCTAGGTGCTCCTTCTTCACACCAACACTTAGCAACAATGGAGCTGATTATACAAAGGATATACAACTGATTTTGAAAATTTACAAAATTAGGTGAAGAGACTAGGAGAGATCATCAATCAATCTTAACTTGATTGAAATTTCATCCTTCAAAAAAGAGTACCACTAACCTTCAATGAAAACAACTACCAATTTTGAAAGTGGAAAAGTGAAATAAGAAGGCATGAAGGATTTTTAAAAAAAATAATGAAATAATAGATTTGTATCCAAACACATTCATAATTAGGTTTGCTTTTCCCACACAACACTAGTTTACCAAGTTGTAGTTTAACAAAATCACAAGGCTCTATGGATATTCCTTCAACTATATAGTTTGTAACAAAGGAACCCATAAATGTAAGGCAACAAATGTGAACAATTGTACCCTAAATAAGCCAACAACAAAAACACCTTCATAATTGTAATTTAAAACAGTTCAATTTAAAGTATTGTGACATTGGATACAAGCTGCAAGAAAGTGAATGACCTTCCAAATAGGTTTGCAAATAAATGTTTTTAAAGCTTAAAAGGCATTATTGAAAGCTTTTCACATTTGATTATAATGTATTAGTTACCATAATTTTTGCATAATCACTACATTCCGTAACGTACTCATGCACATGTACATGAACAAACCAAAACCAATGCAAATATGTAGATTGTTTCTCTTAAGATCCACAATCAAATGATTTAATAACTATCCATGGACATTTCCATTTCAATTAATAACTTAATAAGAAATATATCTATTACTAAATTGGAATTTAAAATGCCAAGCTCACATGAAACATAAAGTCCCCAACAAACTTTGCCCGATAATATAGTTAATAAAATTCATATGACTTGATTATTCATGAAGGCAAGTAATTGATACCCTTATAACAAATGTTCTTCCTTTACTAAAAATACTAGGCCATCTCAATTACTCTTTACTCACAATGACAATAATGATGATTTAACTTTTAGTACTACAATTTTACAATACATTCAACAACTATTCCACACATTTCATCATTCCATTGCATACATTTTACAATAATGTAATCAACACTAACACAAAGCTTTCTATATCCATTGCATCATCAAACATTAGGCTTCAATGGATGGGGTACTAAAATTACCACATGGAAGAACTATGTAAAATTCATGACGACTACATATGAATCAAGCTATTCCAATACACCAAAACTTTCATAACCACATCGACTTGTGCTTAACATTATTCACCCCTTCATTGTTAAGATCCTAACTTTTAATTATCTTAATTTAACTAATGTCAACCCATGCGATTCATGAAACTTCATCACATCTAGCTTCACACAATTTCAAACTTGTCATGCTTCAAGAACATTATTCACCCCTTCATAATGGATTATGTGCCCAGTTAAAGATATTGTCAAACCTTTTCCAATTTTCAAATCAATAAGCAATTTACTCTTTCCTCATTACAATGTTTCCAATAAATTCCCAATAGTTGCCACAAAATGGGGGAAGATTTCAATATGCAAGTCCAAGTAGAATAGCTTGCTAGCCTGGTGTAGATTCAACTTTTGTTGCTCAAATAATTGAAGAAACTCCCTCTAATGTATATGCTCAAGGGAAACGTGTTCCTTACCATAATCCACAATGCTACATCCAATCCAAATTGAAATGAAGTTAAGAGTCAAAATGCAAAAGAAAACAATTTGTCAAAAAATGGAAAACCAAACGATTCAGGGGAGAAATTTTTTAATGCAAAACGGGCAACATGGATTGAGTAGATGTTCAAGGGAGCCATGATTCGGCATGGAAGACCTCGAAACACCTAAACATGCAAAACTTGTGTCTTCTAAGGTGACCAAATACTAGAACATGGAATATACAACATAGCCAATGCAAAACCAATGCTTTCAAAACACAACCATTCAAGCATTTGCCACTAGCACCACATGAGTGAGTAGAGAATCTTGTAATTCACAAAGCAATAGTTTGCACATGGGACAACTCATCTATAATAAAAGATAGTAAATTACAAAAAGAAGGCAGCCAAAAAGACTAAAAAATGGTGTGACCTACTCTTCCAAGCTTCCTTTCCAAGAAGACAATGCATGGCAGTACCAAGGGTCTTCGAAATAGCAAAAAGACCGACTTATCCACAATGAATTAAGAATTCCAAGACAGAAACAATGAGATCTCTATCAAAAAAATGATGTTTAAACGGGTTAAAACAATAAAAATCTTCGTTTTATGAGAGGGAGTGAAGATGATTCTCAACCAGCTGCAAAGTGTGCCGCAAGAAAACAAAAATATGTGTAAAACGAGCTTATCATGAAACCAGTAGCAAAGCCCACATCTTTGCTTTGTTGAAAGAGATTGAAGGCCTCACCTCCATGGGTTCCGAATCTCTTTACCTCGTCACAACTGCCAACAGAGAGTGCCGGATACATGCTATCACGAAGCCCCACAATTGCAACAAGAGAGGCAGAACATCGCGCCTCCCTTTCTTCTTCTCACCCGAAAGAAAAAGGCGTTAAGCTTTATGCTCTACCCTGAAACTCCCACACTCGTTCCCCTACTTCCTAGCGTTTTTCATCATCCTTATCTTCTTCTCTAGCCGAATATTTCTTCAACAACATCTGCTCTCAAAAACCCTCTCCAAACGCCTCTGGAGTCTGGACTCTCTAAGTCTGCTCGCAGAAACTCCTCTTCTAAGACCCCTCTGCCATCTCCTTCAGCAGGCGAAGGTCACCATGGGCATTCGCACGTTTTACTGACGGGAACGTAGACCTTTTTCATCCCCCAATTTTTTGTTCGTCGATTGCAATCCGGTACAGTGTTTAGGGCATATAGAACACAACGTTGTTCGACACGCTTTCAACTAGAACCGCGTTGGAGAATACTGTACCCAAAGGACGTTCGCAAAGCGCACCGGATTTTCTTCTGAAGTTCGGAGGGTTTCAGAAGCAGTTCCCGAGCTTGCATTTACCAATTGAAGCTGCTCGCATCTTTAACATAACGCAAAGCACGCGCTTGAAAAGCCTAGTGAACAGGGATCCCGAGCAACTCCTGTTTTCACAATCTTCACCTGTTTTTTCCTTCCGTGTCCGGCAGAAGACACTACTACCGGCGCTCTCTAACGGCACGGACTTCTGCGATCAGCTCTTCCGGTGGAGAGAGAGAGAGAGAGAGAGAGAGAGAGGTTTTGCGCCGTGTGACCTAGTCGTCTTCGTCATTTGCCGTTCTTCTTTCGACTAGAAGCGGAGTGCGTTGGAGAGATTACTGTAATTTGGTGTTCCTTTCTCTTCTGGTCTGGTCTGGTCTGGTCTGTTGTGTCCTCTGTCTGGAGGCTGGTGCAATGCAGGCTCCGGAGCAGGAAGCCGTGACGAGTGCGGAGGAGCAGGAGAAATGGTTAGCGGATGCCATGGCACTCGTCCAGCACCATGCTTTCTACATGCACCGCGCTTTGGTGAGCGAGAGTCTTCCGATCTCCCGTTGTTTTTTCTCGCTTGACGTAATTCACTAAGACTTTGGATCCTTTGGTGTCCAGAGGTGAAGAAGGGGATCTAAACCCTAGAGCGCAGTGCCAAACGACCAGAGGAAGTAATCTTTCTTAGGGATTCGATTTGATTTATTTTCCCCCGTTCCTTTCTTGTGTGTAGGATGCAAATAACATTCGGGATGTGCTCAAGTTTTCAGCACAGATGTTGTCAGAGCTCAGGACATCCAAATTATCGCCACAGAAATATTACGAACTCTGTATCCATCCCTCTGTCCCGATCAGCAGTTTCAGTTTTTGAGACTTGTACATGTTGCAAACTTAAAAGGCTTCATAGTAGTCACAAACAACAGGAACTGTCCTAGGAGGAAGTAACCCTTGACCAAACCCATCATCAGACATGAGGACATTTGATGAGCTGCGACAATTGGAGGTATTCTTTAGGGAGGAGGGCAAACGAGGGCGAACAAATGCAGATATCTATGAGCTTGTACAACATGCTGGAAATATACTCCCTCGATTGTAAGCCACTTCTCTTTCTTTCTAACTTTGTCTGAGTAGTGATTTTCACCAAGAGAATTTTTTCTTTTTCTTTTTGGGGGTGGGGCACTTGTGTTCATTTCCACGTGATGATGATTCTACTGCAACATTCTCAGGCAAGGGAAGGAGGTTGCAGGTATTTGCTGTGCACAGTTGGATCTGTGTACATCAAGTCTAAGGAGGCACCAGCAAAAGATGTCCTCAAGGATCTTGTTGAAATGAGTCGTGGTGTTCAGCATCCAATTCGAGGTCTCTTCCTTCGTAGCTACTTGTCTCAAATCAGCCGGGACAAATTACCTGATGTTGGATCTCCATATGAAGGGTACATGCTGTTTTCCATAAAGCTTTTTGCAAAATCTAAAGCTTTCAAGCATGGCATGATAGATAACCCTTTAGAAAAGCTGGATCAGATTTGTGATAACTCTGCTGTTGTGTTTGCTTGCTACATGTCATCCTCTCAAGTATCTGGTTGTGTTTCACAGGGAGGGTGGTAATGTCATGGATGCAGTGGAGTTTGTACTTCAGAATTTCACAGAGATGAACAAGTTGTGGGTGCGGATGCAGCATCAGGTTTGAAAGTTATTGGCTTCAAAATTACCTTCTGTGATGTGCAGATCACCCAGAAAACAGTCTTCCAGAGCACTGGCATGAGTTTTGACAAATGCTGTGACCTCTTGTGGGGTTTCCAGGGACCTGTGCGTGACAAGGAGAAACGGGAGAAAGAAAGGAGTGAACTTCGTGACTTGGTAAGAAGGCCATGTCTGCCTGGGAACTCACCTGGTCTATTGACACCGCATCAGTGACTAAAACCCAAACAAATTATTTAAGCATTTTCTCTTGTGTAAAACTATTGGGTTCAGTTCAGGAAGATAAGAATAGCCAATGATGTGATAAGCAAGAAAGAATGTTCAAGACTAGCCAATGTTCAATCCTGTGGCAGGTGGGAAAGAATCTGCATGTGTTGAGTCAATTGGAAGGGGTGGACTTGGAGATGTACAGAGATGTGGTCCTGCCACGAGTACTTGAACAGGTGAGACCATTGCTGTAAGCATATGGCATTTTTCAGATGTAGAACCGTAAACTAATCTGATTGTTAAGTCTCAAGTGATGTGGGTGCTGTATTGATTGCATGTTGGTGGAGCCAGGGCCAAGCTGACTATCATTGTCTTAATGTGAGAGGTGGCAGGTCGTAAACTGCAAAGATGAGCTTGCACAATATTACTTGATGGATTGTATCATCCAGGTCTTTCCTGATGATTTCCACCTTCAGACACTGGAAACACTTCTTGGTGCTTGTCCCCAGTTGCAGGTTCATCATTCCTTCTCACTGTCTTCCTTGTTTGTTTAATACAGTTCTTCTTTTTGTTGTGTAAAATGGAGTCACTTATTCTCCATCAACTGATGAATGCAGCCAACTGTTGATATAAAGACAGTGATGTCACAACTGATGGAGCGCCTCTCCAAGTATGCTGCTGCTTCACCTGATGTAAGTCTGAACACACCTACAACTTCACACTTAAAATGCACACCATATACATAGTGTTTTGCAACTAACGCCAGTGGGAATAGAGTGCAGGTATTATATGAGTTTCAGCAGGTGGACGCCTTCTCCAAGTTTAGTCAGTCTGTTGTAGAGGTGAGCAGCTTAATTCCTTGTGATATGTGTCTACTCTTCTCATCAGGTGGTCGTTTGAGATGAAGGTCAATGATAAGTAAATGCCTGTTTCTT
>Ga0209208_10013646_pt1 | contig 10113 bp, 17 predicted proteins | sample S1TSphfallax_3_FD_187694 | JGI IMG/M metagenome (GOLD analysis project Ga0209208, IMG submission 187694) | Host-associated microbial communities from peat moss isolated from Minnesota, USA - S1T2_Fd - Sphagnum fallax MG (SPAdes) (version 2) | ecosystem: Host-associated > Plants > Peat moss >... | reverse complement strand
AGAGTTTTACTAGAGTTGCCGCGCTGATCGCCGCAGATGGTTCCGCTGGCGAATGGCGGTGCGCGGTCGGCGGCTTTCTCGCTCGCGCGCTTGCTTCCCTCCCTTGTTTGCGTTGCGTTGCGTCCCCCTCTCCCCCTCCTCCTTGCGTCCACGCCGGTGGTGGATGTTCCCTTGGCCCGGAATCAGGCGCGGCATCTTTCTGGTACTGGCTGCTTGGATGTGGCAAGGGCAACTGCGAATGGCCTTGGATTCACGGTGATCCGATTGCGAGGAGATGCGGAAAACGGGCGCGATTGTGCGGAGGAAAACAAAGCGGTGGGATGAGAGAGAGAGAGAGAGAGAGAGAGAGAGAGAGAGAGAGTAAAAGAGAAGACAAACAAAACAAAGAAAGAAAGGCGATAAAACGGGAAGTTTATTATCGAGAGAGAGAGAGAGAGAGAGAGATTCGTTGGATGCGATGCGGCGAATGGAGTGATCGGACTTACCTGAGGACGATGGGATGTGGAGGTGGGGGAGGTAATGAACGGGGAAAGAAAAAACATCGAAAAAAAGAAAAAAGAAAGGGGGAAAAAAAAAGGAGCGGATGCAAAAGCAGCCAAAAGGCACATTCGCATCGTCTGCCAATGGCCGACGATTGCTGTTGCTTTAGTATTGATCTTCTTGTCGTCGTCGTCGTCGCGGCTGCTCCTTGTGCTGCTCAAGAGCAACGGTTTGTGACTGATGAGAGTGCCGTAAGTAGGAGGAGGAGAGCGGCGTCACTTGTTTGAATCACAGCTCTTGCTGCAATGGCGGCAGCTGGGGCAGCAGCCAATAACGATGGCAAGGAGCTTCCCAGCCTGCACGACCTCAACAAAGAGACCGTGGACTTGGTAAAATTTCCTTTGTTGTTGCTGCTGCTGCTGCTACCGCTGCGGTGCTCAATTTTGAATTCCTGCAATGAAGGAAGGAATGGAATGATGAATGCTGATGATTCCGAGTTTCTTCTCCGTTGAATAGCCTCGATTTGCTTGCTACTTCTGGCGGAATTCTGCTGCTTTTTGAAGTGTTCCTTTTTGTGTACGGTATTGAAGAGAGAAGAAGAAGAAGAAGAAGAAGAGCAGAGAAAGAAAGAAAGAAAGAACCTGTGCTTGTCGTCGTCGTTCAGATTTATGTACACCTCGCGAGTGAAGTTCTTGCAATGACTCGACCGTGTGTCTCATTCACCTCAACAAGTTTAGTGCAACTGTCGATTCTGCTGGCGTGCTGGTATGGTCATGTGACGGGAAATGATGAATATAAGAGAGAGCGAGAGAGAACGAACAGAAGAGAGATGGGGACAGAAAGAAATGAGAAGACAATGGAAAAGAAGCAACAGGATATACTACCTGGCTGACTCAATGAGCTCAGAGAGCTATGATCATGACACACAATACAACACACTTGCAGATAGTAAAATAAGATTGGAGAGAGAGAGAGAGTGTGTGTGTGTGGGGGATGTTTTTATCAACCTTCAATTGGGGACGGGGAACAGGAAAACATCCCGATCGAGGAGGTGTTTGCGCAGCTGAGATGTACAAAGGAAGGTCTCACCACAGATGAAGGGAACAACCGCCTTGCCATCTTTGGCTCCAACAAGCTTGAGGAGAAAGTGGTACAGTCTACAAATTCTTCCTTCCTTCGCCACTTCATCTTTTGTTTTTTATGCTGGGCATCCAGAAGAAGCTTCAAGCAGATAATCCAAGATGTCAAGATTTCTCCTTCATAATTTCACCACTGCATTGCATAATTTCTGACTCCAAATTCAGGAAATTTTGGGGATAACAGATAATCCCCAAATGGTTTGTGCTATGATGCCATCCTTAAACAGTGGGTGTCAAGAACAACTAGCTAATGGAATTATGGGTTTTTGTTTCAAAAGATTCTTGATGGAATTATGGGTTTTGTTTGAATAGATTCTTAGAATCTTCAAAATCTTTGCCTTGCCAATTTTATTTCAGAATGGTAGAATCATAATCTCTTTACTAACCCAAATGCAGAACTATTGAAGTTGAGGGACATCAATTGTTGGTTATACACCAACTTCCCATGAGTGTAGTTAGAGTGACATCTTTACTCTTTTATTTTTCTTCTGCAGATTCACTATTTTTTTCCCTTCCTGCTTTGATTCTTTGGGAATTTTTTTCTGAGACACAGTCTGGATCAGGCTTCTGTGCTGAGATTTTTGTGACTCTTCTTAATGCTTTTGTGCAGGAAAACAAGTTCCTCAAGTTTCTGGGTTTCATGTGGAACCCATTGTCATGGGTTATGGAAGCTGCCGCACTGATGGCTATTGTGTTGGCCAATGGACAAGTATGGTGATCTATCTTTTTTATTTGGTTCCTGCTTTGAGGTTATCATTGGTTTTGTTTTGTTTGTTCTGTTTGTGTTTTCCCTTCTTCTTCATTTTTGGCTTTGATTACAGTTTTGTGTGAAATACATCTCCAGGGCAAGCCACCAGATTGGGAGGATTTTCTGGGGATCCTATTCTTGCTGGTTGTGAACTCTACTATAAGTTTCATTGAGGAGAACAATGCTGGCAATGCAGCAGCTGCCCTCATGGCTCATCTTGCACCAAAGACCAAGGTCTGTCTTCAACACCTGTTTGATTTGTGCCAAAGCTGCTGCCACGGGGTTGTGAAGTGAGCTGAGCCATCTGGACAAAGCTGAATCAGACTCTCTAAGACCACTGTGTTGTTCTCCAGCATGGCTAGAAGCCTCCTGAAATTATGTGGACTTTGGTTTCTTGTGATGAATTGGTTCAACTGGTTAGAGGAATTTTATGCCTGAAAAGTGACTCTGTGCAGTTATTGAGTATGTTATATGAAAAGCTCTTTTGAACCAACTGCCAATCCCTCAAAGTGTTGACTGTTGTCTTTCGCACCATACAGTGAAGCTAGTTCTAGTCATAACTTTTTTCTTGCTGTCAGGTGCTGCGTGATGGGAACTGGTCTGAGCAGGATGCTGTGATCCTGGTACCTGGAGATATCATCAGCATAAAATTGGGTGACATCATTCCTGCTGATGCTCGCCTTCTTGATGGAGACCCTTTGAAAATTGACCAGGTGCTACACAAATCTTTATATTGAGTGCAGACATGTTCAGAATAAAAAGCCTCTTTTTGTGGTACTTGGATTTAGTCTGTGATATCAAGATGTTGAAACCGGTAAATGCCTACTCATGAGTCATTACGTCTGGAGTACACTGAACAGCATGGCAAGCAACTTGATTGTGCAGTTCATGCAAACTTAGGCAATACAAAGTCTTGAGGAAACGCCCAGATTTGTAAAAGCTTTTCTCACATAATCTGGTTTGCTGATTGCCTTTTGTTGACCAGTCTGCACTGACGGGTGAATCAATGCCAGCCACAAAGAAGCCAGGAGATGAGGTGTTTTCTGGATCTACATGTAAGCAAGGCGAGATTGAAGCTGTTGTCATTGCCACAGGTGTGCACACCTTTTTTGGAAAGGCTGCTCACTTGGTTGACTCGACACACAATGTGGGCCATTTCCAAAAGGTGCCACTTCTTCTGATCATTCTTCTTATTTCCATAGGGGATCCCCCATCTCAATCCCCCATCTTAGCAAAATAAGTAGGATCCCGTGTTAGGGGATGTTATGGTAGCTGGTCACTACTGTACATGTTGTTGAAGGTCACTAAACATGCATATGACCATTACCATTGCTCACCTAACTCCTCAGTTTTTGCTGTAGTTTTGTGCTTTATCCTCTTTCTCCTGTTTGCTGGCATAATGTTGGATCTGAAATCTATATCCTTATGATCTAGTCAACTCCCAATTCTTTCAAGGGTGACTTCAATTGTACAGGTGGAGAAATTCCCAATGCCTATGAAGACATGCTTGTCTGAATCAGCATTCTCTCCCTTCCCTGCATGGTTTCCATCTCTTCTATATCAACATGGCACACATGATGATCAAGATTTTTGTGGGATTTTGCAGGTGCTTACAGCAATTGGTAATTTCTGTATTGTTTCGATTGCCATTGGCATTGTTATCGAAGTCATTGTCATGTTCCCTATCCAGCATCGCAATTACCGTGAGGGAATCAACAATCTATTGGTGTTGCTCATTGGTGGCATCCCTATTGCCATGCCCACAGTTCTATCTGTCACCATGGCAATTGGTTCCCACCGACTGTCTCAACAGGTCCATTTGTCTTCCCACTTTCTCACACGTATGTTCCTCCAGGTTGTGAGCATGGACTTGGAAGCCTGGTATTGTTCGAGTGATCGTGAAACTCTTTGGTTGAAAGCAGGGTGCTATTACAAAGCGCATGACTGCCATTGAGGAGATGGCTGGAATGGATGTGCTATGCAGTGACAAGACAGGAACACTTACCTTGAACAAGCTGACAGTTGATAAAAATCTTATTGAGGTATATTTAATTCTGAGATCAGAATATTGCTCTTTGTACCCAAATTGTACATAGTTCAAATGCCATGTCGCTGGAAAGGTCATCTTTTGTAGGTTTATGACAGTACCAGGGCAGGCTCTCCTCTTGGCCCACATTTCCAGAAGCACTGGGAATGTCATGCAAATTGACCCTGTTTCGAGGGCGTTATTGCATTTGAACTTATAAGAACATGTTTTCAATCACTTCTGAACTCAGTTGTGACAATGGATTGCAGGTATTTGCCAAGGGGGTTGACAGGGATTTGGTATGCTTGCTAGCAGCCAGAGCATCCAGGCTTGAAAATCAGGATGCCATTGATGCAGCCATTGTTGGAATGCTTGCTGATCCTAAAGAGGTAAGAGCTTGACATTTCTCAGTGGAACAGATGGAGGAGGTTGGGGACTAGTTAGCTTAATGTTTCTGCAATGACTTGGACAGTTAAGGTCATGTATGTGTGAATATTTGCAGGCACGTGCAAACATAACAGAGGTTCATTTCTTCCCATTCAACCCTGTGGACAAGCGGACAGCTCTGACTTACATTGATGGTGCTGATGGAAAATGGTATCGTGCAAGTAAAGGTGCTCCTGAGCAGGTGCTGCCATACCTCCTATGTCCATGGACCTTCCAACATCTCTTGCCTGCTTCCAATCTTATATTTTCTTCACAAGGTTTTTGCTGGTTGCTACAACGAGGAAAAAGAAACATAGAAAAGATAATTCAGCTGTTCACTATAAAAAAAACCTTTTTCTATACATGTTTTGACATACTAATGTTTCTGGTGCACCCCTGCATGATAGTTGGCTATCACACGACAGTCATTGATGTCACCTTCTTAGAAGTAGGGGTGGGGTATGAAGATATGTAGGATTGGAAGGAGGTGGTCACAGGTTATGGTGTGAAATGCATATTCGCATGTCAGTTGTGAAGTATCTTGTGTACCCCTTGTTATCAACTGATGCTATACAGTATTTGAAAAAAGTATTGACTTCAACGAGGACAACCCTTGTAGAGTACAGCCTTATTCTTGTTTTTTGGCTTACAGACTATCAGTTGGTAAATGACTTTTTGGACTGGCAGATACTGGATTTGACTCCCAACAAAGCAGAGATTTCTGCAAGGGCCCATTCTGTGATTGACAAATTTGCAGAGCGAGGGCTTCGGTCCTTGGGTGTTGCCAGGCAGGCAAGTACTCTTGATGCTCCATGTTGTTCTCGGCCTAATGAGGACTAAAAGGTTCTTCACAATAAAGTTTGTAGCTTTCTACACCATGGTTTTGTTGGAAGATGCACAAAGGGATCAGGCATACCATACTTGTCTTCTTGCCTTGATAGGCAGATGAAAATGTGACTGTATTCATGCAGAATTTAGCTTAGGAGAAATGGTGAGAGTAGAGACAGTGATGATTCTACATACAGAGTGTCTATCTCAACTCAGGACAGAGGTTTGTTGCCCAAAATTTGGGCTGCTGATTATATACTTATCTGCACCTACTGTCAGAAGCTGATGAAGTCAGTAAGTATTCATAGATTTTTATGGTTCTATCCTTCTTTACCAAGTCATTGATTGGAGGTATTGGAGGTATTGAGAGTTGTTGAGACTTCAGAGGATATTTTCAACTAATCAAACCATCCCTCCTGGAAACAGCAACATGTTCAGGATTTGAATTAGTGAAATTGTCAACAATGCAGGAAGTTCCAGAGCAAAGCAAAGAAAGTGCAGGAGGCCCTTGGGAATTCTGTGGATTGTTACCTCTCTTTGATCCGCCTCGACATGACAGTGCTGAGACTATTAAACGCGCCCTTAACCTCGGTGTGAATGTCAAAATGATTACAGGTACCTGGAAAAAGCTTGTGATATAAACATTCCTGTTTAGGTAGTGTGGTTACATTGTATGCAGGTGCTTTTAAGTTGGAACGGATTGGCTGTTGTTCCTTTGTGCAAGTCTTGTCAAGCTCAGTACAGGTGACTGTGACTATGGATTGTGTCTGAGCACATTAACTCATGGTGGTAAGCAACAACATCACAGGTGACCAACTCGCGATTGGAAAGGAAACAGGCCGTCGTTTGGGGATGGGTACCAACATGTACCCCTCATCCTCTCTGCTGGGACAGCACAAGGATGAAAGCCTTGCTGCCTTACCTATTGATGAGCTCATAGAGAAGGCAGATGGTTTTGCTGGCGTCTTTCCAGGTTATTACTTTTCTATAAGGTTCTATCTTCGGTTTTTGAGCCAGCTGAAGTGCATGCTACAAGTTCTTCATGTCTATCATGTGTTTCCTTGTAATGCTGCATGTGATGTCATTTTGTTCCATGATTGTTTGGTTTCTTCTTAAGTGGGCTGCTGATTTTCATTACAGTCAGGCAGATGTGACTGATACCAAGTTGGTGTGTCTCTTGTGAAGCATGACATGCATATTCCTTTTTTGGTTCTAGCCAGTCAGGCAGGTCTGATTAGTATTGCAATGGTAGATATACTGGCTGGCAGCCTTCACTACAGGACCCCTTGTGGCAGAACCCATGCATTTCCCAGAGAGGGAACTTCAAGAGTTTACTGATACAAGGTTGATGCTGTGTGTGCAGAGCATAAGTACGAGATTGTGAAGCGTTTGCAAGACAGGAAGCATATTTGTGGGATGACAGGTGATGGTGTAAATGATGCCCCAGCATTGAAGAAAGCTGACATCGGTATTGCAGTTGCAGATGCTACAGATGCTGCTCGAAGTGCTTCAGATATTGTGCTCACTGAGCCAGGCCTCAGTGTCATTATCAGTGCTGTGCTAACAAGTCGTGCCATCTTCCAGCGCATGAAGAACTACACGGTAACTGAACCACTCCCAGCAGCCAACAAAATGAAATGTGTGTCTGGACAGCTCTAGCTCCTTATATAACAATTGTTGGCATGACCATTTCAAGCAGCAGATCTGTGGCTAAGCAGCTTTGATGGGTGGGTTCAATTTTGCCTATGCAGATCTATGCTGTTTCTATCACTATCCGTATTGTTGTAAGTAAATCTACTGGAACTCAGATGAATGACTTGTCTTGGTATTAGCTTCTCTGAATATATGTGTCTTTTTGTGTCACACTAATGTTTGCACTGTCCCTTCATTGCTTGAGCTACTTCATTTTGTTGTAGACATGGAATTCTGTACATCTCTGCTCTTAGCAAGGTTTGCTTCAGAGTGAGATCACTGTAGCCATATAATATGTCCAATGTGCTTCCTGGTGTGGACTTCTGTGAGATGACACAACTGTGGGCTTTCAGCTAGGTTTTCTGCTACTGGCATTGATTTGGAAATTTGACTTTTCTCCCTTCATGGTGCTTATCATTGCCATCCTTAACGATGGTGCGTTTCCATCTACACTGAGGATCATAGTTTTTGAATATATGGTTTTACTCTCCTGTATGGGGTGCTAAGTCATCTGGAGCTGTTTATCCTCTCTAGCGTTGGTCAGATATTGTTTTGTTGGAAGTTTAACCCTCCAGGTTAGGCATTAGTAGGAAGGAGTTAATTCTGGTGTGAAATCTTTTCTGGGCACAGGCACTATCATGACCATTTCAAAAGATCGAGTAAAACCTTCTCCATTGCCGGATAGCTGGAAGCTGAAAGAGATTTTTGCAACTGGAATAGTTCTTGGGTGCTACCTAGCCATGATGACAGTTATTTTCTTCTGGGCCATACATAAGACGGACTTCTTTGAGGTATGCATGTAATGTTCTTTTTAGGTACTCACACCATTTTTCTATTGCACATGATCTTCATTGGGCAGTTAATGTAGACTGTCAGCAGGTTTATTCCAACAAGTTGCCAGAGGCACTTGAGATGGGTTAAGTTGCATGGTGCGTATTGTGATGTGAATATGTCTGTGAATGGGATGCAGAGGAAATTCCATGTAAAACACATTAAAGGCAGCGTAAAGGAGGAGACATCTGCTGTTTATTTGCAAGTCAGCATTGTGAGTCAGGCCCTCATTTTCGTGACCCGCTCCCGCAGTTGGTCATTTGTTGAGCGGCCTGGACTGTTGCTGATGAGTGCCTTTGTTATTGCACAACTGGTGGGTTATTCCCTTCTTACCTGTTGACATCCTGCATTATCTCTGTTGTGGAGTTTCTTAAGAGCTTGGAGGAGATTTGTTCTTCTTCACCCTTTACACTTAACACTCCACTGTTCAGAGAGTAGTATTGGGATATCTAATGAGTACCAGTGGGAATAGGACTGCAGGTAGCAACATTCATTGCAGTATATGCAAATTGGGGATTTGCCCAGGTTCAAGGCATTGGGTGGGGATGGGCAGGAGTGATTTGGCTTTACAGCTTTATCTTCTACCTCCCCCTTGATCCAATCAAGTTTGCAATTCGCTATGTCTTGAGTGGCAAGGCATGGGACAATATGCTGGATAGCAAGGTGACATGTCCTTCTCTCAGAGCATTGTCAGACTAGATATATTTTACATTCATGTAACCATGATCATAAGTCCCATTCCATTTGAGAAGCATTTGTGCAGAAACTAGCAGTGTTTTGATAAGCATTTCGTATTGCCAGCATGGGTAATAAAACTTGAAAGGAACATGAACTCAAGTCCTACTGGCAATGAGAGGAACCTTCATTTGGACTTAAATTCTAAGTTCTCCTAGTGTATGTTGTGTCATTGTGCAGACTGCCTTTACACGGCAAAAGGACTTTGGGAAGGAAGCACGTGAGGCACAGTGGGCCACAGCACAGCGAACTTTGCATGGTCTCCACCCACCTGAAATGAAGGAGACAGGTGTCTCTACTGGCACCAAAGAGAATCTTGGTGATATGGCTGATCAAGCTAAGAGACGTGCTGAGATAGCCAGGTCAACTCTCCACTCAATGCTTCTTGCTAATCTTCAGACTATGAGCATGTTCTTTCCTGAAGGCCTTGGATGATAGAAGTCATTAAGGACTTTATGCTAAAATTTGTCAATACCAGTATAAAGCCACTACCAGGTAATCAAGGTAAATTTTGGCTCATGGTTGCTTGCTATGGACATCTTTGATGTTTCCCCAGCAAGCAGATGTGGAGCTTTTACATTGCAGTCATGTTTCATATGGTGCATATTTCAAGTCACTGATGTGATTGATGGTTGTGCAGGCTGAGAGAAGTACACACTTTGAAGGGCCATGTAGAATCAGTGGTGCGCTTAAAGGGCTTGGATATTAACACAATTCAACAGTCTTACACTGTCTAAGAGGGGCTGCTCAACTTAAAAGGTCATGTTCCTCCTTTTGCCTTGCCACCCTCAGCTGCTTGAGAAAGCTGGATTGGGAGGGTAGCTAGTATACTTTTCTTTCTTGTTTATGTAACATAGCCCAAGTGATATCCAGGTTAATGTAGTTTGCTTTGGAGAGAGGGAATGGAATGGGTCCTCAGAGTTTGAAGACGCTGAGAGAGAGGCTGGCACTCAGGTTCTTCTGAGTGCCTAAGGTGCTCGGGGAGTTTGAAGGATGGTGACAAACATGTAATTGGATATTCCTATTATTCTGAATATTGTGTTCATTTGACTAGCATGCTAGCAGGCATCTGATTTCTTCAATGGGTGCATTTTTCAATAAAAGTACAAAGGGAATATGGGGACACATCTGGGGTGGAAATGAAACCTGGTCAAATTGAAGCTTTGGAGTTGTGGAAGGAGGAAGACATGCATGGAGAACCCAATCAA
>Ga0209208_10013645_pt1 | contig 10113 bp, 2 predicted proteins | sample S1TSphfallax_3_FD_187694 | JGI IMG/M metagenome (GOLD analysis project Ga0209208, IMG submission 187694) | Host-associated microbial communities from peat moss isolated from Minnesota, USA - S1T2_Fd - Sphagnum fallax MG (SPAdes) (version 2) | ecosystem: Host-associated > Plants > Peat moss >... | reverse complement strand
ATGCAAGAAGCACTATTAACTCTCAATAACACAAAAACAACTTGAACTTAGAGATGTCTGTCAGACAGCATGAACAACAATTGAACTGAAAAAACAAGGAAACTTACCATTACTTCGAAAATTGTGCTAGAAACTCATGATGCAGATTTTTGTGTAATTCTTGGATGTTGGTACACGACCCAGGCCAACTGAACAAATGTGTGATTTCCTGTATCCTTGGATCAGTACCATTGCAGTTCAGTTGGTGGGCAAAGTCATCAAAGAGCAAACCAATTTTGGAAACAATATTAAATTAGAGAAAACAAATTGCAACAATTATTTATTTGGTTTGCACATCCCAGAATATCGTACATTAGTTTTATGGGAGATCTTCTCATACTCTTTTTTAAGTTTTTTGAACCCCACATACCTAGAGTAGCCAATGAGGCTTTCACCCATTAAGAACCACTACATGCCAGCATGATACATGAACAAATTCTAGGTGAAAGGAAGAATGATCAACACCTACCAAAAATCTATGGAAAACTCCATGGTTCAGAACCCAACACTCACTCACTACCAATGAAATTACAACTTGCAAGAGGCTTCCCAGGAGAGAGAAGGCTAGGTAGTAAAGCGTTTTATATGATTCCATTTGAAGCCTTTGTGATCATGTTTAAAATTTCCTGTTGCAGTTATTGACTTTTGTGTTGATGCACTGAACAATGAGTGGATGACAGTAGTACATACTATTGTCAGCCTCCCATAAGTGAGAAACTCATAATTGCAAGGACTACCTACATGATAGAAATACTATATACACTATAGAAAAGACAAAGAGAAACATGACTCGATTCTTAGCAATGTAAAATATGTGTAATACATTAAAATTGTTAATGTTTAATAACATCAGAATAAGTGTAACGTGTCTATTTGTGTAACTTGAGATTCGTGGTTCTGATTATAATATGTGAGAGTAGTGATTTGTTGATTAAATCAGATATTTGTCAAAAGAGGGATTCAAACAACATGCATGAAGTGGAGTGAAAATAATAAACTTTTGCATGCTTACTTTGGAGGACATGAATGACACATTAATGTAAATTGATTAATTAAAAGTAAACTGGCGTTTTAATTAATTGATGTTGATTGCAACTTGTGTTTCCTTGAAGAAAATGGCAAGTGAGTCATTCTTATCTTATATGTAGATATGATCTATTAAAGTTTGTAAGTTAACATGGTATTAGAACAAATATTGGCCAAATCTCAAAAGTGGTTTGAGTACCACTAAGAAGGACTTAGGCATAGGGTGTAGCTTCACCAAGAACTAGTTTTTTATGTGCATGGATTGTTTTAAGTGCATGACTTTGATTTGTTTCAATTTTTCTTGTGGGATAAACTCCAAGAAACTTTAGTTGCTTAAACTTTTTCCTTTCTTAAGATTTTTTGTGTTTCACTTACATCTTTTCTAGGGAAGTCGCTTATGAAGCCAACAAGCTTCTTGGATAATTCAACTAAATTTTATGAAAGTTCAACTTAGCAATTTTCAAAGGAAATTGTAGAACACCTCACAACCAATTGCAAACCTCACAACCAAAGGAGGTCAAAAAGAATTGTTCAACAAACAATAGCATCATGTTATCACCATTATCAATGTGCCAATCTCAATAGATTATTCCTAAGATTCAACATTTGAAGGCACATAAAGAAATATGGGACCATCTTGTAAACCTTTATGAGATCAAAGCCTCTTCTAGGATGATTTCCATTAGGAATGAACAAAGAGAATCCCATACAAAATTTCCTTTAGATCTTGTAAATTAATTTCCTAGTTGTAAGGAGACCATTGAAAATGATTTGCTCATATAAATAGACTTGAACGCTTTTCCAAAGAGTTACAAATAGTACATCCAAGGAATAATGGCCAAAATAACATTACCCATGCTTGAAGAACTAACTAGGAAATTTTTTCATGAAGAAACTAAGAGAGAACTCAAGAGTAAAAACAAAGATGAAGAGGCCTTATTTGTCAAGTTCAAGAAGTTTTGTTAAAATTTCAAGAAAGAAGGAAATTTTGCACATTTCAAGTCTCTTGTCGAGAAGTCTTTGACAAATTGCAACAACTACAAGAAATATGGACATTGGGCCAAAATTGTTTAGTTCCTTATGAAAAGGTCATGAAAAATTGAGGTTGTCAAGAGGAAAAGACTACTACAGACAAAAGTGATTAACAAATTGAAGAGTCAAATGTTTGAAAACAACTCCAAAGGAACTAAAGAATTATTCACACCACCATCAATAATTTGGATATCAAAAAGTTGGAGGTTTTTTCCTTGGAAAACAATGGAGATGATTAGTATGTAGATTCAACAACTAGTAAAGATGTTGTTGGAAATCTAGAACTACTTTTAGATATCAAAGAGATTAGATCCTCCAAAGTTAAACCAACTAGAAGAAGTTCACACTCTATAAAGGGCAAGGGGGTTTATTCTTTTTTTATCCCATAATGTTGATGCAATAAATAAAATCATAAATGTATTGTACTACACAAAAATCCTTTCTATTGGTGCTATAAGTGACAAAAGGCACTAATCAATTTTTGCATGTAGAAAATGCTTAATGGTTGAAAAAAAAAACCCAGTTTGTCATTGTAGCCAACTCGATGTGTAGGATAGTAACAATGGTCTTTATGAGATGGACAAATGTGCAAAGAAAGTAAAAATTTGTGTGTATTCAATTAAGATCACTAATCGAACCAAGATTTGGCATAAAGGCTTAGGTCATTTAAACTATCATAATCTTCAATTCTTATCCAACATGAAGAAGGATTTTGGAATCCTGAAACTACCATTGTTGACAAAGACATGTCCATGATTTCTTCAAGGCAACAACATTCTGAAAGATTTACTTACCAAAATCATCATGTTGCCAACATTTTTGATATTCTACACACTATAATCTTTGCGGATCGATGAAAAACTCCATTATCTAGGTTTAAGTTTTTTGTGCCTATCATTGGCAACCATAGTCAAATGATATGGGTATATTTTTTCAAAAGCAAAGATTAAGCTCTAGGAAAATTTCATCCATTCAAATAAATGATAAAAAATGTTATTAAATGTTGCATAAAATGCTTGAAAAAACGACAAGGAGAATTCATGTCAAACAAATTTGTAAAATTTTGCATCAAACATGGAGTTCAAAGGAAATTTTCAAGCTCAAATTCCACAACCATACAACATTTTTGAATGGAAAAACAAGATCCTATTTGAATACACAAAAACGCTTTGTCAAAATTTAGAATCATTTGTGGAATGAGCTTGTCAATGTTGTGGCTTACATTCTCAATTTATGCCCAACCAAGGCAAATGCATGTATGATTCCATACGAAAAAAAATTGCAATCAAGTCAAACTTGGGAATATTTGAACTTTTGGAAGTCTTGTTCATGTACACTAGCCAAGGACGACATAGTCAACAAGTTTGGAGTTATATCAATACCCTACACCCTTGTTGGGTGTGATTCAAACTACAAAATCATACAAGTTGTACAATAAATCAATTAGAAAGATTTTCATTAACAAAGATGTCAATTTTGAAAATGAATAGTCTATCTTAATGTGTTTCCTTCAACACAACAAAATACTAACCAACATCTCTTGAAGGCATAAAATCACATGGTGAGGCTTTGACACTAAACGAACAAGTAACAAATCAAGAAGGACATGCAGAGAACATAGTTGCACTTGAAACTTGAGACAATTCTCCCATACAAAGGGCAATGAAGGTTGTGAAAAAACTTATCAAGTTCCTTGATTACCATGTGAATGTTGCAAAGATATTCAAAGAACCAACAACCAACTTTCATGAAACCAATATGATATTGAGTTTACATCAAACAATCAATTTATAAATGGATATTATTTTTAAATTCAAACTTGGAATCTTGTTGACCTTCATAAAAGTAAGGTGTGTATTTCTTCAATGTGGGTGCACAAATTCAAACAAAAGGTGGACAAAAATACAAATAGAATCAAAGCAAGGCTTGTGGTGAAGGGTTTTGAACAAACTAAGGTGATTCATTACACAAAGACATTTGCACCAATTGTGAATTGAAGATTGAAATTAAGGGTGAAAGCACACTAGGGGGGGCCAAAATTGTTGTCACATTGTATTGTTTTTTAATGGTCCCATGTTATTTCAACTATGTCGATATTATGAAGGATTTCCACAATGTTTTTGCATGTTATGGTAAGTCAAAACCCAAAGAAATCAAATGTTAAAGAAACAACATTTATTTGTTTATTATGATGTGATGTTAGAGTATATTTGTGCCAAAAATATCTACATCACAAATGTTGTACTAAAAAATGCAAACATATTCAAATAATTATTAAAATAATTTGCAATATATGTGATTCCATATGATTGGAATAAGTTTGGGAGCCATGTGAAAAGTTTGATAATTATCATAACACAAATGGGTGTTTTTCATGGTGATGACCATAATAAGTATGTGGTAAATTAAAATTTTGACAAACAATCATTTCAAATGGAAGATGACAAGATATGTGAAATGGGCCATTTTTCAAATTTTCATTTCAACTATTTTCTGATTGACTAATTTAAACCAAAATCTAATGCAATCTAAAAAACAAAAACAAGTTTTATTATACTACATATACCATAAATATACCCTTTATTCTTTGATTTTAATCTTTTAATTTTTTTCTTTTTTCAAACAATATTAAATAACATTAACTTTGTGGAAATCAAAATATAAAGGCCAAACACCAAAAGTGAAATCCAAATTAAATGCAACACATTTTGCAAGTGTATCTTTCATGCACACATCATGAAATTGCCCAAGTTGGTCCCCCATAATGTGCTTTCACCTTTAAATAAGACGAATTGTCACCTTGGCGACACACAAAGGATGATCAACTCTTCATTTGATGTAAAGATTGCATTTCTAAATGGAGAACTAAAAGAAGAAATGTACATGTCACAACTAAATGCCAAAGAAAGGGAAGAAACAAGGTAGCCATTTCTTAATGTTTTATATTGACTAAAATAAGTTCTTAACTAGGCTCAATACACTAAAATAAACTCATACCTTAAATCAAATTCGAAATGTGTAAGTTTTTACCTAGTAATTAAACTTGTTCATATCAAGATTGGCATTTCCACATGTCAAAAACACATTACATTCACAAGATGATAAAAGGTTTGGAATGGTTGATTATAATCCACATAGTGACATTCCAATGGTTGTAGGAACAAAATTGTTCATGAAATTGATTCTTTAGATGCAAATGTTGAAATATACCAACAAATGATGGATTGTTTAATCTATTTTATCAATACAATGTTCGATGTAGGTTATCATGCTAGAGGGTTAATAAGTCAATTTATGGCACATCCACAAAAAACCCACCTTGAAACATATTTTTAGATAGGTGAAAGGGATAGATGACCATTGTTAACGTTTATTCAAGGGGATGATAAAATTTCAAATGGTTATAATATGGAATCAAATTAGGTAGGGAACAATGAAACCTAAAGTGTATGCACCATCTAGGGATTCATTTTGAGCAAATACATCATTCACAAGAATAACAAGCAAGTTTTTAATAAATGATCCATATAGATATGGTTTAAAATTTTAAGATTTCATTAGTGTAATCTTTGACTATTAAAGTTTCAGTCCCTTATGAAACCTCATAAAATTAAGTTAAAATCCATATTGAAAAATGTTGTTGTTAGCTAGCATGGTGAAATCATTTTGAAAATCCTAAAAGAAAAACTTATAAAGTCCATAAAAATAAAAGCCCATTTAATTATTTAATTATGTACCATTCAACATAAAATCATTTCAAAAGGACTTTTGAAAACAAGGTTCAATTTTGACCTTTCAAAAGTTCATAACTACCATTTGATTAAGGTTTCACAAAAAAATATTTTACATTTAATTTTATGATTTCAATCTTCAACCCATATTTAGTCATTATAAACAATTTGGAGTGGAATTCAATATGAATTTTGTAATTTATCAACAATTTAGTCAATTGATTGGTTCATATTTTTTATTTCAAAAGTCCACTATTCATAATGAATGCACTCATTTAAAAAAATAATTGTGAAAATGTCTTCATAATCGAGTTGTTAATCTAGAATGAATCATTATTTAATTTATTTAAAATTAAATTACTCACCATAAACATTTAAACACAAAAAACCATGTAGAATTTGCTACTTCGACTCCAAAAATGAGTCACCATACCTTGCATTCACCCCCTAACATTCAAACTATAAGTTTTGTGCTAAAACTTGGAAGTAGCTCCATTTATTGAATGTCCAAGAAACAAAGCACAATAGCATTCTATTCAATTGAAAAATAGTACCAAACATTTATTGAAGGGCAAAGAAGATTACATGGGTATGAAATCTTTTAAATGAATTTGGAATTATAGATCACAAACCTACTATTCTATAATGTGATAACCAAAGTAGCATTAATATAGTTAAGAACCTATTTTTTCATGTTAGAACCAAGCGCATTGGCACCCATCATCATTACATTCAAGAATAAGTAGAATTCAATGAGATAGATCTTGTACAAGTACCCACAATGGATCAAGTGGTCAACATTTTGACAAAACCACAAGTGGCAAAACAAGATTTTGTAAGCTAGAGCATCTCCAACACATAATGATAAAGACCTTTTTTTTAAAAATCTTGCAACAAGATAACACAAATCTTGCTACTCTTTGAAAAAACAACCAAAACTATATATTGTGGTCATTTTACCACTTTTAAACACATTTTCTTGCTATGAGTTTAGTTAATTAAAATTAGTGGTCCATATGTAACTTAGGTGTAAATGGTTTTTCATTGTTTGAAGTAAATATTTTTGATGTTTGTGAGTGAGGACACTAAGCACTAAACACCAACTTATTTTAATGTAAAGGTGTAGTTTACCAATGTGGCATGGATTTGTTATTTGATCAAACTTAAAATTTTCTTCCCTTTTGACCTAATTGTCAAGAGGCTAAAAAACTTAATTTTTTCTTTGTCTATGATGTTAAAGGAGTTTCATTTCGCTGTTCTCTTTATTTTATATTATTTTGATTGGAATTATTATCCTTCTTTTTTTTAGTTTTAAAGAAAACCTTGTGTTAAAATTCAACTTCTAGAAAACAAATTATCAACCTATGGTCACATGACTCTTATAACTCAATGAAGTTCACTACAATCAAGTCTCAAAAACATAGAAAAGGTAAAGGGATTGTGCGATTTTTCTTTTGAAAGGGTGACTAATTGTGGGATTAAAATGTGCATTCAACCTTAGAAATCATTGAAATTTTGGGTCTCTAAAAATGTTCTTTGGAAATACAATTTTGTCATTGACATGTTAATGAAACTATAAAATTTTGAGGACATAGAAGACGTCTTGAAGTCAAGTTTTTCTGTTATTTAATTACCCTCATATAGACAATTAATTATAGTAACTTACAATAATTTCTAGGAGGGTGATGTGTTTGGCCAAGTCGTTCCCATGTTGCTTTGGATCTTTGTTCTCTTGCTTGTTGTTGAACTATGCTTGCTATAGTTTAGTTGTGTTTTTTTCCTTGTAAAGTATATAATCTTGATCTTCTCAAGCAATGAAACTTAGGCTAAAGTTTGCTAAGTCAACATATATGTTACTTTCTATGTTGGTATGTTATAAATGTCCTCATTTCAAGCCATAACATAAAAAGCCATATTTTGACCCCAAGCATAAAATGATCACTAGGTTTTGATGACTTGTGAAAATGGTTTCCATGTTAAAGAAATCAATGGAATATGTTTACATCCTACCCATAGGCTATCAAACATTTGTGTATCACTAAATGATCATGATTGGATTTTATTATCATCTAATAAAATGATTTCCATGGTGAAATCATGGAACAAGGTGCCCCATGTGAAGACCATGATGATTTTCTTAGGATTTTTGATACATTAGTGATTATCTTATTATAACTATAGATAGAAACATGGTAGCTTCTTGTCCATGTATTTTGAAAAAAAAATCTCATCCTTGCTATGTTTAGACATGCACAACAACTTTCAATTGAAAAAATATTTAATGTATAAACAAATTTTTAATGTATCAAAAAAACATGTGGCAAATAACAATTGGTTATAATTGAAAAGTGATAGGAAATGTAGATTGGGTGTCAAATTTTGATATGCAACCATCAATTTGTCATGTGTGAAAAAATAGTCATACATGGAATGTGTTGGTCACACAACATTTGAGTAATGTCCTGCTATTATCTTTGAATAACCACAGACATGGAAACATGCCAATGTTTTATCCATGTATTTTGAAAAAACTTTCCCACCTTTGCCATGTTTAAACATGCACAACAACTTTCAATCAAAAAGTTACTTAATGTATCAAAAAAATGTGATAAATTATAATTAAAGCCTTATGGTTGAAAAGTGGCAAGAAGTGTAGACTCAATGTTAAATTTTGATATGTAACTATCTATTTGTTGTGTGTCCAAAAAATGATGATACACAAAGGTCCAAATGACATTTAACAAACCAATGTCTTTATTTTGTATTTAGGAATATGTCCTTTTTGGTGTCCTTTTGCCAAAAAAACATGTTTTCATAAAGAGGAATTTTCAAATGAAATTATTTTGAAACTTTTTATTTATTCTATTTATAGCCATTACAATACGTCATATGTTTTTTTACGATCAAATTTGAATAAATACAAAAGTGCATAAATTTTGCCAAGTTTTGTGTATCATCTTGAAAAATTGTCATAGTTTCAAATCATACCAAACCATGTTAACATTTTCAGGTTTAACTTTTTATCTTACAAGCTACAACTTTTCTTTAAACAACATGTACATTGCATCACATTTACATGTTGTAAAGGCCTCATGAACTTTAAAAAAACCTTCAATTTTGATAAACAGAAAATTGAAAAAATATGAAAATTTAAGTGTTTTTTAGATGTATTTAATAGTAACCTATTACTATAAAAAAAGTTGAGGATGAAATAAATCATATATGAAAATTAAAGGGCCCTTTACAAAAGTAGCTTTTATAAAAGTAATGTTATTGAATGAAGTTGTTAAACATTCATTGTTCAAACCAAACTTTGATATTGGAAATTTTTTGACTCATTTAAAAAATTTCAATATCTATATTATTCAATAAGCACAACTTTCCATGATTCACATGTCATTAAAGTGGCATCATATAAACAAATGTAACAAGAATTGCAGAAAGTTTGACATTTTGACATCAATTTTGGCTTGTTTGAGCTCATCCGCACCCCAAAGTGTGTGACTTGTGCATCACATGAGTAGTGTATTGATATTTATTGATACATTAACATTGTTCTATAATAACCATAAACCTTAAAAGGTAACAATCTCTTGTCCATGTAATTTTGAAAACCCCTTGCCCTTGCCTACAAAATACATGTGTACCATGGGATTTATAATGATAACACAATAAAATGCATGATAACATGATGCATCAATACATTGCAATTTTGATACACTACAAAATAAAACGAAACTTATCAATATTGCTTATAATATTTATCATTAGGTGAAAAATATTTGTATTTAACAATTTCATTGTTTTTATTCATGTGCACATATTTTCAAATTGGGATAGGATGCCCATTGACTTCAACAAGTACAAATATAAGCAATTGGTAAGCACTTGCCATCAAAGCCTACTGACCATTTTGTGTTGGGGGGCCAACCTTCCGGCATTGAGCTTGACTTGGAGGTGTCAATGACTTGTCAGGTCAGTTGTTGTGCTTTCAAAAAAAAGAAAAAAAGCATAAGTTCTGTTGTAATTATCCCTGCAATTGTTATTGTGTAATATTTTTTCAGACTCTAAATTGTGAAACTCAGATATAGAATCAGGTGGCAGACAAAGAAGAATTTGTTCATCTCCAATTTCAAAGAGACCGGTTCCTCAACCTAATTAGCTATTGGAATCTTTTTCGTATTGGCTTAGATGAGAGCCTCTTCATGGGCTTGGCAATGCCAGACACCAACAATAATATGTTGATGCCTAAAAACTCTTATGCATTGGGGTGAAACATGGGTAT
>Ga0209208_10013644_pt1 | contig 10113 bp, 6 predicted proteins | sample S1TSphfallax_3_FD_187694 | JGI IMG/M metagenome (GOLD analysis project Ga0209208, IMG submission 187694) | Host-associated microbial communities from peat moss isolated from Minnesota, USA - S1T2_Fd - Sphagnum fallax MG (SPAdes) (version 2) | ecosystem: Host-associated > Plants > Peat moss >... | reverse complement strand
TTTCAACTTTTTAAAAGTAATACAATTAGTGTTGAAACTACCAAAGTATTTCTGACATGCAACTAATTCATTGCATTTAATTTTCCAGGTGGTACTTATGAACTAACTTTATCATTCTTATCATATGACTCTTATGTAATAACAATTGTATTTCACTTTCCTTAACATCATCACATGTGCAATAAGTTCTCTCTAGAATTAATTTATGTAAATCATTTTTATATGATATAAACTCCATTGTGATTTTAGTTGTTGTCAATGTGTGGAGTTTTGACTTTCAAGCTTATTACAAGAAACATCAAACTGATGATGTCATGAACACCAAATGGACAATCAAATGTTCAATTCATTGAAACACAAGATCTTATTTTGCTAAAAACATTCACACTTATAACTTTTAAGCAAGACCCTACTTCTTTCTTTCACAAGCATCCAATCTTTGATACCATGTAGAAAATGGATGTAAAAAGTGAAAGAGACAACATGTGTTGTGTGCTACTATATCAACACCCAACACTATCAAAAGCAACAAAGTCACATACATAAAAACATACACAACTTGGGGATAAATCCTTAAACAAGAATAAATTGAAACTTTACTCACAATAAATTGTATGCTAACAACAAATAATAAACCTTTATCAAAAACTAATGTCCTACAATAAATACCTAACACAAACAAACCATGAAAATATGTTGAAAGTTTTTCTAACATCCAACCCTAAGATTCACACAAGTTGCTCGAAACTCATGGCATGATTTGAAGTTCATAGTTCATACATTAAACAATGTCAACTTCTTAAATATTTTGAGATATTATAACCAACCCTTACTAATATCAACTTACATATCTATCAAAATATTACTTCAAAACATACTATAGATGACATTATCTTGAACATGACAAAAGTAATTGATTACATTCCAAGAATAGAACATTGTCCCCCCAAAACAATTAACTAAACAATAATTCATCTCAAAAGATAAATGATGTTTATTAAATTGATATCACTTAATTTGCTACCAATCTTTAACATTTGTTACAAATTTCCTATCTTCTCAAAGCAAGAGTAAAAAATATTGATTTTCCCAAAAATATTTGGGATATATATATAATGTGAAGTTGAAACAAGCACACATACAACACAAAATATTATTGAAATATATGCAATTAGAAATTTTTTAAATATTAAAAAATGACATGTTTTAAATTGATATTATGTAATTTCCACCAAATTCAAATATTTATCACCTATTTTGTCAATTGCCAAACAACAATATAAAAAAACCAAATCCCTAGAAAATATTTGGGTGATTTTATTATTTCTTTCACAACTATATATATGTAATGAAGCATAAAGCTTTTAAAGGGTTGGGGAAGGTTATATGTGTGGCTCCTTTGGAATTAACAGTGATTAGTCAATTCATTATGTACGTTTCATTAGGTTGCCATTGTGACAATTTCATGCAACAAATTTACATCATGCCATGTACATACAACAAATTCCCAACCCCCAAGGCCCACATACACCCAAAGTTCAAACAAACTCCAAAAACCTTTAACCCAATCCCACATGTGCATAAACACTTGTTGAGGATTTAACCCTTGCCCATTGTAAAGCAAATGACACACACTAAAATGAAACAAATTAAAAACACAAACACACAAACCAAAATGTGAATGATGAATCCATGTACATTAACAAGTCTATTATCACCTTGCTTATGTTGTACACACATGTAAACATAAGAGATTTACAAAGGCTAATTTTGTCCACAACTAAAAGCCAAAATTATCCAAGGAACTCAATGTCCTAGGCCCATGACCCAAAGGCATCCATTACATGTTTAATAGTAGAAGTCAAAATTTGTTACAAAAAAACATTAATAATACAAAAGTTGGATCAAAACCCATGTACCTAGGCCTAAATTGCTTTATGGATTCTCTATTTTTTCTTGATTACAATGGCTTCATCAAACATCAAACAAGAAGGTATCCAAAGTAAAAAAATTAGGCTTAAACATCCTCACCCACAAATTTAAGTGTGTGTTCAATTGATTATGCACATTGATCTTCATAAAAATAAGTGTGTACAAACACCATTTATCTTTATAAACTTTAAATTTTGCTCCATACAAATTTTAGCAAGCTTGAACCATTCAAGTATCTTCAAGGTCGAAATGTAGCTAGCCTCAAGCCTAAACCATAGTCGACAAAGGGGATTGCATTCTTTCTTATCTTTTTTTATAATCTCTATGGAAATTGAATTTTATTGTTTTGAATGAACAAATGAGATTGGTTATCAAGGCCATGGCATCCAACATAACATCACATTGTTTCTCCAGAGTGGGTTCAATGGATGATGGCCTTAGTAACATCACATGTAAGTGCATTTGCCCACATTTGTACAATGACTGGCTTGTATTCTACCAATAGCCTCTTAGCAAGAAAGGACATTGATAATCCACATGTTTTCACATTACAAAGGATCTTCGATACCTTCACATCCAAGAAAGTAGCTAACCTCTCAAACTTGAGAGTTTTTTTCCTAGATTGAGAAATATATATATATATACTTTAGCAATTAACTTTTCAATGTTGTCAACCAATGATTGGGTATATAAAATTTTCATATCCAAGTCAATTCAATGTGCACAATGGACATGCACAAAAAAAAAGGGTCACATCAAGTTTGACTTGAATGGTGACTCCATTGCACACACCAATAAAAACAAACCCTCCATTAATCCCAAATGACACCAACTTCCAGCCCACCACTTGAACATCCATATTATTAGAAGTTAAAAGTACACACAACAACACCTAGGTTAAATTTGTTGTAGTAACACATGTTGTCACATTTTCAAAGGTGAGTAGAATGGGCATTTATTTCCAATTCTCAAATACAGATGCCTAGTTTCCCACCTTGTTGCCATTGTCAATTGTGAACAAATATGGAAATGAACCCAACAACATTTAAAACCTCTTTCATTTTGCCCATCACAATGTAACACAAAATCATAACCAAATCCAAACAAATTATTCCAATCTTTTTTGGGGTTGTGCTTGAACTTTAGAAATGTAAACAAATCTTTCATGTTTTCATATTCGATCATTATTTGACCTTGATTCAAAATATGAAAGCAGCATGCAAAATGAGGTTTTTTACAATTTTTCTTTTCCTTCCATACTGACACATGCATGTTGGAAGGCATCCATTTGACATTAATTAAAATTGGGAAGCAAACAACTTTTCCTTTTTTTGGTGTGGGTTGTTACTTTCAAAATAAATCATCCCCTAAGGTCAATCAGGGGTATTTACAATACCTTACCTTATTCTTGCCATAGTGCTTGTACAACTAGTGATTTTTATTGTGGCGAAAAATTTGACATTTTGTTAAAAAACATTCCATAGCAACATAATCAAAAGAACTTTTTCGAAAATTTCCAAAAAAATTAGCACATTTGAAGGAAAAAAATTATGAAATTGTCAAGATTTTTTGAAAATTTGGGCAAATTTTTAGCTTTCTTTTTTTGAGATTACCATATTTAACTAATAGGTTCTAATGGCTTACCAAGATGTAATAGGACTTTTAAATTTTCTATTGTTTATTTGTCCTGTGGTTAATTGCCACTTTTGGAGCAACATGAAAAAATTGAAAAAAAAACATTTTGTACAACCTATCAAGCTTAGAGCACAATAGGTAGTTTCTTACATATCTCAATGTGGATACAAACCTTTCATTTCACACATGAAACCTTGCCATTTGAACCTACCACAAATTTGGCCCAAGGGATTTTCACAACCCAAATGTTTTGAAAATTCATGTTATTTTCATAAAGTTTTTTCTTCATAGATTTCTCTTGTTGGGTTGGCTCAAATGTAGGTTTAAAAGGTGCAACTTTAAAACTATTTACTATGCAAAACTATGGCTAGATGTTGCAACATGTAAATGAACAAATGATCCAAAGATATGCTTACATTGGAAGTTCAAAGGCAAGACAAGTGATGCCATAATAGTAGAAATAAAACACAAGCAAAAAAAAGCAAAAAACCATCACAAGCATGATCACAACTTGCAAGCACAACAATGATCACAAGTTCCCAAGTTGTAGCTTGCAAGAACTAAAGAAAAAACATAGAAAACCTCAAAACTCAAGGGTTCAAGATGGGCATTGAAACAAACCTACAAGTTGCAACATTTAGGGAAACATGAATTCAAATTTCGAATTGAGAGTTAGGATATGCAAAAACACCTCTTGTTGGGTCGAAGCAAAAAGCTCCATTATGATTGCAACATAAGAATCACGAATTTTGTACCCCATTGTGATTTACAAGCTCCAACATGAAATTCCAAAATCTATAGACACCATTTTAAAAATCCATAATAGATATTTTCACAAATCCTTGAACCTTGAGGATAACCTCTATCTTGAATGTTAAATTTGTGCACACATCGTGAACCTTAAACCTTCACAAATCAACATTGGGATTTTGTCTTGTAGAATCCTTTAGACTTGAAGTGTAGTCACCCCACACACAAAAACTTGAACCCCTAAATTGTGTTGTAATTTTTGGTTAAAAATCACCAATTAAAAAAATGTTGATATGAAGTTTACACACACTCACAAAACACAACATATTCAAAACGATGATTTTTTCTTTTCCAATTTGTGAATTTGAGTTTAAATACATATATAAATAAATAAATAATATAAATAATATATATTCTCATTTTGTGAAATCAAGTTTAGATATAGATATTCTTTGCCCCCCAAAATTTATGCAATAAATTTCAATAATTTGATAACGATGACAACAATGTAATATTAATTTGATATTCCAAATTACTCAATCAAGAGTAGTCATATGGTTTTCAATTTGTTGATGTCAGCTGGTTAGCATTCCAAGTAGGATTTAACATTAAGTGGTGACAAGTTTTTTGTATCGTTCTAAATAATAAAAAATCTAATTACAAAATGTTACCAAATTAAAATCGGAGTCTAAATTTGGAAAAAAAAAATTCATTTTTTGGTTGAAATTTGGCAATTTTTAAAAAAAGAAACAAGAATATTGTGATATAATATTCCCCTTTCATATTTATTTTCCACATTTTGGTGAAATTTTGCACCAGAAAAAAAAATATACGGCTTTTTTTTCCCTCAATTTCGTAATATTGAAAATCTGGACAAAAATTTCCCATAAAATAAATAGTTGAATTTACATTGAAAAAACACAAATTTTCCAAGAAAAAATCCAATTATTTTGTGAAAAAAATGTCAAAATTTGTCCCAAAAGAAAACGCTCATTAAGACTAGGCATTGGGACCTGGAGTTCTGGTGTCGTCCGGGGTTCCAAAACGGCGGACAACTCCACCCAGTTGGTTGGAATTATCGGGACATCGAATTGGGACTTGGAGGTCTTGTAATGTCCGGGGTGTCAAAATGGCGGGCAACTCTCCCCAATTGGTTCAAATTTTCGGAACATCGAATTGGGACCTGGAGTTCGGGTATTATTGTCCGGGGTGTCAAAATGGCGGGCAACTCTCCCCAGTTGGTTGAAAGTTTCGGGACCTCGAATTGGGACCTGAAGTTCTGGTATTGTCCGGGGTGTCAAAATGGCAGGCAGATCTCCCCAATTGGTTGGAATTTTCGGCACATCGAATTGGGACCTGAATTTCTGGTATTGTCCGGGGTGTCAAATTGGCAGATAACTCTCCCCAATTGGTTGGAATTTTCGGGACGTAGAATTGGGATCTGGATTTTAGGGTATGAGGCGCAGCGCTCGCGTGGGAACTCGGCCGCGGGAGTTTGGTGTGTGCTTTTGCTGAGCGTGTGAAGAGCGCGAGACGATAGGGAGAGAGAGAGAGAGAGGGGCGATGTCGGGCGGGATTGCACGAGGTCGTTTGGCCGAGGAACGCAAAGCGTGGCGCAAGAATCATCCGCATGTACATATTGTGTTCTCTTTCCTGTTTTTGAACTCTGTTTTTTTCTCCCCCTTTCTTTCTTTCCTTTTTGCGTTTCTGGTTCGGAATGCGCATTTTGCCTGCCTCTGGGGTTTCGCCTCCATGGCTGAATGACGGGTGTTTTAGCATCCCAGCTTTGTTTTTGTTTCTTTTCTTTTCTTTTTTGCGGGGTTTTTTTGGTGTTGAGGTAAATGAAGAGAGTCAACGTAATGAACTGAATTTTGTTTCCAGTCTTTTGTGCGTTTGACGGCTTTCTTCTGTTTTAGTTGTAATTCAGAGTTGTGAGTAGTCTCGTGGTGATGGTGGTGTGCCTGGTTAGTTGACTTTGCTTTAACGTTTTTTTGTCAGTTTTTTCAGTTTTTTTACCTATGAAAGAGCTTAGTGCTTTAGCGGTTAAGTTTTTGAACTCCGTTTGACATTTTGCCACCACTTTGTCTGTCGTGTTTACGGGACCGGGTTTTAAGAAGGTCGGGTCTGGTCTGAAGGCTACTCATCAACAGAAGGGGCTGTAGCTGCATCCTTGGAGATTACAGATTACCATAAGTCCACTGAGTCCACTGGGATGTGATATGCAGAGAAGAGGAGAGTATTTGGAATAGATGTAGAGTGGGGCTTATTGTATGCATTTTCAGACCTGCAACATGTGTACTTCCATATTTTCTTTTTGCAGAATGTTTGCTCATGTTGCTCATGTGTTCCATTATTCAGATTTTGTGCTGGTGGTCAAGTGCTGATTGTGGGATGTATTATGCAGGGGTTTGTGGCAAGGCCAGAGTCAGGCACGGATGGGGCTCTGAATTTAATGGTCTGGCAGTGCACTCTGCCTGGAAAAGCTGGGGTATGCCTGAATCTGATCTTGAATTTTGTGTGCTATACCAGTATGTGTTCAACAGAGAGTAGCTGTGAAGTTTATACAGTCAGTTTGCAAAAGAGAAAAATATGGGAAAAAAAATCTGCATCTGCCATGAAATCTCCTTTGTGTTTCTTGATTGCTAGCTATGATTGAGTCTTCCTATTGCTTATCAAAATTGGGACCAAAACTCAGGTCACAGATTTTGTTATGATAGTCTGCCCAAATTTTTTAGAGCAGATTGTTGTACATTTGAGTACACCCACAATCAGATGAAGTCTGTGTGAGGTGATGGCAGCTAGTCACTTCCATTTGGGATGGAGGTTAGGTACTAGGTAACCCTTGTCTAGAGGCTGGCTATTGCCTGTAATCAGTGTCCAGTAGTTGTGGAGCTGCATACATGGTGAAACCACTACTAGGCATCCCATTTCAAGCAGTGGAGCTGACATACTGGTTGCCTTGGAAGTATTATTTTGTAGTTCTCCCTGCAATCCCATGGATGCATTAACTTACAAACCTCTTGTAACTACAAGCATGGCTTAAAAGTTGTTATTGGGTGCAAAGAATTGCTGCTCAGAGAAGATTTGTGTCAATCACAGAACTGTTTGCATACATATATGTCAGCAATCCAAGACTATAATACCAGAGTTTGTAGGGGAGTAGGAGTTTGTTGATCCTATGAATGCATGTTGGATCTGGTGGCTATTTGAAATTTTTTCTTGAAAGTAGAAGTGGATTTGTGCAGACTGATTGGGAAGGCGGCTATTATCCAATTACCATTCATTTCAGTGAGGACTATCCTAGTAAACCGCCCAAGTGCAAATTCCCAGCAAGCTTTTTTCACCCTAATGTTTATCCTTCAGGCACTGTTTGCCTCTCCATTCTCAACGAAGACTCTGTATGCCCTTCTAACCCTCCATTGTGTTCTTTTTTCTTCAAGTCAGCTGTACTGATGTTTCTTTGGTCACATATTGTTGAGAACTGATCACTTTAAACAATGAATTTGATCAACTTCAAATTACCTGATTTCTGTTCATCCATCTTTTTAATGGCCTCATGTGTGAGCATTTTCAGCATCTGTGCATTTCCCTGAGATATCCAACACACAAGCCAGTTGTACATTTCCTGAAGATATCCTATGCACAAGATATGCTCTGTGCTTGACAACATGTGCTGATGTGTGAATACTTAGGGTTGGAGACCAGCCATAACTGTGAAGCAAATTCTGGTGGGCATTCAGGAGCTCCTTGATGCTCCAAATCCAGCTGACCCAGCACAAACTGAAGCATACCAGTTGTTTATTCAGGTTGCAGATTTACCCATATTGGGATGTTGGTGTTGAACTTCATAACATGCATGATAGTCCTTCTCTAGCATGTATTCTTTACGAAGAACCAATTTCTTTCTCATCAATGCACCAAAGACCAGCAGATTGTATGTGTAAGGCTCCAGAACTGTAACTTAGATACAGTCTATTAGAGTGCTGAATGCTGCATCTTTCTGGTGTATCAAGTCAATTGTCTTAGCTCTATGTCAGTAAACCAACATATGTGGCAGATCAACAGTTTCCTTTGTTTTCTGATCAGCTCTCTTGTAATTGCTGCTGAAAGGTTGCCTGACTGACAAATGCAGGACCCAGATGAGTATAAACGGCGTGTACGGCAACAAGCCAAGCTCTACCCTCCACCTGTTTAAGGTCAACCACTCGCAGTTCTATGCTCATGATCTGGATGGAAAAGAAATCCTGTCACATTGAAGGACTTCTCCAAGGGAAATGAAGAACATCTGTTTAGTCATTCTGAAGTTTCTTTCTGTGGTCATTGACATATTTGTGTGCACCATTCATTTGTGAATAGATTGGCCAATGAGGGGAGATTGTTGGCATTTAGTTTTCAAGTGAAGGTAAAGGATACATTGCCTTGTGTAGTATTTTTACCTCGTTAAAATTTTCCCCTATTGCTCCAAAATCACAAGTCTGGGTGCTTGACTGTGTATAAAGTAGCTCACCCAGACAGCCTCTGGTATGGACTGGAGAGATAAGGATGGATAACCACTGTCGAACCTCTGATGTGAAGACTGTTGAGAGTTTGGTAGCTGCATTCTTGAGATAATAGTCTCAACATTGGTATGCGACTTGATTCTGAGATGCATTTTCAAGTTTTGTGCTTTGGTACTGTCCTCAGTATTGAACAGCTGGGGTGTTTGCTCCTCTTGGACATGCTATCACTCAAGTTTCTTCTTCTGTATCACAAGCTTCTGGCTCACAATGTTTATATCTTGGAGTGAACTGTCACATAAATTTAGGCTATATTTCTTCATACTCCAGTGACTATTGATTATCTGCAGTTAATTCACCAAACTTCTTGCAGCAGTGTAGTGTATGCTTGCAGGCAGAATCTGGTTGCAGATGAAGATGTGGGCCTCTGTTCTTTCTTCACTTGCTGTTGGTTTGCTGACTATCGGGAATGGGTATTTTTCAAGTTTGACCCCTTGCAAAGCCACCTGCCATTCTCATATTCATTTTACTACTTATGGTAGTTGAACTAGGAAATCAAGTATTAAGAAGTTATGGATAATGTTCTTTTTGGGTTTCCTTTACTTGGGAAACCTATAGTGCAAGAGAATTAGAATGGTCTGGAAAAACATCTTGGTACACTGTTGTGAGCATTGTAAGATCCTTGGGAACTTCAGAAGGTCCAAATTCCAAGAATAAATTCCATGGTTTTTGGCTGGGGCAGTTCTCAGCCCAGGGGACTTCCTAGAGTTTGGCCCCCTTGCTCAGGCTACTGCCCTTGTAGGAGCAACCTCATTCCAGTAAGTTCCTGGGGAGAGGACTTCCCCTATACATTCACGTCTTTGCCCTTGGGGCCACTTCCCTCAAATTATGGGAGGCCCTGGGCAGAAGGCCCATCTTGGTACTTTGCTGATTGTTTGAGAGATTACAAAGTTTGCTTAGCAGTGAGAAAAGCAAATTGAATCTTGCTGATGAGGAAACTTGAAAATCCAGTGACTGCACTTTTTTTGTTTGATTTTTGTCTGGTTGGATCACCAGGATTTGTTATTGAATCTTGGTGAGGAGGAAACTCGAGAATCCATGAACCACACTTTTTTTGCTTGACGTTGTCCAGTTAGATCACTGAGATTTGAGTATGATATACATCTCTTTTGTAGATGAGGAAAGAGGCTGTTGCTGCCATTGCTTGGCAATAACTGTGAGCTACAACTGATGATGTTTCTTTCTTCCTCTCTCTGATGATGATGATGATGACAGTAGAACAGGAACTTCAGCCTTCAGG